>JGI20154J14316_10003259_pt1 | contig 13122 bp, 10 predicted proteins | sample COG_04_FD_14316 | JGI IMG/M metagenome (IMG submission 14316) | reverse complement strand
CATCTTCACTAACAAGTTCTGGAAATACGTTTTTAATGTCTTGCGCAAGTAGCCCTATCTTTTGTTTCCCATCTTTTTTCATGGTGTAGGTCTTTCCATCTACAAGTAGCAGCTTTGCTAACGTAGAACCAAGCGATACGATGTTTGCTTTTAGTCTTGCATCTGAATTAACAAAGACATCGCCACCAATTGTCATATTTCCAGTAAAATCTCCATCTCCAGCATATACTGTAGCTCCAGCATCTTGTGCCATATAGATAGCAGTTACATTGTCATTTCCAAGAACCACCGAATTATCTGCTTGCCCAACAGCATTAGAACCAATAATTGTTTGATTATGAGCATTAACTCCACTTGTCTGCGCACCAGAACCTAACCCGGTATTTTCAGATCCATTCGTGAGGTTCATTAAAGCCTCATTTCCAGTTGCGGTATTAAAATTCCCTGTTTGGATATTAAATAAAGCTTTATTACCATTTGCGGTATTATAATATCCATTGTAGAGATTCCATAAAGCAAAAGGACCATAAGCGGAATTATAACTTCCAGGTTGGACATTAAATAAAGCCTGATAACCTACAGCTGTATTATGTGTTCCATTGTGGTTATAAAATAAAGCCTGAGACCCAATAGAGGTATTATAAGATCCCATATTGTTATAATATAAAGATTGATACCCATTAGCGGTATTATAAGACCCTGAAATGTTAGAAGTTAAAGAATGATACCCAATAGTGGTATTATAAGATCCTGAATTGTTATTATAGAGACTATAAATCCCAGTTGCAGTATTACCTGCACCTGTATTATTATAATATAAAGTAAAATATCCAGTTGCAGTATTGTTTTGACCATTCATTGAAGTTGAAGTAGGGTCTACAGATGACCGGTGATTTTGGGCATTTGTATATAGCAGCATGGTCATTGCTATAATTGCAATGTAATTTTTCATAGCTTTTTTTTCTTTTCAACTCAAAACTAATAATTTTTTAGTGAATAAAAAAATATTGAGGTTTGTATTTTTATGTAAATAATGTATTAAGTGATTGGTTCACTATCAATTACATTTAAATTTCGAAGCTTTTAAAGAAAACACAAGACAGACTAAACAAAGTCCATTATTTTATAAAAGAAACAAAATAAAAATAATCAAGAGATTACATGGAGAGCTAGTACTAAATATTTTTAAATTAGTAAAATTGAGAGATTTTTATCTAAGAGTTCTTTTTACAAGTCAAATTCTGTAGAAATTTTAACCGTTATTAAGATTTAAGTAATTTTGATAGTATAAGGAAATTTTCTTTTCTTGGAAAAAGGTGAATCAATTCTCGTGTAACCGAATACTTTTTATATTATTAATGTGAATTAGAAACCAGCAACTTTGGAGCTTGGGATTTTAAATAAATTAATTTAAAATTGTTTTTGTAATCCTAAAACAATTTTCTATTCCCAAATAATTAGGATTCCCACGTTCTTCCGACCAAAAGCCTTCTAAAATATTTTTGTTCAAGCATTTATATACAACAATTCCTTTATGGGTTTTGTCTTCAATATCTTTATAATTAAACTGAATGACAAGAATATTATTTTTAAAGAAGCCAGTACCAAATTGTTCTTGACTAGCATTGATGGTCCATTTGGCAATAATTCTATTGTTTTGATCTAATGATAAATCGAGTTTTCCTTTGTACCAATTTTCATTGGCATCTTGATTACTACCCATGATAGAAAATGTTCCAATGATGTCTAGACTTGTCATTTACTTCCCAATACAAAAGTTAGAAAAAATATGACCTAAGATATCTTTGTCGACATCATATTCTCCGGTAATATTTCCTAAATGACGTAAACATTCTCTAATATCAATAGAAAATAAATCGGTTGAAATTTCCAAATCAATACCTTGTTGTACAGATAAAATAGCGATCAATGCATTATTCAAAGCTTCGAAATGGCGAGAGTTCGTAACAATGGTTTCATTATTGCTTAAAGCTCCTATATTGACAAGAGAGGTTAATTCAGTCTTTAAAGCCTCTATGCCAATTGTATTTTTTGCTGATAATAGAATTAAATGATTAATTTCTTCCTGAAGTAAGTTAATGTTAGTATCAGAGAGTGTATCTATTTTATTTGCGATGACTAGTACTCGTTTATTTGGAAAACGAGTGTTAATGGTTTCAATTTCTGATAAAAAGGTATTCTTAGAATGGGTATGTTTATTTGCATCAATTAAAAATAGTATCAATTGAGCATTCTCTGCTTTTTCATAGGCTTTTTTAATACCGATGTTTTCTATTATATCTTTTGTTTCTCTAATTCCTGCAGTGTCTATGAATCGAAAAGCAACTCCATCGATAATAATTTCATCTTCAATGGCGTCTCTTGTTGTTCCTGCAATGTCTGAAACAATGGCTTTTTCCTCATTTAAAAGTGAATTTAAGAGCGTCGATTTTCCAACATTTGGCTCACCTATAATGGCAACAGGGATTCCGTTTTTCATGGCATTTCCAAACGAAAAAGAATCAATCAGTTGTTTTAAGACCAGGGTGATTTTTGTGACTAAGTCTTTGAACTTAGTCCTGTCTGCAAACTCAACATCTTCTCCAGAAAAATCAAGCTCTAATTCAATGAGAGCTGCAAAATCTAACAATTGACCTCTTAGTTCTTTTAATGAATTTGTAATACCACCACGCATTTGTTGAATGGCTATTTGGTGACTTGCGGCAGAGTTAGAAGCAATCACATCTGCAATAGCTTCCGCTTGAGATAAATCCATTTTACCATTTAAAAAAGCACGCATCGTAAATTCACCATTGTCAGCCATTCTACAACCATTCTTTAAAAATAATTGTATGATTTCTTGTTGTATAAAGCTAGAACCATGACACGATATTTCTACGACGTTTTCTCCTGTGTAAGATTTCGGATTTTTAAATACGCTTACTAAAACTTCATCTAAAAGAGTCTCATTATTTACAATATGTCCTAAATGAATAGTATGCGACTTCTGATTATTTAGTGTTTTCCCATTCTTAATAGCTTTAAAAAAAGAATCAACAATATTAATAGACCTTTCACCAGAAAGTCTAATTACAGATATTGCTCCAACCCCAGATGGGGTGGCTAAAGCTATAATCGTATCATTTTTAATCATAGTACAAATATACACCGGTTAATTATGTAGAAAAACCATTTTATTTTAAAATTACATAAAATAAAGAGTCCTTTTCTTTTTTCATAATCAAAGGGTTATTGTTTAGATTTATATATTTTTTATAATGTCTTCATATTCAAAGTAGAAATCTTCAAATCTCGCCATTGTATGTTCAAAAAATTCGAAGCAGTCTCTCCAAGTGTTTTTATTATAAATACTAAAATCACCTTCAAAAGGTACATATATTCTATGAATTTTTTTTCCGTTTTCTAATTCATATTCGCTATTAAAAACAATTTTTGGAAGCTCATTTTCTAATAATGTTTTTAGAGAAATAAGTTGGTCAAAATAGAGTAGGTTAACTAACTCATCAGGATTCTCAATATCTAAACTTACAAGGGCTTTTTTTCTGTTTGCAACAAATTTAAAAGAGAATCCTTTTATCTTTGTATTATACAATAACCATTTTTTTGGAAACGATTTCCCAAAACTAGTCCAAAAATCTTTACGTAACCTTACCGCTTCTTCTTTTGAGAACATTTTTTAAATTCATTTCAAAGTTAAATAGTTTTATAAAAAAACAGAACTTTTAGCCGTGTATTTTAGCCGAATTTCCCCGTTCTTTCATCATTTTTGCTTCAAAAGCAACTAATGCATTCCATTTTTGATCAACGATTTCCCTGTCTTGATATTCGCGGGCAAACTTTAAAAAAACAGTGTAGTGGTTTGCTTCAGAAACCATTAAATTGTTGTAAAATTTAGACAATTCTTCATCTTCCATATTTTCAGCAAAGACTTTAAAACGTTCACAACTTCTTGCTTCTATTAATGCGGCAACTAACAATCTTTGTATTAATGCATCGGTTCGGTTCTTTGTTTTGTTAAAGAACTTTTGCAATCGAATAGCGTAGTCATTTTTTTGTTCTCTTCCTAAAACGAATCCTCGTTTTACCATTAACAAATGCACCATTTTAAAGTGCTGCATTTCTTCGATTGCAATAGTACTCATTTCTTTAACTAACGCTGTTTCTTCAGAATAGTTAATGATAATAGATACTGCATTGGATGCCGCTTTTTGTTCTAAAAAGGCGTGGTCTGTTAATATTTGCTGTAAATCATCTTTGGCAATTTCTGCCCAAGAAGTTTCGGTTTCAAATTGTAATCCAAGCATACTAATTATATTGTTGTTTGCAATCCCATTCCAAAGTAGGCAAGGGCTTTCATTTCTTTGACACTTGATAAGCGTTCATGGCCTATTATTAAAAGTCCATTTTGAGAAGCTTCAATGTGATATTGTTTGTTACTTTCAAAAAACAAAATTAATTCATTTGTAAAAAAATCTCTAATTTGTTCTTCATTTTTTCCCGCTAGATAAAAACGTTTACTAAAATCTGGATGGTTTTCTATGCTGATGTCTTTATACCCTGCAAAATCTAAAATATATTCAAAAATTCCCTCTCTGTCTAGTGTGAAATTTGGAACAGGTTTTAACGGGTGAATATGTAACATTGTTGCTTTAATTACTTGTTTTGCAATCATTTCTCCCTCAGAAAACTGAACATCAAATATGGTGCAATCTTGATTAGAGAGAACATTAGAAACTTTATTAATTTTTCGTGTTTTAAAATATCCAAAGCTGGGAAGTTCTTCCATTTCTTTTGCAGAAAAAGCATCATACTTCCAATGCATTTCTTCACTAATATTCTGAATGGATTTTTGTCTTTTCGTTAAATAACCTTCTTTTAGAGTAATTTGTTTTGTAAGTATTTTACGTAAAGCAAATGGATGCTCGCTTCCAGGTTTAGAGTCGTCTAAACCAATCACTTCAAAATGTCCCCTTTTTCGAGTAAACGATTCAGAATAGTTGTTCATATTTTCCATTACCGAATGGTCTACAAAATCACATAAAGAAAAGTCGATGATGGCTTCTTCCGATTCTGGTATTTGGTCGAGCTTGTTTTTTAATTTTGTATAGTTTAAAAAACTTGAAAAATTTTGAACACTAACATAGTATTTTCCTTCTTCTTTAAACATTAAAACATTTGGTTTTAAGATGTTTTTAATAAACAAAAGAATGTTTTTGTTAATAATAATATGAATGATAAAAGTAATTATAATTCCAACGATGATCCCTGTAATTAAACTTGTTGTAATGGTAGTTAATAAAGTAATTAGAAAAATAATTAATTGTTCTGAACCAATGCTAAATACTTTTTTAATATTCTCTGGAGAAGCTAATTTATATCCAGTATATACCAGTATAGCTGCTAAAGCGGGTAATGGTATTTTTCGTAATTCAGTTGCAAATAATAGAATGAAAACAACCAAAAAAACAGCATGAAAAAAGTTAGCAGATCTATTTGTTCCTTTATTATTGACATTTACAGAGCTTCTTGCAATTACAGTAACTACATTTAGTCCTCCTAAAAAACCACTGATAACAGTTGCTAATCCCAGTGCACGAATATCTTTATTTACGTTAGATCTTCTTTTTAATGGGTCTAATTTATCTACCGCTTTTATACTTAATAAGCTTTCTATACTAGCAATTAAAGTAATGGCGATCACTGCATTTAAAAAGTCTGAATCGTATATTTTTGAAAAATTAGGGAATGCAAAATTAGATAGAATATCATTCGGTAAAGCAATCAATAAACTTTTATCAATAGGATACGCTGAAGAAGAAACTAACTCAAAATAGTAATACATTCCTACACTTAAAACCACAATCCACATGGGAGCTGGTATTAATTGAAAATAGCGATTTCTTATTTTACTGTAAAAAACCATAATCAGTAAACTTATGATTCCTATTAAGCCTGCATAAAAAATACTTGAATCATCTATTGTAACTAAATTTATGATTCCTTCGGGTATCTGAATTAGTAAATCTACAATGCTTCCTTTGGCGTTTAAATTTCCAAACATGACATGAATTTGTTTGGCAAAAATTCCAATCCCTATAGCAGCTAACATCCCTTGTATTGCAGAACTTGGAAAAAAATCACCCAAAGACCCCATTCTTAAAAAGCCAAGAATTATCATGATGATTCCCGAGATGACAATTGCTGCCAATGTAAATAAAAATCCTTCTTGCATATTGCCCTCTCCTAGAGTGGTAATAGCTGCAAGAATCACCACAACCAAACCATTTCCTGGTCCTGTAATGGTCACATGAGAACCTCCGATTAAAGAAACGACAATACCTCCAACGATGGCTGCAATAATCCCAGAAATAGGGGGTGCGCCAGAAGCCAAAGCTAATCCCAATCCAAGAGGAAGGGCTATTAACGAAACAACAAAACCAGAAAAAAGATTTTGTGGAATATCACTTAAAAAAGTTTTAAAAGTATTTTTTTTAGCCATTTACTTTACAATTAATACATCCGTTGGTAATTCAGATAAAATATACTCAATATCATGTGGAAAAATTCTGTCAAAAAAACCAAGTTTGTTGGGGGCGTTCATTATCAATAAATCTGCTCTTTTTACTTTTGCATAATGCCCTATGGAGTATCCTCTTTTCCCAAAAATACTCTGAGTTTTTACGGTTATGTTTTTGTTGTTTATGGTTTCTAAAATATGTTTTATTCGTTGATCTTCCCTTGTACTTAATCTTTCTTTTGCAATATTCGCTTTTCGCAACGTTTTGTCATCACTTACTTTTACATGTAATTCTGCTTGACTTACTTCTTCTACAATAGTTATTTTATTGCATTGTAAGAAATTGGAAATTTGAAACGCTGTTTTGATCGTTTCTTCAGTTTTTTCTTCTTGTAAGCCGTTCACTACAATATGCTTACAAGCAACCCTACTGATAGAGGGTTTAATTAGTAACAACACTGAACAAGCTGCTTTTCTTGTAATTTTTCTAGCAATAGAGCCTACATAATATTTGAATAAATTTTCTTTTTGAATTGCTCCTAGAATAAGTATGTCTATTTTTTCTGAAATGGTCGTTTCAAGAATTACATTCACAGGATTTCCTTCTTTCCAAATAGTTTTGAAAGGTTTTTTAAGTGCATCTGCCTCTGATAAAAGGGTATTTAAAGCTGTTTTTTTTTGATCAGATTTTGTGCCAACATGCACTCCAACCAATTCAGCGTCAAACATATTCGCCAGCCTAACAGCTTCAAAAATATTCGATTTTAAGTTTGGTGAAAATGCAATACCTATTAATAATTTATCAAATTTTTTCAAAAACAGAAAAGTTTAAAGGTCAAGTTATTGGCACAAGATAGGAAACTTTACAAGAAATAAAAAAACAATATTTTTATTTTTATCATACGCAAACATTCTTAAATTTACCAATGAAACGTAAATGTAATATATGTTAGAATTAGCTGGAATTGTTATTTTAGGAATCGTAGCACAATGGGTTGCATGGAAGTTTAAAATTCCGGCAATTTTACCCTTATTATTAATCGGTTTGTTAGTAGGTCCCATTGCTGCCGAATTTTTAAGTGAAGATGGTGGAAAATGGATAGAACCAATTTGGAATGGAGAAAAAGGACTTTTTCCAGGAGATGGTTTGTACTATTTTGTTTCATTAGCGATAAGTATTATTCTTTTTGAAGGAGGGTTGACCTTAAAAAGAAGTGAAATTAAGAATGTTGGACCTGTAATTACAAAACTCATCACTTTAGGTGCTGCAATTACTTTTTTTGGAGCAGGAGTAGTGGCACATTATGTTTTTGATCTTGGATGGGAACTTTCCTTTTTGTTTTCAGGTTTAATTATCGTAACAGGACCCACTGTAATTACGCCAATTTTAAGAAATATCCCATTAAAAAAAGATATTTCTACGGTGTTGAAATGGGAGGGTATTTTAATTGATCCTATTGGTGCTCTGGTAGCCGTTTTAGTTTTTGAATTTATAAGCGTTGGAGGAGGAGGAGCTTTTACAAAAACAGCCTTGATCGAGTTTGGTAAAATTTTATTATTCGGAACTACTTTCGGATTTACTTTTGCACATGCGCTTGCTTTTTCGATTAATAAAAAATTAATACCACATTATTTATTAAACGTAGTTGCTTTATCAGCGGTCCTATTGGTTTTTGTACTGTCAGAAATTTTTGCTCACGAATCTGGTTTATTGGCCGTGGTGGTTATGGGTATGGTTTTAGGAAATGGTAACCTAGCCAATTTAAAAGAGTTACTCTATTTTAAAGAATCTTTGAGTGTGCTATTAATTTCTATTTTATTTATTTTATTGTCTGCAAATATTAATATTGAAGATTTGTTTCTCTTATATACATGGAAAACAGGGGTTCTTTTTATTGCGGTTGTTTTTATAATTAGACCCATAGCGGTATTTGCCAGTACTCGGAACTCAAATCTAAAATTAAATGAAAAGCTATTTATCAGTTGGGTGGGGCCTCGAGGAATTGTAGCTGCAGGAATTGCCTCTTTATTTGGAAGTAAATTAATAAAGCAAGGAGTTGATGGAGCAGAATATATTACGCCTTTGGTTTTTATGATTGTTCTAGGAACCGTATTATTAAATGCTACAACCGCTCGTTTTTTTGCTAAAATGGTAGGTGTTTTTCTTAAAAAATCTGATGCTGTTTTATTCGTTGGAGCTTCTAAGCCTGTAAGATTAATTGCGAATTTTTTAAAAGATAAAGGCAAAAGAGTTATTTTGATAGATTCAAATAAAAGCTTTATTCAAGAAGCTTTAGATTCCGATATAGAGGCTTTTAAAGTAGATGTATATGACGATGAATTGGCTAATAATATAGAATTAAATGATGTAGGCTATTTAATAGCGTTGACAGGAAGTGATCAGGTAAATATGCATGCATTAAACAAATTTTCTGAGAACTTTGGTGAGCAAGGGGCTTATAAGTTAGCTTCTTCAAAAGAGATTACAGAAGCTTCTGATAGCGATCGAGAATCCTTTTTTACACCTCATGATGATTATATTAATTTAAGTGAAGCTTATAGAGAAAACCCAATAATTAACAAAGTGAATATTTCCAATCAAAAAGAATATAATTCATTATTAGAAGTACTTTCTAAAGAGGAGAAATCTATTCCATTATTTGTAGAGAATAAACAGGGCATTTATTTATTGCCAGAATTTGAAAAAAATAAGTTTGCAAAAGAGGATATTACATTGTTTTACTTGGGAAAGGTTGTAAACTAAGAGACTCCGAAACTANTGTTTGTTTANTATAAAATAGGTCTGTAAGTAAATAAGTTTCTTTACATGTCTAATTCAAAAGTTTGACGTAATTTTTCTAACANAGGATTCATTCCTTTCATTTTAAGATATTTTTCTTGTGGAGTGTATGCAAATCTTTTCTCTACAGTTTCGTTTAATGTTAAAATGATTTCGATCCCGTAATTATTTAATTTTTCTCTTAAAAATTTTAAAAGTTTTGGTTTTCCTTTTCTAAATTGATCTTCCATCAATTTATTAGGAACTGTAAATAATATTTTAAAGCCATCTTCTAGTATTGGTAGTGCTGTACCAACTATTGAAGCCATACTTTTTTGTCCCTTTTTATTTAGTAATTCGGTGTATTCTTCCCAGTGTTTTTGAAGTGTCTTTTCTGTAAATACTTCTTTAGGATGATTGTCATAGTTAACTTTAGTACTCGCTATTTTAACCTCTTTTTTATGATGTATACTTTTTAGAGATAGTGAGGAAGTTCTTCTTTCTGCAGACTTATGAATTCCTTTTTCTAGGGTTGGTTTTCTTGTTTTAACTTCTTTGAGAGGGGCTATTGTAGTTTTCTTCTCTAAAGGTTTAGATATTTCTTTTGCGGCAGGTGAAAGCGCTTGGAAAAAAGTAGCAGGTATTATATAATTAGCTGATTTTTTTTTTTCTCCATCAAAAGTGATAGAGGCAATTTGCATTAATGTTAACTCAACCAAAAGTCGTTTATTTTTGCTGGCTCTGTAGTTTACATCACAATCATTAGCTTTTTTAATTGCTTGCATTAAAAAAGGTATGTTGGCTTTTGTTGCCTGGGTTAAATATTTCTTTTTGGCAACGTCACCAACTTCTAATAATGCTAGGGTATCTTTGTCTTTAGCAACTAATAAATCTCTAAAATGACTTGCCAACCCATTTATAAAATGATGTCCTTCAAACCCTTTGCTTAAAACAGTATTAAATGCATTTAATACTTGTGGAATTTTGTTTTCTAGGACCAAATCAGTCATGTTGAAATAGGTTTCGTAGTCTAAAACATTTAGATTTTCGGTAACAGCTTCACGAGTTAAATTAGTTCCTGAAAAACTGACAACTCTATCAAAAATTGAGAGAGCATCACGCATAGCACCATCAGCCTTTTGAGCAATAATATGGAGGGCGTCGTCTTCTGCAGTGATATTTTCTTTTTCACAAATAATCTTGAGATAATTTTTAGCATCCAACACCCCAATTCGTTTAAAATCAAAGATCTGACATCGAGATAAAATGGTTGGAATAATTTTATGTTTCTCGGTAGTTGCGAGAATAAAAATAGCATGCGCAGGAGGCTCTTCTAAGGTTTTTAGAAACGCATTAAAAGCTGCCTGAGAGAGCATATGAACTTCATCAATGATATAAACTTTATATTTTCCTGTTTGAGGAGGAATACGAACTTGCTCTGTTAGACTTCTAATATCATCTACAGAATTATTAGATGCAGCATCTAGCTCAAAAATATTGAATGCAAAATCTTCCTCTTCAGAAACTTTCACACCTTGTTGATTGATGTTTTTTGCCAAAATTCTAGCACATGAGGTTTTTCCGACTCCACGAGGGCCCGTAAACAACAATGCTTGTGCAAGATGATTGTTTCTTATCGCATTTTCTAAGGTATTGGTAATGGCCTGTTGCCCAACCACATCTTCAAAATTTTGAGGACGATATTTGCGTGCAGAAACTATAAAATGCTCCATTTATTTAGTATAAATATATGCAAACAAAAATAGGAATCTCATCGATTTTCTACAAGGTGGTTTCTTAACAAAATGCTAAAGTTGTAAACAAGTTGTAAATAGTTTTATAAGAATACCTGATAGATATATTTGAAAAACATATTTTTGTATTGTAAACTCTAAAAACAAACACATAGAAAAACACTATTTTAGAGTATTTGTTAATTATCTATTTTAATTATCCACATGAAGAATATTTTCAAACCCATTGTTTTGGTCAGTTTCCTAATAACATTATTTTTTAGTTTTGGTTTTTCCACTTTTAAAACATCTCAAGCTGATCCAATAAGTATTTCTAATGAAGAAATTAAAGTAGCCTATTTTGCAAGTGGATGTTTTTGGTGTGTAGAGGCTATTTTTGAGAGTGTTATTGGAGTAAAAGAGGCTGTTTCTGGATATGCTGGTGGCCATACTTTACAACCAACATATCAAAGTATTGGAACCGGGAAAACGGGCCATGCTGAAACTGTTGCGGTGTATTATGATCCTAAAAAAGTGTCATTTTCTACTTTGCTTTCTGTGTTCTTTGGTTCTCATGATCCAACAACGGTTAATGGACAGCACCCAGATTATGGAACTCAATACAGATCTATTGCTTTTTATACCTCTGATGTCGAAAAACAAGCCATCATAAAAACAATAGCCAATTTAAACAAGGAGAAATATCAAGGTAACATTGCCACAGAAGTTACGCAACTAATACATTTTTACAAAGCAGAAGCTTATCACCAAGATTTTGAAAAAAGAAACCCAAACCAAGAATATGTTAGGGCAGTTTCTATACCAAGATTACAAAAATTTAAAAGGAAGTTTCCAAAACTTCTAAAAAAGTAACCGATGAATTCCTTCATCATATCCAGAGGTATACGAGGGCGTATTTTACAGCTAATTACGGTCAGATATTAATTATCTTAAATAAAAAAAACCAACACTAACGTTGGTTTTAATCACAATTGTATTCCTGCTATTAGTTCGTTTTCTTCTCAACAATCGCTTTATCGGCGAAAATTCTTTTCTCTCTATTTGCAACTTCCCAGGCGGTATGAAAAATCAAACGTGTTCTATTTTCTAATAATTCATAGTTGATTTTATCTGGAGTATCTGATGGTTGATGGTAATCTGCATGTGTTCCATTAAAATAAAAAATAACGGGTACATTATTTTTTGCAAAGTTATAATGATCGGATCTGTAATAGAATCTGTTGGGATCGTTTATGTCATTATATTTATAATCGATATTAATATCTATGTATTTTTTATTTATTGTTTCAGATATAGTATGCAATTCTGTACTTAGTTTGTCTGACCCTATCAAATATAAATAATTAGTATCGGTTTTATGTCTGTCGTCAATTCTACCAATCATGTCAATGTTTAAATTGCATACTGTATTTGCTAGAGGAAAGATAGGAGCTACATCTGTATAGTACCTGGAGCCTAAAAGTCCTTTTTCTTCACCAGTCACGTGTAAAAATAAAATAGAACGCTTAGGGCTTTTTCCAGCTTTTACTGCCATTTGAAAAGCTTGAGCAATTTCTAAAATAGCAACGGTTCCAGAACCATCATCGTCTGCTCCATTATAAATTTTTCCGTTTTTTATCCCTTCATGATCTAAATGTGCAGAAATGACTATAATTTCGTCTGGTTTTTCGCTACCTTCAATAAAAGCAAGTACATTTTCAGAATTTTTTAATTCAACTTTTGCATTCTTTGTCAGCCATTCTGAAGGTATTTTTTGGAAATAATCAGTGATGCCTTTAGGAGAGACAATGCCCTCAGATATATAAAAGTTTTTTAAGTAGTCAACCGCTTTTTTTTGTCCAGGTTCTCCGGTGTTCCTTCCTTCAAATTCATTTGAAGCATAAATGAATAAGTGTTTGCTTAAATCTTTGGAGGTAATTGTTTCGGCATATGTTACAACTNCNTCTGTNNTTGTGTTTTTATCAGAGGTGCCTTTGTAAGTATTACAAGCCATAAAACTTATAGCGATAGCAATATTAAGTATTTTTTTCATCGATTAAAAAGAGTTTTTG
>JGI20154J14316_10003248_pt1 | contig 13153 bp, 12 predicted proteins | sample COG_04_FD_14316 | JGI IMG/M metagenome (IMG submission 14316) | reverse complement strand
CATTTTCTTATTTATCACCATTCTTTTAATTCACTTCAATTCACCTATGACCCTTGAAATCTTCTTCCTATCGTTGATTTTTTGTCGTGTAGTGTGATATTTTATTATGGATTTGCCTATCTCTACTTATGCGCTGCTTTTCCCTGCGGTGAGTTTATTATTTCTTTCTTATACGAATCGTTTTTTGCATCTTTCGGCGCTCATTAGAAAGTTACATACCGAATGGGAAGGTAATCATGAAGATTTATTAATTCTTCAAATCTCTAATTTACGCCAGCGACTGGAATTGATTAGACTCATGCAATTATTAGGAGCTTTATCCTTATTGCTCTCAGTTTTTGGTATGTTGCTCAAGATATTTGGAGCTGATGAAATCGCCCATTATTCTTTTATTGGAGCCCTTGTGCTTATGTTTGGCTCATTGTTTGGGTTGACTAAGGAAATTTGGATTTCAGGTGGGGCTCTGCGTATCTTACTCAAAGATATTGAAAAAGAGGTAAAAAAGTAGACTTGCAACAGTCCCTTTAAATATAGGCTTAATCGCTGGACTTTTAGAGGTCTTTAGTTATAGTCAAGAGCATGTCATCACAGTCTTTTTCTTCTATTACGTGTCCGCTAATTCTGCTTCGTCAGGTTAAAATTGCTTCTTCAGATAGTGCTGAATTGTCGGCGCCTTGTGATGTGCTTATCGAAGACGGTGTAATAACCAAAATTGAGGCAAGCATAGAAGCACCTGCGCAAGCACAGATTTATGAGGGAGGAGGAGAGAAAATCCTCTTGCCAGCTTTATTTGATGCGCATGTTCATTTTCGTGAGCCAGGTGGTGATCACAAGGAAACCTTGGCTACAGGTGTGCAATCAGCGATTAACGGAGGGATAACAGGTGTGGTATGTATGCCTAATACAACACCAGCCATTGATAGTGTAGCTACGGTTAAACAACTTTTAGATAAAGCCTCAGAAGTCAGCCCTATTGAGGTCTACACTTCAGTTTGTGTGACTCGTGGACGTGCAGGTAAGGAGATTACGGATATAGGTGCTTTGCATGCTAATGGGATTGTGATGCTCACAGATGATGGCGATACAGTTGAGGATATTTCTGTGCTTTACCAAGCGATGCAATATGGCGCTCCTATGGATATGCTATTTGCGAGCCATTGTGAAACCAATGAGCTAGCAGGAGACAGGGCGATGAATTTAGGTGCCTTAAGTTACAAGCTTGGTGTAGCGGGCACACCTCCATGTAGTGAAGAAATAGCCTTAAATAGGGATATTGCTCTGGCGCATGCAACAGGTGCTCGTATTCATATACAACATTTGACCACTAAAATTGGCATGGATTTAGTGGCTTTTTGGAAAGAGCGTGGAGCTAAAGTGACTGCGGAAGTATCACCACATCACTTATTATTTACAGCTGACGATATTGCTGACTATGATACGCATTATAAAATGAACCCTCCATTAAGAACGCTGGAGGATAATGCAGCGTTACTCCAAGGGCTTATTGATGGCACTATCGATATGCTAGCTACAGATCATGCTCCTCATAGTCCTTTTGAAAAGTCATTAGACTTTGTGGCGGCACCTAATGGTATTATTGGTTTAGATACTGCCTTGATTAGTCTCTATGACGCACTGATTAGTAAGGGTAAATTATCATGGCAGCGTTTGGTGCAAGCCTACTGTGATATGCCAAGAACTCTCATGAATTTGGATGTGGCTAAAGTAGAGGTGGGAGCTACTGCTAATATAGTCTTATTTGACCCTAATGTTGAAACCCTCGTAGATAGAAACTTTATCAAATCTAAGAGTGAAAACACTCCTTATCTAAACAAAACTTTACAAGGAAACGTAGAACAGGTATTCTATAATAATCTATCCTTGAAAAATGACTAATTTATTCACTCGCATTTATAAGGTAACGCCTTTCGTTATGGCTGCGTCTATAGTGGTGTTATCTATACTTGCGTGTGTGTATGTATTTAAGCAAATCAATCAATTGGGCAAAGTAGAGCTTGATGAGTATGGCTTAAGGCATGATGAAGTGTTGGCTATTGTTCCCAAGAGTTCTTATAATAGAGGGGCTGCGAGTTACGATATAAAAATCAGTCATCTAGAGAATATCAATTATTCTCAATTAGACGAGCAGACTTACCATGACGGGGTAGACCAAAATGATTTAAGAGCAGACGAGGTTCTAGTTATTATTTCTAATGAAGATTATCAGTATGATGCTGATTCAAGTATGATACTCATTAGCTCAGAGTCTTACCATAAAACAGATGAGCAAGATATTATCATTAGAGATGATGAACTGCTAGTGATTAAATCTAAGGCGGATTACAACTAAAAATAGATGTATTACACGACTTATTTGTCTCTTTTTTTTGTTCTCTCAAATAAAGCTGATTAAAGCCTTTGAAGAGTCTGCTTAAAACCTTGACTACTGATGGGCTAGGCTCTAATTAATAAATTAAATTATGCCTAAATTATCAATAAAAGAGCTAGAGGTACAAGACCAAGAAGTCTTGATGCGTGTTGATTTTAATGTGCCACTTAAAGATGGTGAAATTACCGATGATACTCGTATCGTCGCAGCACTACCAAGTATTAAAGAATTATTAGCAAAAGGTGCTAAACTTGTCTTGTGTTCTCATCTGGGTCGCCCCAACGGTCAAAAGGTGGAATCTGCCAGTCTAGCTCCTGTAGCTGCTCGTTTAGCTAACCTCTTAGGTCAGGGCGTGATGTTTGCTCATGACTGCATAGGTGATCCAACATTGGAGCAAAGAGCTCAATTACAGTCAGGTGGTGTATTGCTCCTTGAAAATGTCAGATTTTATAACGAAGAGACCGAAAATGAGGCTAATTTTGCCAAGGCTCTCGCAGGTAAGGCTAAGATTTTTGTGAATGACGCCTTTGGTACAGCACATAGAGCGCATGCTTCTACGCACGGTGTGACCAAATTTGTTGAAAAAGCAGCTATGGGTCATTTAATGGCGCTTGAGCTTGCTTATTTGCAAGATGAACTAGAAGCTCCACAACAACCATTTGTCGTCATTATTGGTGGCGCTAAAGTCAGTGATAAAATTCAAGTAATCAGCTCACTCATGGAAAAAGCCAGCGCTTTCATTATTGGAGGAGCTATGGCTTATACGTTCCGTAAGGCTCAGGGTTACGAAGTAGGGGATTCACTCGTAGAAAATGATAAATTAGACTTAGCTCTAGACTTGTTAGAACAAGCCAAAGCCAAAGGCGTGGATTTCCTCTTGCCTGCAGACACCTTAATTACACAGGAGTTCAAGGATGGTGCAGAGACTCAAAATACTCAGGTCTACGGTCAAGGTGGTACAATTCCAGCAGGTTGGGAAGGTATTGACATCGGAGAGGTCGCAATTAAAGAGTTTAGCGATGTTTTAATGAGCGCCAAAACAGTACTTTGGAATGGCCCTATGGGGGTTTTTGAGATTGATAGCTTTGCTACAGGTACGAAAAAAGTCGCCGAAGCCCTTGCTCAGAGCGACGCTCTAAGTATTGTTGGCGGTGGTGATTCAGTCACAGCTGTGAAGAAATTCAACCTCCAAGACAAGATGAGCTTTATCTCTACTGGAGGTGGAGCCTCATTAGAGCTACTAGAAGGCAAGGTATTGCCAGGTGTGGACGCTCTCACAGAAATTTAATCAACCCAATCAACTTTAATACTATAAAAACATGAGAAAATTAATTATTGCCGCTAACTGGAAAATGAACAAAGGACCACAAGAGACAGAGGCTTTTTTGACTGAATTCAACACACTTTTACAATCAGAAACTGATCAAGTAGATGTGGTCATCTCTCCAGCTTTTATTTCTTTACCAAAGGCTCAAGAGTTATTAGCTAATACAGCTGTTGGTTTATCGGCACAAGATGTGTCAGACCAAGATTCAGGAGCTTACACAGGCGAGGTCAGTGTCAGCATGCTCAAAGAAGTCGGTGCAGAATATGTGATTTTAGGTCACAGTGAGCGTCGCACACTCTATGGTGATACTGATGCTTTTATTAATTCTAAAATGAAAAAAGTACTGGAGGCAGGCTTAATCCCTATCTTTTGTATTGGTGAAACTCTTGAAGAAAGAGAATCAGGTCAGCTTGAAGCCGTGCTTGAAACACAGATCAAAGGTGGTTTAGTAGGTATTGATGCCGCTGATTTAAGTGAGCTCGTGATTGCCTATGAGCCAGTTTGGGCTATCGGCACAGGTGTCACAGCAACCTCACAACAAGCACAAGACACTCACGTTATCGTGCGTCGTCTATTAGCTGCTCAAGTAGGTCAAGAACTTGCAGATAAAGTACGTATTCAATACGGCGGCAGTGTTAAACCAGATAACGCTCAAGAGCTCTTTAGCCAGCCAGATATTGATGGAGCACTTGTAGGAGGCGCCAGCCTTCAGCCAGATAGCTTCTACGCTCTTGCGGAAATTGGAGCTAATTTATAATTTAAACTTAGAGAGTTGCAGAACCCGCACGATCAGATTCTAACTGGCTTAGCCACGTTAACGCAACAGTTACAAAGGCTGGGTGAGCTAGAGCTGATGGTATGCTCAGGTGCTCGCAACCTCGTGCTATCTGTCGCCTTAACTCAGGTTGCGCAAGAGAACGGTTACCAAGTATGGTCACACTACGATGAGCGTAGTGCCGGCTTTTTTATGCTGGGTCGCTTACAAGCGAGTTATGCTAATCAAGCGAATAAAGTAGGCGTCATTGTCGCCACAAGTGGGACTGCGATTGCGGAATTATTACCCGCCGTTATTGAGGCTCATACTCAGCAAAGACCACTGATTATTTTATCAGCTGATTTGCCTCGCAGTTATAATGATTCTGGTGCTCCTCAGTGCATGCCTCAGTTGCAACTTTTTGATGGTTTTATTGAGGGTAAAATAGATATTGATTTAACTTTAAATGAATCACCTGATGAGTGGGTTCAGCAATTAGAAGAAAATTGGTCTGGTCATGATGTGTGGCAGCTCAATGTTAGATTTCCAGAAACAGACATCAAAGTCATTGAAGCTCTGCAAACAGAAGAACTCAGAGGGTTGCTCAGTCCAGACTTAGGTGATGCAGATTCTAAAATAGCTCTCAAACGTCAGCCTTTTCAAGTCGCTGACTTGATGCACTTTTTGGAACAAGATACCTGGAGAGGTCTAGTGGTCATGCTAGGAGGGCTAGAGGTTGAGGATAGAGCAGAGGTGCTCGCCTTTCTCAAGCAGCTCAAAGCTCCAGTATTAGCTGATGTCACTAGTGGTTTACGTGGTGCGCTAGGGGCTTTGGAATTGCTAGGTGGTGAGAGCATCGTACAACAACACAAGCCAGGTAAAATATTGCGTATTGGCGAAGTACCTAGTGGGCGTTTTTGGCGTGATTTAGAAGAATTGCCTAAAGTCAAAGTTTCGTCTATCACGAGGCAACATGAGCCAGGTCTCGCCAGAGAAAGTCAATGGATTCAATGCACTTCTATTACTCGAGTACTCAAAGGATTAGGTGATGTTGAGGCTGTGGATGATGTTTTAGATTTGTTGCCACAAGACCGCAAGAGACAGGGCAAGTTGCAAGAATTATTAGCTGCCTACCCTCAGAGTGAAGCATCATGGATGCGCGAAGTGTCGATTTTTGCGAGTTTAGGCAATAGTTGGTATCTTGGTAATAGTTTGCCTATTCGCTATGCCGCATTAACCGCTCAGTCTGATGTCTGTTATGAAGAAGTCAGAGCTAACAGGGGGGTCAATGGTATTGACGGCCAAGTGGCGACGTTCTTAGGCTTAGCCAGTTCATGTGACGCTTCATGGGCCGTTTTAGGTGATGTGACTACTTCTTATGATGTAGGTGCGTTTGCTCTAGCCAAAAAATTACCTCAAGATTCGGTGGCTTATTTAGTCGTTATGAATAATTCAGGTGGGAGGATATTTGAACAGTTACCATTTTTTAAAGGTTTAAGTCCTCAAGTGCAGGAAATGATCCTACAAAACCCAGAGTTAGATTTATCAGCTTTGGCTCAGCTGTGGAAGGCGCATTATAAGTTAGTCAACGCGCCAGAAGATTTAGAAGCGGTTGTCGAGTCTGAGTTGACAGGCTTGCACATTATTGAAATTAGACCCGATGCTTCGCAAAGCAAGGAATTGAGCCTGCGATTGAAGCAGCTTTAAACAACCTTAAGCGTATTTTTATAGTTACCATCATTCATGAGTAAGGATAATATCTTTGAAATCAAAGAAAAGCCCAACAAGGTCGAAAGAGCCCTGTTGTTGCGCATGACTTTTGATAAGAATAATTCCGAAGATGAGGCCTTGCTCGAGGAGCTTAAAGAGTTGGTGACGACCTTAGAGGTGGGTATTGTGGCTGCAGAGTTGGCCTTTGTACGCAAAAAAAACACCAAATGGCTTTGTGGTACAGGTAAAGCGATTGAGTTTATCGAACTAGCTAAATCATTAGATTGTGACTGTATTATTTTTGATAATGAGCTCAGCCCCATGCAACAGCGTGCTTGGGAAAAAGAAAGTGGGATAACCGTCATCGATAGAGAAGAGGTGATTCTCGATATTTTTGCCTCAAGAGCTAGGACACAGGAAGCTCAATTACAAGTACAGCTAGCCCGTATGCATTACGCCTTGCCTCGCATGGCTAAGATGTGGACTCACTTGGATAGACAGGGTGGAGCAGGAGGAGGTGCTGCCACCAGAGGTGAGGGTGAGAAGCAAATTGAGGTCGATAGACGTATAGCTCGTGAGCGCATTGCTCGTGTACGAGAAGAGTTAGATAAAGTACTAGTGCAACGTAAAACTCAGCGTAAACAACGCGAGAGAAACGCTCTAAGTCACGCTGCCATTGTAGGCTACACCAATGCGGGTAAATCGACCTTGCTTAATGCCCTAAGTCAGTCAGATATTTATGCCGAGGACAAGCTCTTTGCCACACTTGACCCAACCACTCGCAAGATAGAATTACCTAATGGTCAACCGTTACTCATTACAGATACTGTAGGATTTATTCGTAATTTGCCGCATCGCTTGGTGGAATCATTTAAGGCGACTTTGGAGGAAGCTGTGTTAGCTGATTTCCTCATTCATGTACTCGATGCAAGCGAACCTCAATTTGAAGCTTTCTATAATGCCACGAGAAAAGTACTTGCAGAATTAGGCATTGAGAACAAACCTCAACTCCTTGTACTCAACAAAATTGACCAAATTTCACCCGAGGAAAAACGTGCCTTCAAAACCAGATTTCCAGACTGCGTTCTTGTATCTGCTAAAAATCACGAAACCCTGCCTTACCTTATGCAGAGTTTTGCGCATATGCTAGAGGACAAGGTCGTGTGTGAGCATTACCTGCTTCCTCATGATCGAGGCGACTTACTCGCATTGCTCTACGCACAAGGCAAGGTACTAGATTTGCAGCACCAATCTCAAGGTGCTTGGGTGAGCGCTGTAGTGCCTAAAGATTTAGAAAATAAATTTGCTTCTTATGTGACTAAGGAGCCTAAGGAAGAGTTAGATCTCTAGTTGATATGCCCAAGTTTAAAAGCCCTCTGATGAAAAAGCTACTGTGGCGCTTTGCTTTTTATATAGTAGCCATGGCTTTATTCACTTTAGACTGGCAGCTCAATGGGCCTTTGCATCGCTTATTGGTCAGTCAGTTAGCCAAGTCAAAACAAGCTGAGCATCAGCAAGAATCTACGCCAACAGACAGAATCACAGCCCTAGTTTACCATAAGCCTATCTACCAATCACAAGTAGATTGGCACATCCAATACCGCTTGTGGCAAGAAGGATTAGATCAAGATGAGGACAAAGCTCAACTATCAGCGGCACGCCTCAATGAATTACAAATTTGGGCAACATGGCAAGCCATAGACGAAGAACTACTCAAAATCAAAGCTCGTCACCATTCCAAGAGCTTTCCCATCGACGAGGCTCAACTAGACCTACGTTTGAACGACTGGCTGACACTACATCAATCAGAAGAGGTTATTGAACAATGGCGCAAACGCAGCGCTTATAAAGCCAATCAAGGCGAGGACTTCAAATCTCAAGCCAGAGAATGGTTACGTGACCAGTGGCGCATGGAGCTGTACTTAGAAGGCAAAGTACAACAATACCTCAATGAGCAGCAAGATACCTACCAAGAACTATTCAGCGAGCAAGAATTAGCCGCATTAAGCGCAGAGGATAAGCAAGTGTATCAGCAAGCGTGGCTTATGCTCAAGCGCCAAGAGGCAGTAAAGCTCTACAGAGAACAACTTCGCGAACGAGAGAGAGGTAATATAGAGGTTGAATAAATNGGTGTTTTTTTGACCTTGAACCTTTTATTTTTTCCACTTGTAACTTAGTATTTTGTAGGCGAGCTTGGCGGCTAGAAAGTCGCAAGCATGGAGGTTTTCTTTGGGAGCGAGCTCGTTGATGTCGGCGCCCACTATATGGCAAACTTGCGCTGCACGTTTGATGATAGTTATTGCGTCATTCCAAAATAACCCGCCTGGTTCAGGTGTGCCTGTGGCTGGGATAAGGCTGGAGTCAAAGCCGTCAATATCAAAAGTTAGATATACAGGTCTGCCTTTTAGATGTGAGCAGATTTGTTCAATATCCCAGTTAGCTATATCTTTTGCCCAGTAGATGTGGATGCGTTTTTTGTTAGCTTCGTAGTATGGGATTTCTTCTGCGGATATATTGCGAATGCCTACAGATACAAGCTCTATATGTTCATAGTCTAGACAGCGACGTAGAGCGGCTGCATGGCTGTAATGCTCTCCATTATAGCCATCACGTAGGTCGGCATGTGCATCAAAGTGTAGAATAACTAAATCATCATACTTCTCAGCAAAAGGACGAATACTGCCAGCTGTAATTGAATGTTCACCTCCAAAAATGAAAGGGAATTTCCCGTCATCAAGAACTGTTTGAGTGATGTCCTCTAATTGGTTTAGTGCCTCTTTTAGGTTAGTTTTGATTTTTGGTTCTTGCAGAGTGGCTAGTTTGAAACTTTGGTAAGGTTCACACCATAAGTCTTCGTCAAAGAGTTCAACTTCGTAGCTTGCAGCAATCATAGCTTGTGGGCCTTGACTTGCCCCTCCTTTGAAGCTGACGGAGGCTTCAAGTCCAAAAGGGATAATAATGGTGTTAGCTTCTTCGTAGCTAGCTGCTGCTTTTGATGGCAAGGCTAGAAAGCCTTGCTCTGCCGGAATAATTTGCATTATTTCTTAAAAAGGTTGCTGTAGTTCTTGCGAACACGTTGTTTCCAGTAGCCACGATGGTAAGCGTCACTAGCGAGTAGGGGTATCACTGAACTAGCTTCGGCAAATACCATTTGTTCGTAGGTTGTATCAACTTTACCCCATGAACAGGCTTCTTTAAGCGTGGAGCTAGAGCAAGCACCATCTCGTACGTCAGCTACGGTTATTTGGATAGCGTATTTGTGCATTTCAGCTTCATGACCTAGGATTTCAGCGCAGACGACAGTGTCCTGAACGAAGTTTTTAGGTACCCCTCCTCCAACCATGAGTAGTCCTGTTGTGCCTGCTTCGATTTTAATATCAGTGAGCTCTCTAAAATCTTTAATGGCATCAATAGTCAGGTGTGAGTCTGGATTTTCCACTTGATGTTTTACAAGACCAAAACCTGCGGATGAATCAGTAAAGGCTGGACAGAAGATGGGTACATTATGTTCGTAGGCGAGTTGAATGAGGGAGTCTTGTTTTTTTGCATTGCCTGCTGCGAGCCATTTACCCATTTCGTAAATGAATTCACGTGAGCTATAGGCTTTGGCTGGTAGGCTGTTGGCTAGCTCATAAATAATTTGGTCACAAGCTTGCAGTTCTTCTTCATCAATATAGGTGTCGTAAATACGATCAATATACAAGTTACGTAGTTGCATATCGTCGGCAAATTGGTCTCCTTTATAATGTTTAAATCCTAGAGCTTCAAAGAAATCCATATCCACAATGGAAGCTCCTGTAGAAACAATGGCGTCTATCATGTTATGCTTTATCATGTCGGCGTAGATTTTCATGCAGCCACCTGCTGAGGTTGAGCCTGCAAGAGTGAGGATATTTGAACAGCTCTCATCTTTGAGCATGTTGTTAAAAATCTCGGTGGCTCGAGCTAAATCACGTGAGGTAAATGACATGTCAGCCATGCTATCTATGATAGGGCGTGAGTCAAAAGAGGTGATGTCGATATGTTTGATTTCTTCGTTGAGTAAATCTGCTTTAGTTATTTTCATGAGGAGTGGAATAGTTGAATGGTTAAAAGGTAGTTTTTTTATGAGGTTTAAGAAGCGTGTTCAATTTGGTTGTAAGATTCTTGGGAGTTGCCGTACATGCTCATGAGCGGTTCATTGGTGACAATAAATAGGTCTTTTTCTGCAGAAAAACCATTGAAGCGTGAAGACATGGTCTGTCCGTAGGCGCCTAGTTGGCCAATTTCAATGTAGTCACCTTCGTTAATGTCGCTAGGTAGGTAGAATGGTCCTTCCATATAATCAAGTGAATCACAGGTAGGCCCATAGAAGCTAAAAGCAGCTAAGTCAGTAGAGTGAATTTCTCTGTCGCAAATAAGTTTAACAGGAAATACAAATTTAGGAATACCCGCATCAAAGAGGCTGCCGTAAGTGCCTTCGTTAATATAGAGTTCATTTCTCTTTCTTAAGTCAACTTTGGCAATCAAAGACATGCTTTCTGCTACGATGGCTCGACCAGGTTCAGCGAGGAGTTGCATATTTTGGAAGTTAGGAATATTAGAAAATTCTTCATGAATAGCTTCAAAATACGCTGCTAGAGCTGGTGGGTTCATGCCTGGATAGATAGAAGGAAAACCACCTCCGATGTTAAAATAGTCTATATTAATACCAGCATTCTTAAGGACTTCTGCTGCAATTCTAATTGCAATACGATAAGCATCAGGATGCATACACTGTGAACCTACATGAAAACAGATTCCTATTTTATGAGCATGTAGAGCAATTTTTTTGAGGAGTTCTGCTGCGTCTTGTAGGTTAACTCCAAATTTACCTGCTAGACCTAGTTCGGCATAGTTATTAGGAATGTCAATACGCATATGCAATCCTAGGTCGTTAGCGTGCTGCGTTTCTGTTAGGATTTTTTGTAATTCAGCTTCTGAGTCTAAAGAATAGTGCTTAACTTTGTAATTAAAGTAGGCCTCACGAATTGAGTGGCGAGATTTAACTGGGTGCATGTAAAAAAGCTCTGCATCAGGAAAAGACTCTCTAATTTGTTGAATTTCTGTTAATGAGGCAACATCGAAGCTAGTGATCCCAGAATGATAAATATCATGAATGACCCAAGGATTGGGGTTGGTTTTAACGGCAAAAAGTTTTTGGGCTTTTAGGTGCTTAAAAGCTTGAACTGCTTGACGAATGCTGTGGGGTCTATAGACAAAAAAGGGACGAGAAATAACATTTTTGTTAAATTCAAGTACTTCTTTTACACTATCAAATAAGGGTAGGGCTTGTTCCATTTTTTTACATACAAATAAGATACAAAGCTTTTGGTAAAACGAAGAAATCTATGCCTAAGTAGGTTAATTAATATGCTGTATGAAAAATGAAAGTGTGTCTAAAGTTTTTGCTTTATATCAAGGTGGTTTATATAGTGTAGTTTTTTATAAAAAATAAAGTAAATTCTTCTATTTTTTTTAATACATAATATAGATGATGATTTTGACTCTCAATTAGTTAGTTATGTAACTAATTTTTCATGAGGCATTCTGCACTTTTTAAAGCTTCATTCTTGACCCTTGTTAAGAATGATTTATAACTCCTTGCATGATGTATAATTTAGCAGTTTTACCTGGTGATGGTATCGGCCCTGAAGTGATGGTTGAAGCCCTTAAAGTATTGGACGTTTTAAGTGATAAGTATAATTTTGAAGTCGAGACGCAGACTCATCTCGTAGGTGGTGCTGCTTATGATGAGCATGGTACGCCATTGCCAGAAAGCACAGTCAAAGCTTGTGAAGCCGCTGATGCTATATTATTTGGCTCTGTAGGTGGCCCTAAGTGGGAAGATTTGCCTGCTGAATTACAACCTGAGCGTGGTGCGTTATTACCATTACGCAAGCATTTTGGTTTGTTTGCGAATTTACGCCCAGGTGTGTGTCATCCTAACCTCATTGATGCTTCGCCAGTGAAAAATGAGCTTATCAAGGACGGTTTTGATGTGCTTTGTGTGCGTGAGCTTACTGGTGGCATGTATTTTGGCCAACCTAAATCTATCACTCAAGAGGGTGATGACGTAGTGGTGATTGACACGATGATTTATAAAAAGAGCGAGATTACGAGAATTGCTCATGTAGCTTTTCAAGCTGCGATGCAACGTGATAAGCGTGTCGTATCTGTTGACAAGGCCAATGTACTCCAAAATGGTATTGTCTGGCGTCAAGCTGTAGAAGAAGTCGCCAAAGAATACCCAGAGGTTGAGTTATCTCACCTCTATGTTGATAATGCAGCGATGCAGTTGATTCGTCGTCCAGGTGATTTTGATGTGTTACTTACAGAAAACCTATTTGGTGATATTCTCTCAGATGAGATGGCTATGATTTCGGGTTCGCTTGGTATGTTGCCAAGCGCTAGTTTGGGTGAAAAGAATGCAGATGGTTACTATTTTGGTCTTTATGAGCCATCAGGTGGATCAGCCCCTGATATCACAGGTCAAGGGATTGCTAATCCTATTGCTCAGATTCTCTCGCTAGCTCTTTTACTTAGATTCTCTCTTAATGAAGTAGAAGCAGCCAAAGCTCTAGAAGCAGCGGTTCAATCAGTAATAGATGCAGGTTACCGTACTGGCGATATCTACCGTGGTACAGATAGTGAAAAGTTAGTCGGTACCACAGAGATGGGAGAAGCTATTATTAACGCGCTATAAGTCATAATCAATTAGATGAAGTAGCTTTCCGGAACGTTAGATAAAGGGAAGCGACTCATCTTGAGAAGCTGTTTAAAATTACTAAACAGCTTTCTAAGTAAAAGTTATACTTTTTACTTGTGGGATTAGAGGTCTATACCTACAGTCACTTAGCTTAACCAGTTACACTATATATGTTTAAAAAAGCCTTACTAGCCTTGGAAGATGGACGTGTATTTGAGGGTGTGAATTTTGCCACCGCAGGTACAA
>JGI20154J14316_10003244_pt1 | contig 13163 bp, 14 predicted proteins | sample COG_04_FD_14316 | JGI IMG/M metagenome (IMG submission 14316) | reverse complement strand
GCCGCCGATGCCGCCATGGCAAGCCGCTGTGACATGAAGCGCCCCATTAAATAAATAGCTATAAAGCATTCATATGAGTTGCTTATTGGCGTCCCGACACCCCGGGTCGTTGGTCGTTGCTCTTTGTTCGGGTAGAATACTGGGTTATGCCGCGACAGGCGCGGGGTAACTTTGCAAGCTTTTGCTAGCCTTTGCTGGTCTTTGCTAGAGTTTGCAAAGTCAAGTTCAAATCTAAGTTCAAATGAACGTGCACGTTACTAGTGGCTGGTAGACCCTAAGAGGGGCTGGCGACCGGTAACGCAAGTAACAGGAAAAATCATGACAACTATTGTCAAAGCAGACATCGTTAAAGACAACGCCCGCAGTGCTGGCGACACGGGTAGCCCGGAAGTGCAAGTGGCTTTGTTGACCGCTCGCATCAACTACCTGACGCCTCACTTTAAAGAAAACAAAAAAGATCACCACGGTCGTCGTGGTTTGTTGCGTATGGTTAGCCGTCGCCGCAAGCTGCTTGACTACCTTAAGTCCAAGGACGCTGAGCGTTACTTGGCCTTGATTGCCAAGTTGGGTCTGCGCAAGTAATGCGTAGCCGCAAGGCAAGTTAAAAATTAACGCCTGGTTCAGCCCCGCGCTGACCCAGGCGTTTTGCACATCTGCAATCCCGATTTTGTGGTTGCAATGAGGGGCCAATTGGCCTCAATCGTGGCTCAGATACGACGCGTCAGGTCGAAGCTGTGTCATTCCAAAACAAGTCTTTCAGCGTCTCTTGTGATGCGCCTTTGGTAGCCGACTTGTTCTGGGATGGCATCGTGTCCTGAAGTGGTAACTGAGCAAAATCGCGTCAAAGCGCTGTGTCGTTTTGTACGCATCTACTTACAGGAGTTCAGTACATGAGCATGTTTAATAAAGTAACAAAGTCGTTCCAATGGGGCGAGCACACCGTCCGTATGGAGACCGGCGAAATTGCACGCCAGTCTTCTGGCGCGGTTTTGGTTGATATCGACGGCACGGTGATTTTGGCAACGGTTGTCGCCAAGACAACGGCCAAAGCCGGCCAAGACTTCTTCCCGCTGACGGTGGACTACCTTGAAAAGACCTATGCCGCGGGCAAAATCCCGGGCAGCTTCTTCAAGCGCGAAGGTCGCCCAAGCGAGTTCGAGACCCTGACCTCGCGTCTGATCGACCGTCCTATTCGTCCTTTGTTCCCCGAAGGTTTCTTCAACGAAGTGCAAGTGGTTATTCACACCGTGTCCTTGAATCCAGAAGTCGACGCGGACATGGCAGCCATGATCGGCACCAGCGCGGCTTTGAGTATCAGTGGCATTCCGTTTAACGGCCCCATCGGTGCAGCCCGCGTGGGTTATGTGAATGGCGAGTATGTTCTGAACCCAGGACAAACAGCGCGTAAAGATTCGCAGATGGATTTGATTGTTGCAGGCACCGAGACCGCCGTGTTGATGGTCGAGTCAGAAGCGCAGCAACTGAGCGAAGAGATCATGTTGGGCGGTGTCATGTTCGGTCACGAGCAAGGCCTGGTTGCGATCAATGCGATTCACGAACTGGTTCGTGAAGCTGGTAAGCCCGCATGGGATTGGAAAGCACCTGCGCAAGATACCGCTTGGTTGAAAAGGTTGAGGCACTGGGCCGCGCTAAGCTGGAAGCGGCTTACCAAGAGCGCAACAAGCAAGTACGCACACAGGCTTTGCGTGCCACATACGCTGACGTGATGGCCGGTTTGAACGCCGATGGCATCGCGTTCGATAGCGTGAACGTTGAAGGCCTGTTGCACGACATCGAGGCGAAGATTGTTCGCGGCCAAATTTTGGCGGTGAGCCCCGCATCGACGGCCGTGATACGCGCACGGTGCGCCCGATCGAAATCCGCAACGGCGTCCTGCCACGCACGCACGGTTCAGCCCTGTTTACACGTGGCGAGACACAGGCTTTGGTGGTGACGACGTTGGGTACCGAACGTGACGCGCAGCGCATTGATGCGTTGGCGGGTGAGTTCGAAGACCGCTTTATGTTGCACTACAACATGCCTCCCTTCGCGACGGGTGAAACCGGTCGTGTTGGTAGCCCTAAGCGTCGCGAGATCGGTCACGGCCGTTTGGCTAAGCGTGCCTTGGCGGCGGTGCTGCCTGCGAAAGAAGACTTCCCGTACACGATGCGTGTTGTGAGCGAGATCACCGAATCCAATGGTTCATCGTCTATGGCCTCCGTTTGCGGTGGCTGTTTGAGCATGATGGATGCGGGTGTCCCATTGAAGGCACATGTGGCAGGTATCGCCATGGGCTTGATCAAAGAAGACAACCGCTTTGCGGTGTTGACGGACATTTTGGGTGACGAAGATCACTTGGGTGATATGGACTTCAAGGTCGCTGGTACGACCGACGGTGTGACTGCGTTGCAGATGGACATCAAGATCCAGGGCATTACCAAAGAGATCATGCAAGTCGCGTTGGCGCAAGCCAAAGAGGCGCGTATGCACATCTTGGGAAAAATGCAAGAAGCAATGGGCGAGGCGAACGCCGAAGTGTCTAGCTTTGCGCCACGTCTGTACAGCATGAAGATCAATCCAGAGAAGATTCGTGACGTGATTGGTAAGGGTGGTGCGACCATCCGTGCCTTGACCGAAGAGACGGGTACGCAGATCAACATCGAAGAAGACGGCACCATCACCATCGCATCGGTGGACGGCGCGATGGCTGACGAAGCCAAGCGACGCATTGAAGAGATCACGGCAGAGGTCGAAGTCGGCGCGATCTACGAAGGTCCCATCACCAAGATTCTCGATTTCGGTGCGTTGGTTAATTTGTTGCCTGGCAAAGATGGCCTGCTTCACATCAGCCAGATCGCCCATGAGCGTGTGGAAAAGGTAACCGACTACTTGAGCGAAGGCCAAGTGGTTCGCGTCAAGGTGCTTGAGACGGACGAAAAGGGCCGTATCAAGTTGTCCATGAAGGTCTTGTTGGACCGTGAGTCAGCACCACAGGCGGCACCCGCACCGGCTGCTGAAGCACCTGCAGAGCCAACGCCAGAGTAATTGCATGGTCTAAGGCATCAGCCTACGTGGCTGATGCCCGACATGCCCAACAACCTGTACAACATGCAAGTTATCGCCATTACCAACCCCGGGGCGCCTGACGTTTTGCGTCTTGCGGATGCGGACACCCCAACGGCTGGTGCGGGTGAGGTCCTGATTCGCGTGCACGCCAGCGGCGTTAACCGCCCTGACGTGTTGCAGAGAAAAGGCGCTTATCCGCCGCCAGCTGGCGCCTCCCCGATTCCCGGCCTTGAGGTGGCGGGTGTGGTGGCGTCCGGTGATACTGAGGCGATGGCTGCAGCGGGCTTGAAGGTCGGCGATGCCGTGTGTGCCTTGGTTGCGGGTGGCGGTTACGCAAGTTGGTGCGTGGCACCGGTTGTTCAGTGCCTACCCGTGCCCAAAGGCTTGTCCATGGTCGAGGCCGCGGCCTTGCCTGAGACCTTTTTTACGGTTTGGAGCAACGTGTTTGACCGGGCAGGGCTACTGGCCGGTGAAACGGTGTTGATTCAAGGCGGATCAAGCGGTATCGGTGTGACGGCTATCCAGCTCGCCAAGGCGATGGGTGCGCACGTGTTGGTAACAGCGGGTAGCGATGAGAAGTGCCAAGCCTGTCTGGACTTGGGTGCGGACCATGCCATTAACTACAAAACAAGCGATTTTGCCGAACGCGTGTTGGCGCTCACGCAAGGTCGTGGCGTGGATGTGATCTTGGATATGGTTGCTGGCAGCTACGTTGCGCGCGAGGTTGGCTGCTTGGCTGAAGACGGTCGTTTGGTCATCATTGCCGTTCAAGGCGGCATCGATGCATCGTTTGATGCGAGTTTGGTGTTGCGCAAGCGTCTGAAGATTACGGGCTCTACCCTGCGTCCACGGCCTGTTGCGTTCAAGGCCGCGATTGCGGCGCAGCTAAAAGCCACGGTTTGGCCCCTGCTGGAAGCCGGGTCTGTACGCGTGCAGATTTTTAAGACCTTTGCAGCGGCGGATGCCGCGCAGGCGCATGCGCTGATGGAGTCCAACGCGCATATTGGCAAAATTATGTTGACCTGGCCTGTCGATGCGGAGGGGTCTGCGGCCTGATAGGTCGCGGGCTAGGAGTTACACACTATGAAAAAATTAATCGCAGGCAACTGGAAGATGAATGGCGATTCAGCGAGCAACGCCGAATTGTTGGCCGGTATCGTTGCGGGCCTGCCTGGCCTTGATGCCTGTGATGTCTTGGTCTGCCCACCCAGCGTGTATGTTGCGAGCGCGGTGACGGCCTTGGCGGGACAGCCTGTTGCCGTTGGCGGGCAAGACGTCTCGGTTCAGGTTAAAGGTGCTTATACCGGCGAGGTGAGTGCCGATATGTTGCGCGATGTGGGTGCCACCTACGCCATCGTTGGACATTCTGAGCGTCGCCAGTACCACGGTGAAACGGATGCCTTGGTCGGCGAAAAAGCGCAAGCTGCCCTCGCGCACGGCATCACACCAGTGGTGTGTATTGGCGAAACCTTGGCGCAGCGCGAGGCGGGTGAAACCAATGCGGTTGTAAAACGTCAGTTGGCTGCAGTCATTCACGCAGTCGGCCATTGCGTCAGTGAGTTGGTGTTGGCGTACGAGCCCGTTTGGGCGATTGGTACCGGTCAAACCGCGACGCCTGAGCAAGCCCAAGCGGTGCACGCCGTGATTCGCGCTCAAATTGCCGCCGCGACAGAGCATCCTGAGCGCGTGCGAATCTTGTACGGCGGCAGCATGAACGCTGCCAATGCGACCCAATTGCTGGCTCAGCCCGATATCGACGGCGGCTTGATTGGAGGCGCATCGCTCAAGGTGGCCGACTTCTTAACCATTATTCGGGCTGCTCAGGGATAAGTTGTCTGGCAAGGCACTACACTTACCCCCTTTGAAAACCCAATAATTAAACACATACATTCTGTCCTGGAGTTATTTTCATGTCTGCTTTTACCAATATTGTGATGGCTGTTCAGTTGCTATCGGCGCTCGCCATGATTGGATTGATCCTCATGCAACACGGCAAGGGTGCTGATGCGGGCGCTGCTTTCGGCGGCGGAGCCAGCTCCGGTAGTCTGTTTGGTGCTTCCGGTAGCGCCAACTTTATGTCACGCAGTACCGCTGTGTTGGCAACGGTGTTCTTGGGTAGTACGTTGTTTCTGTCGTATATGGGCTACCGCCCGCCAGCGCCGAACACAGAGGGCAGTATTTTGGAGTCGGTTGCGCCGGGCGCATCCATTCCTTCAGAGTTACCCGCTAACAATCAATTGCCAGCGGCGCTGCCCGACGGTGTGCCAGCCAACGACGCCAAGGGCGCGGCGGCCATCCCCGGCAATTGATCGGGTGCACGGACTGAAAGCCTCCCACGGGAGGCTTTTTTTGTCTAATTACGCCGTTTTTGAGCCGTTGGGCGTTTGCGTTTTCTCTCGTAGCCGCCCGGCGTAGCGTGTGCGACATAAATGTGTGGTGTCGGGCTGCGCCGACTTAAATGACTTCGTTTTCGGAGTAAAATCTAAGGCTTAACTGGTCACATTGCACAACAAGGTGAGCCAGGAATAGGCCGTCGTGGTGAAATTGGTAGACACGCTATCTTGAGGGGGTAGTGGCGAAAGCTGTGCGAGTTCGAGTCTCGCCGACGGCACCATTCAATAAATTCGGTTGACAGTCATGGACCTAGAACAATATCTACCCGTCATTTTGTTTCTCTTGGTTGGCGTTGCTGTTGGCATCATCCCCCAGGCATTGGGCTACTTGTTAGGTCCCAACCGCCCCGACGCGGCAAAAAACTCCCCGTACGAGTGTGGCTTCGAGGCCTTTGAAGACGCCCGTATGAAGTTTGACGTGCGTTACTACCTCGTCGCCATCTTGTTTATTTTGTTCGACTTGGAAATCGCATTTCTCTTTCCTTGGGCTGTGGCTTTAAAGGACTTGGGGGCAACGGGTTTCTGGGCTGTCGTGGTTTTTCTCGGCATTCTGGTCGTTGGCTTTATTTACGAATGGAAAAAGGGCGCACTCGACTGGGAGTGAATGCCCGCGCTGTCGCTCGACGCCATGTTGTGGTCGGGTTGACTGGCAATGACCTTAGGACGGTTTAGGTATGGCAATCGAAGGTGTTTTCGAAAAGGGCTTTGTCACCACGAGTTACGACTCCATGGTGAATTGGGCAAAAACGGGTTCTCTCTGGCCGATGACATTCGGTTTGGCTTGCTGCGCTGTTGAGATGATGCACGCCGGTGCGGCTCGTTACGACTTGGCTCGCTTCGGCGCAGGAGGTCTTTCGCGCGAGTCCTCGCCAGGCTGACCTGATGATCGTGGCCGGCACCTTGTGTAACAAGATGGCGCCCGCGCTGCGTAAGGTCTATGACCAGATGAGCGAGCCCCGTTGGGTGATCTCTATGGGGTCATGTGCCAACGGCGGTGGCTATTACCACTACAGCTATTCAGTGGTGCGTGGTTGCGACCGTATCGTGCCCGTTGATATCTATGTGCCCGGTTGCCCGCCAACAGCGGAAGCACTGCTGTACGGGATTATCCAGCTCCAAGAAAAAATCCGCCGCACCCAAACGATTGCGCGCGTTTAACGCCCGCTGCTAACCCGTACGTATACGCGCAGATACAGGTCCTACTATGTCCATGCCCGCCACTCCTGACCAATTGAAACAAGCCGTCGAGGCGGCACTAGGCGATCGCATTGTTCGCGTTTCACACGACTTAGGTGAGACCACCGTGGTGGTTGATGCCACGAACTACGAAGCCGCTGCCGCCTTATTGCGCGATGCCCCAGGTTGCCAATTTGAGCAATTATTGGATCTGTGTGGCCTTGACTACAGCGACTTCGGTGACGGGGTGTACGAAGGCCCACGTTTCTGCGTGGTGTTGCACCTGTTGTCTGTGTCACTCAACCAGCGTCTGCGAGTGAAGGTCTTCTGTACCGATGATGACTTTCCTGTGGTGGCCTCGGTCAACAGCGTATGGAACGCTGCGAACTGGTATGAGCGGGAGGCTTTTGACCTCTTCGGGATCATGTTCGAGGGCCATGAAGATTTGCGACGCATCCTCACTGACTACGGTTTCATCGGTCACCCCTTCCGTAAGGATTTTCCGGTTACGGGACACGTTGAGATGCGTTACGACGCCGAGCAGAAACGCGTTGTTTATCAGCCCGTCACGATTGAGCCGCGCGAGATTACCCCGCGCATCATTCGCGAAGATAACTATGCAGGCTTGAACTGAGCCGCGTGAACGTTAGAAGCAGTAAGACACATGGCTGAAATAAAAAATTACACCCTGAACTTTGGTCCTCAGCACCCGGCGGCGCACGGCGTGTTGCGGTTGGTGCTCGAGCTAGACGGCGAGGTGGTGCAACGCGCTGACCCGCACATTGGTCTGCTGCATCGCGCGACTGAAAAGCTGGCCGAGACCAAGACCTATATGCAGTCTCTGCCGTACATGGACCGCCTGGACTACGTGTCCATGATGTGTAACGAGCACGCTTACTGCTTGACCATTGAAAAAATGTTGGGCCTAGAGGTGCCAAAGCGCGCCCAGTACATCCGCGTGATGTTTGCGGAAATTACCCGCCTGCTCAATCACCTGATGTGGTTGGGCGCCCACGCCCACGACTGTGGCGCATCGACCATCCTGATCTACACCTTCCGTGAGCGCGAGGCCTTGTTTGATATGTACGAGGCGGTGTCCGGTGCCCGTATGCATGCGGCGTACTTCCGCCCAGGCGGCGTCTACCGTGATTTGCCTGACACCATGCCGCAGTTCAAAGCCAGCAAGGTGCGCAACGCCCGTGGGGTAGCCGCCTTGAATGAGAACCGCCAAGGCTCGTTGTTGGACTTCATTGATGACTTCTGCACGAAGTTCCCCAACTACGTGGACGAGTACGAAACCCTGCTAACCAACAACCGTATCTGGAAACAGCGCACGGTTGGCGTGGGCACCATCACCGCTGAGCGTGCATTGAATATGGGCTTTACGGGGCCCATGCTGCGTGGTTCTGGCGTTGCATGGGATTTGCGCAAGACGCAACCCTACGACGTGTACCCGGAGATGGACTTTGATGTGGCCATTGGTACCAACGGTGATAGCTACGACCGCTATGTTGTGCGTGTCGAAGAGATGCGACAGAGCAACCGCATCATCAAGCAATGCGTGGACTGGTTGCGTGTCAATCCAGGCCCCGTTATTACGGATAACCACAAGGTGGCGTCGCCATCGCGTGAGGCGATGAAGTCGAACATGGAGGAGTTAATCCACCACTTCAAATTGTTCACCGAGGGCTTCCGTATTCCCGAAGGCGAGGCCTACGCCGCCGTCGAGCACCCCAAAGGGGAGTTTGGTATCTACATGGTGAGTGATGGCGCTAACAAGCCGTACCGCCTAAAAATTCGCGCCCCAGGTTTCGCCCATTTGGCAGGCTTGGATGAGCTCACCCGTGGCCACATGCTGGCAGACGCGGTGGCCATTATTGGCACCATGGACATTGTGTTTGGAGAGATTGACCGATGATCTCTGAGTCAACCCGCACGCGCTTCGATCGCGAAGTTGCGAAATACCCCGCCGACCAAAAGCGTTCCGCTGTCATGGCCTGCCTGTCCATCGTTCAAGATGAACAAGGCTGGGTGAGCTCGGACGCAGAAGCCGACATTGCTGACTACCTCGGTATGGCCAAGATGGCCGTCCACGAAGTCACCACCTTCTACAACATGTACAACCAACAGCCCGTTGGTGTGTTCAAGTTGAACGTGTGTACCAACCTGCCGTGCCAATTGCGTAACGGCCAAACCGCCTTGCATTACCTAGAAGAAAAACTGGGTGTCAAGATGGGACACACCACGCCGGACGGTTTGTTTACCTTGCAGCAATCTGAATGCTTGGGCGCCTGCGCGGATGCACCTGTCATGTTGGTTAACGATCGCAATATGTGTAGCAATATGTCGACCGAGCGCATGGATCAAATGGTTCAAGCCTTGCGCGACAAAGCGGCCGCCGCCAGGGGTGCAGCCAAAAAAGGAACACAGTCATGAACGCTATTGTGGACAACGGTTTGGTCGGCGCGATCGATATCGGCGATACGCTGGACGCGTTTCGTGCCAACGGTAACAGCACGTGCTTCCATGATCGCCATATCAACCCGCAAATCTACGCGGGTTTGAATGGGGATAACTGGGACTTAGCGGCCTACGAGGCGCGCGGCGGTTACGCGGCGCTACGCCAAATTTTGGGACAAGACGGCGGCGCCGGCATGACCCAAGACGAGGTGATTGCCACGGTCAAAGCATCGGCCCTACGTGGGCGCGGCGGTGCAGGGTTTCCGTCGGGGCTGAAGTGGAGCTTTATGCCCCGCCAGTTCCCAGGGCAAAAGTACCTCGTGTGCAACTCAGACGAGGGCGAGCCGGGTACCTGCAAAGACCGCGATATCCTGCAATACAACCCCCACATCGTCATTGAGGGTATGGCGATTGCGGCGTATGCCATGGGCATTAGTGTTGGCTACAACTACATTCACGGCGAAATCTTCACCACCTACGACCGCTTTGAGGAGGCGCTAGAGCAAGCCCGCGCAGCCGGTTACTTGGGTGACAAAGTCATGGGCTCTGGGTTTAACTTCCAGCTGCATGCCTTTCACGGTTTCGGTGCCTACATTTGCGGCGAGGAGACGGCGCTACTTGAGTCTTTGGAAGGCAAGAAGGGGCAGCCGCGCTTCAAGCCACCGTTTCCAGCCAGCTACGGTTTGTACGGTAAGCCCACGACCATCAACAACACCGAGACATTCGCTGCGGTGCCTTGGATTATTCGCAACGGTGGCGAGGCCTACCTGGCCTGCGGCAAGCCGAACAACGGCGGTACCAAAATTTTCTCTGTCAGTGGTGACGTGCAACGCCCGGGTAACTACGAGGTGCCCATGGGGACCCCGTTCTCCAAGTTGCTTGAACTCGCTGGCGGCGTGCGTCCAGGCCGCCAGTTAAAGGCGGTTATTCCTGGCGGCTCGTCCATGCCTGTGTTGCCCGCCGACATCATGATGGCAACTGACATGGACTACGACTCCATCGCGAAAGCCGGTTCTATGCTGGGTTCTGGTGCCGTGATTGTGATGGATGACACGCGTTGCATGGTGAAGAGCCTGCTGCGTTTGTCCTACTTTTACATGCATGAAAGCTGTGGCCAATGCACCCCGTGTCGTGAAGGTACGGGTTGGTTGTGGCGCATGGTCGAGCGGATTGAAAACGGTCAAGGTCGCGAGAGCGATTTGGAACAACTGAACCGCGTCGCAGATGGTATTCAAGGACGCACTATTTGTGCGTTGGGTGATGCGGCAGCGATGCCCGTGCGCGCAATGATCAAACATTTCCGCCACGAGTTTGAGCACCACATTACGCACAAAGCGTGCATGCCGGGCACGGGCGAGTAAAGAGAACAGTCAACGCCGCAGCGATCTGATACATCGCGTTAGGCAACAGGTCACATTAGGCATACCCATGGTTGAAATTGAACTAGACGGCAAGAAGGTAGAAGTCCCAGAGGGCAGTATGGTGATGCATGCTGCCGAAAAGGCGGGCACTTACATCCCACACTTTTGCTATCACAAGAAATTGTCGATTGCAGCGAACTGCCGCATGTGTTTGGTCGACGTCGAAAAAGCGCCCAAAGCCATGCCTGCGTGTGCGACCCCCGTTGCGCAGGGCATGATCGTTAGAACCAAGAGCGACAAGGCCATCAAGGCGCAGCAGTCGGTCATGGAATTCTTGTTGATTAACCACCCCTTGGATTGCCCGATTTGTGACCAAGGTGGCGAGTGCCAACTACAAGATCTTGCGGTGGGCTACGGTACGGGCAGCTCGAACTATGAAGAAGAAAAGCGCGTGGTTTTCCACAAAGATGTGGGCCCGCTGATCTCTATGGAAGAGATGAGTCGCTGCATCCACTGCACACGTTGCGTGCGCTTTGGTGAAGAAATTTCGGGTGACATGGAGTTGGGTATGTCCCACCGTGGTGAGCACGCTGAGATTGAGACCTTCCTGGGTGAGTCCGTCGATTCAGAGTTATCCGGCAACATGATTGACATTTGCCCCGTGGGCGCCTTGACCAGCAAGCCCTTCAGATACAACGCGCGGACTTGGGAGTTGTCGCGTCGCAAATCGATTAGCCCCCATGACAGCACGGGCGCTAACCTGATCGTTCAGGTTAAAAACCACCGCGTCATGCGCGTCGTACCCCTAGAGAATGATGCGGTAAACGAGTGCTGGATTGCGGACCGTGACCGTTTCTCCTATGAGGCATTGAACAGTGGCGAACGTTTGACTGAGCCCATGCTCAAGCAAGACGGCGAATGGATTACGGTGGACTGGACGACGGCGCTTGAGTACGTGGCCAACGGTTTGCGGCAAATCAGTAGCAATCACGGCGCCAACCAACTGGGTTTGCTCGCAAGCCCACACAGCACCTTAGAGGAGTTGTACTTGGCGGGCACGCTGATGCGCGGTCTGGGCAGTGACAACATTGACCATCGCTTGCGTCACGCAGATTTCTCGACGACGCCCGCATCGGGCGCACGTTACTTGGGTATGCCCATTGCCGCCTTAAGCCAACTCAAGCATGCGTTGGTGGTCGGTAGCCGTTTGCGTAAAGACCATCCCTTATTTGCCCAACGCATTCGCCAAGCGACCCGCTCGGGCGCGCAGGTTGACGTGATCAGTTCGCCCCGCGAGTTCCGCGGCGGCCATGACTGGGCGATGCCCGTACGCCACCATATGAGTGGTTCTGCTGATCAGTGGGGCGACGCGCTATCCAACATTGCCGCAGCGGTGGCTTTGGCGAAGGGCGTTGATGCGCCTGTACGCGGTCAGGCCGATGAGGTAGCAACTGCCGTAGCGGCTAGCTTGATGACGGGCGCCGGCGCTGCCATCTTGTTGGGGAACGCGGCGGCACACCATGTGAATGCCAGTGCCTTGTTGGCACTCGCGCACTGGATCGCTGGTCAAACGGGTTGCGCGGTGGGCTATCTCACAGAGGCGGCGAATACGGTTGGCGCCCAGTTGGTCAAAGCCCAACCACAAACAGGCGGACAAACAGCGGCCGATATGTTGGCGGGTCAGTGCAAGGCGGTTGTGTTGTTGGGTTGCGAGCCTATGCACGACAGCGCGCATGGCCAAGCCGCGGTCGCGGCATTGCAGCAAGCCGACATGGTTGTTTCAATGAACGCGTTTAAGACAAACATGGATGTGGCCGATGTGCTGCTGCCCATTGCCCCTTTCACCGAAACCTCCGGTACCTTTGTCAACGCAGAGGGCTTGGCGCAAAGCTTCCATGCGGTGGTCAAGCCTTTGGGCGAGACGCGTCCCGCTTGGAAGGTGTTGCGTGTGTTGTGCAACTTGCTGGAAATCCCAGGGGTGACGTTTGAGACCTCGCAAGAGGTACTCGCAGCCACGGGTGTGCAAGCGGGCTTGGTGGCGCCTGAGTGGCTGAGCAACGCAAGTGCATCGCCGATGGCGTTCAATGCCTTGGCCTTGGACGCCCCCCCTAGCGTCGCCGGCATTTATCAATTAGACGGTATCGTGCGCCGCGCACCCGCTTTACAGCACACGGCGGATGCTACGCAGGAGGTCTTCCTATGATTGAAGCCATGTATCAAGCAGGCTTGACCCTGTTGCCACAGGCTTGGTGGGCCGCGATGGTCTGGCCAGTCATTTGGACGATGGTCAAAATCGTTGCCATTTTGGCCCCGCTGATGGGTGCCGTTGCGTACCTGACGCTGTGGGAGCGCAAGTTGCTTGGTTGGATGCAGGTGCGCTTNGGTCCNAACCGTGTTGGCCCCTTGGGGTTGTTGCAGCCGATTGCCGATGCCATCAAGTTGCTGACCAAAGAGTTGATCAACCCATCTGCAGCGAGCCAAGGCCTGTTCCGCTTAGGCCCCGTGATGGCCATCATGCCCGCCTTGGCCGCTTGGGCCGCTGTACCGTTTGGTCCTGATTTGGTGTTGGCAGATGTCAATGCAGCGCTGTTGCTCATCATGGCCATCATGTCTATCGAGGTCTATGGCGTGATCATTGCGGGCTGGGCCTCCAACTCGAAGTATGCGTTTTTGGGCGCCTTGCGTGCGTCTGCGCAAATGGTGAGCT
>JGI20154J14316_10003235_pt1 | contig 13175 bp, 12 predicted proteins | sample COG_04_FD_14316 | JGI IMG/M metagenome (IMG submission 14316) | reverse complement strand
ATGAAAGAAAACTTAGAACTATTTCCTTTCTTGAAGAGTAATCCTAGAAAAACATTGATTCAACCCATTATAGCAAAACGTTTGGCAGAAGCTATAGAACAACAACGACTAGCTCATGAGTAGAAAAGATATATCAAACATATCCCTTTACAATGACAAGCAAGGCCTGAAGGGTAGTCACAACAAAACCACCTTTAAAACGGCAGAGGGCATTGCTATTAAAAATCGTTACAGCAAACAAGATCTAACTGCTTTAAAACACTTAGATTTTGCGGCCGGTATAGCTCCCCATTTAAGAGGGCCTTATGCCACTATGTATGTAAAAAGACCCTGGACCATTAGGCAATATGCAGGGTTCTCTACCGCCGAGGATAGCAATGCATTTTATAGACGTAATCTAGCCGCTGGTCAAAAAGGGCTTTCTGTTGCCTTTGATTTGGCCACACATAGAGGCTATGATAGTGATCATGAGCGTGTTGTTGGAGATGTTGGTAAGGCCGGAGTTGCCATAGATAGCGTTGAGGATATGAAAATTTTGTTTGATCAAATTCCCTTAGACAAAATGAGCGTATCAATGACCATGAATGGAGCAGTGCTTCCTATTATGGCATTTTACATTGTAGCTGCTCAAGAACAAGGTGTTGCATTAAAAGATCTTGCAGGCACCATTCAGAACGATATTTTAAAGGAGTTTATGGTACGTAACACATACATCTACCCTCCTACACCATCCATGAAAATTATAAGTGATATTTTTCAATACACGTCAAAGAACATGCCTAAGTTTAACAGCATTTCTATTTCTGGATATCATATGCAAGAAGCTGGTGCTACCTGTGATATAGAATTGGCATACACACTAGCAGATGGGCTGGAATACATTCGTAAAGGCTTAGATGCAGGGATGGATATTGACACCTTTGCCCCGCGCCTATCATTTTTTTGGGCCATAGGTATGAATCATTTTATGGAAATCGCTAAAATGAGAGCTGCCAGGATGTTATGGGCAAAACTAGTAAAACAATTTAACCCAAAAAATCCAAAATCTTTAGCCCTAAGAACACATTGCCAAACAAGTGGCTGGAGCCTAACGGAGCAAGATCCTTTTAATAATGTTGCACGCACATGCATTGAAGCCTCTGCAGCAGCCTTTGGAGGAACACAGTCTTTACACACCAATGCCCTTGACGAGGCCATTGCCCTACCCACAGACTTTAGTGCTCGTATTGCAAGAAATACACAAATTTATCTGCAAGAAGAAACCCATATCACAAAAACAGTTGATCCTTGGGCTGGTAGCTATTATGTAGAAAACCTAACCAATGATATTGCCAATAAAGCATGGGCACTTATTGAGGAAGTTGAAGAATTGGGCGGCATGACAAAAGCCATTGAAGCCGGCATACCAAAATTACGTATAGAAGAAGCTGCTGCAAGAAAACAAGCCCGTATAGACAGCGGTCAAGACATTATTGTTGGTGTCAATAAATATAGACTAGAAAAAGAAGACCCCCTGCAAATTCTAGATGTAGATAACCAAATGGTTAGATCCTCGCAGTTAGAGCGCTTAGCAAGTATAAAAGCCGATAGAGACAATCAAAAAGTAGCTGCCAGTTTAAAAGCTTTAACACATGCTGCTAAATCGGGAACAGAAAATTTACTAGATTTGGCAGTAATAGCAGCCAAACAAAGAGCTACTCTGGGAGAAATTAGTGATGCACTAGAGTTGTCTTTTGGCAGATATAAAGCTCAAATTAAATCATTTAGCGGCGTGTATAGTAAAGAAATAAAGAAGGATCCATCCTTTGCAAAGGCAAGAGAACTCGCAAATAAATTTGCCGAGTTAGAAGGTCGTAGACCAAGAATCATGATTGCTAAAATGGGGCAAGATGGTCATGACCGAGGCGCAAAAGTTGTAGCTACTGGCTATGCGGATGTTGGCTTTGATGTAGATATTGGCCCATTGTTTCAAACCCCAAAAGAAGCAGCGCAACAGGCCATAGAAAATGACGTGCATATTCTAGGCATTTCATCATTGGCGGCTGGTCATAAAACACTAGTACCGCAGGTTATTGCTCAAATGAAAGAATTTGGCCGTGAAGACATCATGGTAATTGTAGGTGGTGTTATTCCTGCTCAAGATTATCAATTTTTGTTTGATGCCGGTGCACTTGCAGTCTATGGACCAGGAACTAGAATTAGTGATGCGGCCATAGAAATGCTTAACATTTTAATAGATTCTGTGGCAGAGTAATGCCTTTTTAGCTTAAGGTAATGTTCTCCAAAACCAAAGACTAAACCAGGGCTTAAAATTGAATGCAAATTCAACAAACAAGCTATTTTTTATCGCTGTATATCCTAAAAACACGCTGTCTTTTTACACCTAAAAAGATGTTCACTATCTGTTAACAAAAATGATTTTAGATTCGGTTATTAAATAGTATTTTTACTATTAAATCAAGACATATTAATGGGTAAAATTATTGCAATTGCTAACCAAAAAGGAGGCGTAGGAAAAACTACCACTTCTATTAATCTAGCAGCATCTTTAGGTGTTTTAGAAAAAAAAGTACTTCTAATTGATGCAGATCCACAGGCAAACGCTACTTCTGGTTTAGGCATAGATGTAGAGGCTGTTACCAATGGTACCTATCAATTACTAGAGCATTCTACAACGGCCAAAGATGTCATTGTAAAAACAACTTCTCCTAATCTTGATTTAATACCGGCTCACATTGATCTTGTTGCTATTGAAATAGAACTAGTAGACAAAAAAAACAGAGAGTACATGCTCAAACAAATGGTCACAGATCTGAAAAAAGATTATGACTATATCATAATAGATTGCGCTCCCTCTCTTGGATTATTGACCCTAAATGCCTTAACTGCTGCAGATGCTGTTATCATACCTATACAATGTGAGTATTTTGCACTAGAGGGGCTCGGTAAGCTTTTAAACACCATAAAAAGCGTACAAAAGATACACAATCCAGAGTTAGACATTGAAGGCTTACTCCTTACCATGTATGATTCTAGATTAAGATTATCAAATCAAGTGGTTGAAGAGGTGAAAAAACATTTTGATGCAATGGTATTTAATACAATCATTCAGCGCAATGTGCGTTTAAGTGAAGCTCCTAGTTACGGAGAAAGCATCATTAGCTATGATGCAAGTAGTAGAGGTGCCAACAATTACCTGAGTTTGGCAGAAGAATTAATAGAAAAAAATAAATAAGGTTTAGCGCCAAGTAAATACAATATGGCTAAAGCAACAAAAAAACAAGCACTAGGACGTGGCCTTTCTGCCCTTTTGAAAGACCCTTCCAACGATATTCAATCTGCTAATGATACAAATGCAGACAAGGTTGTAGGAAGTATTGTGGAGCTTGAATTAACTGCCATTGAAGTAAACCCATTTCAGCCCAGAACCAGCTTCAACGAAGATTTGCTTCTAGAACTTGCATCTTCTATCAAAGAATTAGGTGTTATACAACCTATTACAGTGCGTAAACTTGGTTTTAACCAATACCAACTCGTTAGTGGTGAGCGTCGTTTTAGAGCATCTTCTCTTATAGGGCTCACAACCATACCAGCCTACATTCGTATTGCCAATGACCAAGAATCTTTGGAAATGGCACTAGTAGAGAACATACAGCGTGAAGATCTTGATCCTATTGAAATTGCACTCTCCTACAGGCGTCTTATAGAAGAAATTGATTTAACACAGAGTCAAATGAGTGACCGTGTTGGTAAAAACAGATCAACAATAGCCAACTATTTACGATTACTGAAATTAGATCCTATCATACAAACCGGAATGAGAGATGGTTTTATTACTATGGGTCATGGTAGAGCGCTTATCAATGTAGAAAACCTAGACTTGCAGCTTGACATTTATGCGAAAATTCTTGCAGATAAATTATCTGTACGTGAAACAGAAAATTTAGTAAGAGGTAAAAAAGAACCTACATCTTCATCAAAGAAAACTGTCAAAATAGCACCTAAATATGCGCTTAAAGCAAAAAAACAGCTAATCAATGCATTAAAGGCTAATATTGATGTTAAAGTAAACGACACAGGTAAGGGGCAGTTTATAGTACCTTTTAAAAACAAAGAAGATTTTGACCGCCTACTCAAGCTACTCTCTCGTGAAGTGTAAACTCCTCTATATTATTTTACTTTTAGCAAGCATACCATTGTTTGCTCAAGGGGAGATAAACGCTGTCTCACAACAAATCAATCTTGTTGTTGAAGATACTATCACTAAAAAACAAGCCTATGACCCTCTAGCGCCTGCTAGAGCTGCTTTTTACTCGTCTGTACTACCAGGGCTTGGCCAAGCAAATAATGGACGATACTGGAAAATACCTATAATCTATGCAGGAATTGGAACAGGGGTGTATTTTTACATGAGAAATGATGCAGATTACAATCGTTTTAGAGATGCCTACAAACGAAGGCTTGCCGGGTTTACAGATGATGAATTTTTTGGCACAGGTAGCACACCTCTTATTTCAAACAATAGACTAATTGACGCTCAAAAAAGTACCCAAAGAAACAAAAATGTTAGTATTATTGTATCGCTTGGGTTTTATTTATTGAACATTATAGACGCAAACGTAGATGCGCATTTAAAGCAATATGATATTAGTGATGATCTGTCTATAACTCCAAAACTAAATACCAATAATATAGCCCCGCCAAGTTATGGGCTTAGCTTTAGATATACACTAAAATGAAAATAGCGCTCTTAGGATATGGGAAAATGGGTAAGATTATAGCACAAATGGCTGTACAAAGAGGCCATGAAATTGTTTATAAATCTAGCGCATCTACCCAAAGTGGAAATTTCAAAGAGGCACAAATTGCCATAGAATTCTCTACTCCACGAGCAGCTGTAGAGAATATCACAAAGTGTTTTGAAGCGAAAATTCCAGTAGTATCTGGCACTACAGGATGGTTAGATCAAAAAAAAGTCATAGAAGAGGCCTGCAAAAACAGTGCTGGTAGTTTTATCTATGCTTCAAACTTTAGTATTGGCGTGAATTTGTTTTTTAATCTAAATGAACATGTAGCCAAATTAATGAAGCCCTGGAGTGATTACAAGGTATCTGTAGAAGAAATTCATCATACAGAAAAAAAAGACGCTCCTAGCGGTACTGCAATAACACTAGTAGAAGACCTATTACCCTACACAGATAAGAACACATGGAGTTTAGATAATACCACACCAGATGCTGTTGGTATAAAATCTAGAAGAGAAGCAGATGTAAAAGGTACACACAGTGTTTCCTTTGAATCAAAAATAGACACCATAACCATTAAGCACGAGGCGCACAGCAGGGAAGGTTTTGCTATTGGCGCCGTTATAGCTGCAGAATTTCTTATAGATAAAAAAGGAATTTTTACAATGAAGGACGTGTTAGGATTATAAAAATTAAAAAACATATATAATAACCATGTACCCAATGGGGTTGGTATTTCAGAAAAAAAATAAAATATGAGTTTAGTAAACTGGTTGGCATTTATTGCCATAATACAAGTAGTACACTTTTTAGGTACTTGGAAATTTTATGTTGCAGCAGGTAAAAAACCTTGGCAAGCAGCAGTGCCCCTATACAATGCTATTGTATTGATGCGCATTATAAAAAAACCTTGGTGGTGGACACTTCTTTTATTTATTCCTATTGTAAACCTTATCATGTTTCCTGTTTTATGGGTAGAGCTGTTAAACAGATATGGTAAAACAAGTACCATAGATACTCTTTTGGTAATCCTAACAGGAGGATTGTATTTGTTTTATGTTAATTATACACAAGAACTTACCTATTTAGAAGATGAAGATTTAAAAAAACCAAACGCACTGGTAGAATGGATTGGCTCTTTAGCATTTGCCATCGTAGCGGCTACCATAGTGCATACCTATGTTATGCAACCTTTTGTGATACCCACTTCATCACTAGAGAAAACACTTTTGGTGGGTGATTTTCTATTTGTGAGTAAGTTTCATTTTGGCGCACGCACGCCAATGACTCCTATTGCAATGCCAATGATGCATGATGTATTTATGGGTACCAGGGCAAAGTCTTACGTTCCAAAACCCCAGCTACCAAGTTTAAGAATACCTGGTTTTGAAGATATTGAGCACAATGATATTGTGGTATTTAATTGGCCTATTGACAATTTTATAGATATAGGGCCACCTCCCTCTGGAGAAATGTACAAACCCATTGATAAAAAATCAAATTATGTAAAACGTTGTGTTGGCCTCCCTGGAGATTCTCTAGAGGTACGTGATGGATATGTTTATATAAATGGCACAAAAAACGATTTACCAGATCGTGCAAAATTACAATTTGCCTATACTATTACTTCAAAAAGTGTTTTAGTAAAAGTTGATGATCAAAGAAGGCTTTTACCAGAGCCAAACAACTATTTCTCTAATAGATATGGAGTTAGCGATATGTATGCTACAGCCCTTGATAGAGCCACAGGAGTGTACACCTATACAGCTCATTTAACAGACAAAGCCTACCAAGGCATAAAAAACTACCCAGATGTAATAAGCGCGGAAAGAAAGATGGCAGAAAAAGGCATGAAAGATCAGGGGATATTTCCTCAGACTGCTGCAAATTCATGGAACAATGATCATTTTGGCCCCATTTACATCCCACAGGCAGGAAAAACAGTTGCTATTACTCCAGAGAGTATTGCGTTTTACAAACGTATTATAGAGGTTTATGAAGGAAGTGAAATGGGCATAGACAATACCATAACACAAAACGGTACTACTGTACTTTTAAACGAAAAACCCATCTCGCAGTATACCTTTACTATGGATTATTATTGGATGATGGGAGATAACAGGAATAACTCTCAAGATGCCCGTTCTTGGGGATATGTACCTATGAATCATGTGGTAGGGAAACCCGTTTTTGTATGGATGAGTTTTAATAGTAAAGCGAAAGGCTTATTTAATAAAATACGCTGGGATCGTTTCTTCACAACCGTTAGTGGTAAGGGAGAAACAACTTCTTATTTTATTCCTTTTCTAGTACTACTGGCAGGATGGTTTGGTTTTCGCTGGTTTCAAAAAAGAAGAAAGAAAGCATAAATAAAAAGTGGAACAACATATCCTAATTTATCCTAGCTACTTCCCCTCTATTGCAACAATGGTTGCAATGGCAAAGGCAGATAAAATAACCCTGGAGACACAAGACAATTATCAAAAACAAACCTACAGAAACAGAGCTTATATAGCGCACAGCAATGGGAAACTATTATTAAATATACCCATACGGCATTCAAAAAATATACGGCACCAAAAAACCAAAGATGTTGCTCCAGAAAACAACTTTTCGTGGCTAGCAGAACATTGGAAATCCATACAAGTAGCCTATAGAACCTCTCCCTATTTTGAATTTTATGAGGATGATTTGGCGCCCCTTTTTAAAAAACCTGTTTTAAAACTGCAAGATTTTAATATTCAAATACTAAATACTATTGCAGAACTTATTGCTCTAGAGACTCCAATTACAACATCAAGTGTGTTTGACAAACACACACAATTACAAGATATGCGCCACTTGGCAAATTGTAAAAAAGAACCAAGCTATAATTTTGATACCTACCACCAGGTATTTGAGGGTAACCATGGTCATATCGAGAATTTATCTATTTTAGATTTGTTATTTAATGAAGGCCCTAACACATTAAATTACCTGCAAAACCAGACTTTGGAGAGTTAGCCTACTTAGGTATACCAAAGACAGCAGCAACAGGAAAATGATCTGAGAAGGTTTGCTTTAAAGAAGTAAACTCTAACACCTCTAGCTGTTTTGATCCAAATATATAATCGATACGCATTGGGTAATAATCAAACATAAAAGTAGTACCTAGAGCCTTACCCTTTTCTATAAAGGCATCATTCATGTTTTGTTGAAGTTTTCTATACACGTAAGAAAATGCCGTATTGTTAAAATCTCCTGCTAAGACAATAGGATGTTTTGTGGTATTCATGTGTTTCAAAATAACCTCTGTATGTTCTTGTTGCCTTTCAAAGGTGGTAGCTAATCTTTTAAATAATTTTTCTTTGTCTTGTTCTTGCAGAGAATTTACAGAAGCGGTTATACCTATAGATTTTAAATGCACATTGTAAAGCCTCAGGGTATCTGCACCTTTTACTAAATCTGCATAGAGGCTATTGTTATTGGTTTTTTCAAAATCAAAAGCCCCGGTGTTTAGTAAGGGGTATTTTGAGAAAATAGCATAGCCTAGGCCAATATTTTTGTTTTTAAAATGAATATAACGGTATGGATATCCCGGAAATTTTTGTGTGGCTTTTCTGTAATATTCTTGGATAAAAATAACATCGGGTTTGGCAATTTTAAGGGTACTGCTTATTACTTCTGAAATTTTAGCCCTATCGATGTCTTTTTGATAGGCATTAAACAAACGCACGTTATAGCTCAGTACAGAGATGGTGTTCTCACTAGAGGCGCGCTGCTCATTTGAAGGGAACTTATAAAATGGATTAAAAAATAAATACGCTGCTACCAGCATCACGGCAGATAGTATAAATTGTTTTTTTAACTTAACTAGCCAGTACACACCAAACAAAAAAGTAAGAATTATAAGTGGTGATACGCCAAGACTTAGTAACGATAAACTCGAGAATTGTTTTGGAGGAAGGTAGGGCAAGATAAAAGACACTAAAAGCAATACGGCTACAATACTATTGCACCAAAATAATATCTTACCGAAAAATGATAGCTTTTTCAAAATTGTGTATGTTATTTATCTCCAGCTTTAAATAAAAAATCCTTCTCTTGTTTGGTTAAACTTTCATACCCACTTTTACCTATTTTATCTAAGATGCCATCTATTTTTATTTGACGCTCATCTTTAACTAAAGTTGTTTTTTTCTTGGTAGTATTTTTTGGTGTTTTATGTACTTTTCTAAAAGGAGTGTTTTTTCTAGTCTTAAACAAATTGGCTAGGCTAGCTACTATTTTTTCAAACCAAAGCCCAATGTCATTCCCTTTTGCTAATTGTACTGCGTATAGATAACCAAAAACGGCTCCACCTACATGAGAGAGCATACCTCCTGGATTGGTGCCAGAGCCTAACCTAAATAAATCTAATAAAAATAGTCCTACAGCAAGTTGCCATAGTTTAATGGTCACCATAAAAAACCGAAATGAAATATTAGGAGAGTACGTAGCAGCAAAAACCATCAGCGCAGATACAGATGCAGAAGCTCCTAAGAGATATCCTGCCTTGCTTTGAAACACTGGAAACACATTATAGGCCGTCACAAACAAAAGCCCGCCATATAGGGCTCCCAATAGATATACCGTTAGAAAGCGTTTCTCACTAAAGAGATTTAATATAAATTTAGAAAAGAAGTTTAACCATATCATGTTAAACAAAATATGCGTAAAACCACCATGTAAGAAGCTATAGGTAAGTAAAGACCAAGGTTGCTTTAATACCTCAATAGGCTCTTCTGGCAATACAAACCACTGCATTAACACCTCACTTGAAGTGTTAAATAAAAATGACGCAATAAAAAACAACAAGAAAACCGCGATGTTAATCACAATCAATTTGTTTGCAATGTTTAATGTTTTAAATTTATATAGTATACCTTGTCCTTGCATAGGTTAATCCCAACGGGTATGATTTAAATCGTTTTTCTTCCAGTAATAGGCCATAACAAAACCAAATAAAGCCCCGCCAATGTGCGCCCAATTTGCTATGTTTTCTCCAAACAAAGAAAAACCTGTTAGACCAGAAAATAAATCCATTAGTAATAATCCTGGTATAAAATATTTCGCCTTGATAGGAAATGGTAAAAATAATAACATCAGACCAGTGTTTGGAAACATAAGCCCAAAGGCAACCAGTATTCCGTACAAAGCCCCAGAAGCACCTACAGCTGGAGTGTTAAATTCTATAAACAATCGCTCTATGGTTTGCAAAGGGACCGAATTTAAAATAGCGGTATTGTATTGCCCAGAAGTCATAATTGCATTGATGTCTTCTTGAGATACTCCTGCACTAAGTAAAGCATCCATTGCACTATGCACTTGGAAATACCCTACCAAAGAGTGAATAAAAGCGGCACCTAAACCAGCCGAAAAGTAAAAAAATAAAAACTTTTTTTGCCCCCAACGCTCCTCCAAAGGAGCTCCAAACATATACAGACCAAACATATTAAAGAAAATATGCATAAGGCCATTTCTGTCATGCATAAATAGATGGGTAATGGGTTGCCAGATTTGAAAATCAGGATGTTCAAAATAATACAAAGAAAATAATCGATACGCAACATCGCCTATAAACACAGAACCTGCATATACAATGACATTGATAATAATTAGTATTTTAACAGTATCTGTTATTCTTCCCATATAGTGGCCTTTATAAAAGGATAAAATCTTTCTTATTTATATAAATTTTTTGTCCAAATCATTTGCATCTAGCGTGATTATAACCGCCTGGTTTGAAGGAGAAATACTTGGCTCCTTGCACATAAACAGTTGGTTTACTAGATGTTCTCTTTCTTTAGAGTTTAAGGCTACGCCGGTTTTGATGGCCATACTTTTTGCCATAGAGCGCACCAACAAATCATTTTGGCTAAATCCAGCATCAGGAACCTCATCCATAATGTCTTGGATTAATTGCTCTAAAACCATACTGGCTTGGCTCTCCACCAAAGCTACAGGAATACCTGTTATAGACAAAGTATCCTCTCCAAAAGCGCCAAAAACAAAGCCAGTGTGTTCTAGTTGTTCTTGAATTTTTTGAAGCACCTGCATATCTGGAATAGAAAAAGGAAGCTCCAATGGAAATAACAGTTGCTGGCTCACGCCCTGATGCACTGTAATGTTTTTTAATAACTCTTCATACAATATGCGTTGGTGGGCCAGATGTTGATGTATAACCATCATACCACTTTTTATAGGGCTTATAATATATTTGTTTTGTAGTTGAAATGTAAGCTGAGCACTCACAGGGCTTTGCTCCTCAAAAAGTGATCCCGTTACTTGTTCGCTTTCAAAGGTGAGGTGTGTTTCTGGTGAATAAGAACCATCGGTAGCTTGGGTATCATTTAACCCTACGTATAAAGAATCCCAATGAGCTGTATCTTTATCTCTTTTGTAAGGAAAATCAATATTTTTTTGTTTTGGAGTGGCGCTAAAAGGATTGAAGTCTCTATCTACATCAATGGTTGGAGACACAGGTGGCTTATTGCTATAATCATAAGGGGTATCTAGGCTACTCTCTCTGTTAAAATCTAACACGGGAGCAATGCTAAATTGTCCTAAACTATGCTTTATCGTTGCTCTAACCATAGCATAAAGCGCATGTTCATCATCAAATTTTATTTCGGTTTTGGTAGGGTGTATATTAATATCTATAGACTTTGGATCTACCTCAAGAAATAGAAAATAACCAGGATGTAGAGATGATTTTATTAACCCTTCAAAGGCAGCGTTAACAGCGTGGTTAAGATAGGGGCTTTTAATAAAGCGATCATTCACAAAAAAGAACTGTTGTCCTCTACTTTTTTTGGCAAAATCTGGTTTTAAAACAAAGCCATCAATTTTTAATATATCTGTAGTTTCTGCAACAGGAACTAATTTTTCATTTGTTTTAGAACCAAAAATATTTACAATGCGTTGTCTTACATTACTGGTTGGTAAATTAAAAACAAGATCATCGTTGTGGGTCATGGTAAAGGCAATGCTTGGGTGGGCAAGTGCTACCCGATGAAACTCATCTATGATATGACGGGTCTCTACAGGGTTTGATTTTAAAAAATTACGCCTTGCTGGTATATTAAAAAATAAATTCTTAACAGCAATGGTGGTACCCTCTGGAACTACAGCTTGTTCTTGGCCCACTACTTTGTTACCCTCAACATTAATCTTGGTGCCAATTTGCTGATCATGTTGTTTTGTTTTTAAAGAAACATGTGCAATGGCGGCAATAGAGGCCAGGGCTTCTCCCCTAAACCCTTTGGTGTTTAGTTTAAATAAATCTTCAGCGATTTTAATTTTTGAAGTTGCATGACGCTCAAAACTCAATAGGGCATCTGCAGGACTCATTCCTGTACCATTGTCTGTGACCTGTATTAGGGTTTTCCCTGCATCTTTAAGAACTAACGTTATAACCGTAGATTTTGCGTCTATAGCATTCTCTAGCAGCTCTTTAACTACAGAAGCGGGTCTTTGAACAACTTCTCCTGCAGCAATTTGATTTGCAACGTGGTCTGGTAATAATTGTATAATATCTGGCATTAGCTAGAGAAAATTGATAGGTCAAAATCAATAATATATAAGAATATAAATATCAACACAGCCATTACTATTAATACTGTTTTATTAAAGGCTGTATTATTACGGTTACGGTTGTGAACCCTTGCATTTTGCCACTGCCCGGCATAGTCATTTTCATTGTAGGTGTCTGCGTAGGCATCAAACTTTGTGGTTTGCTTTGTGTCTTCAACCCCTTGTTTTCCTTTGTAGTAACGTGGGGTATAGTTAAAGCGGTTGTTTGACTTTAACTTTTTTATAATGGTAAATTTTATAGGCCCCATACTTGCGTGCAATTACATCAAAGATACCTAAAAATAGAGTTTTGTTGTAGCCCAAAAGCTGACAATTTTTTAACACTATAAAATGTAGTGAAAACTAGTAGAAATAGTTTTAAAACCTATTTACAACACCCATTAAAAGGAAGCATCTTTACGCAACTGAGCCATTTTTATTGCAGCGATTGCAGCCTCTACTCCTTTGTTACCGTGCGCCCCACCACTTCTATCGATGGCTTGTTGCATGGTATGATCTGTTAGAACACAAAATATAACCGGTATATCACCTTGGATGTTTAGATCTTTAATACCCTGAGAAACACCTTGGCAAACAAAATCAAAATGCTTTGTTTGGCCTTCAACAACACTCCCTATAGCTATTACTGCATCTAGCATATCATAGCTTTGTGTCATTTTTTTACATCCGTAAATAAGTTCAAAGCTCCCTGGCACATCCCACCGAACAATGTTCTCCTTTATACCTCCACAGTCTAAAATAGCGTCAAAGGCACCTTGAAACATTCCACCGGTTACCTCAGGATTCCATTGAGAAACAACAATCCCAAACCGAAAA
>JGI20154J14316_10003233_pt1 | contig 13179 bp, 16 predicted proteins | sample COG_04_FD_14316 | JGI IMG/M metagenome (IMG submission 14316) | reverse complement strand
AAACCACTACATCAATCCACTTTTATTAAACGTTGAAGAAGAGAAACTAATGAAGGTTAAAGTCTTTGGATAGTCGTATTTTATCTAACACAAGAGTCTAGCACGTATAACACAAATAGGATTATATACCTGAAAAAAAAACAGAATATTCTATATATTTAACCTTTTCTTTAACAATACTGATTCTAGCGTTAATTATTGTATTCCTTATTCGTAAATATAGAGCTTCATACATACTAATAAATAAACAAAGTATTGAGCTAAGTGAAAAAAATATTGAGCTAAATGAAAAAATAATAGCATTTATTAAACTAAATATTGCACATGTAAGTGTTTCATTGCTTTGTGAAGAATTCAAACTAACTGTTAATTTACTATACAATATACTCGGTAATAAAAAACCAGGAGAAATTATACGAAAAGAAAGATTAAAGATTGTGAAAAAAATGAGGCGTCAAAAAGTTTCAGAAGAGATAATAAGTAAAGCTACTGGCTTTTCAATATCTTATCTAAAAAAAATATAATAAGTAATATTATATCTCGAAATGAGAAGGAGCTATTCAATAAAGTACGTTTTACCCGCACTTGTTCCAGAACTCTCATACAATGACCTTGATATTAAAGAAGGAGGTACAGCATCCAATACATTTCTATCAATGGTAAACGAAACCTTTGAAGGTGATGTGGAAAAAATAACCACATACAACAATGGTTGTATGTCATTTAAAAAAAATCGAAACTACATATGATAAAAGGACTTTTTGAAACTCATTTATTTGTCTCAGACATTGAACGGTCGGTTGAATTTTACGGAAAAGTTCTGGGATTAAAACAATGCCATTATGAAGAAGAACGAAGAGTAGCATTTTTTTGGATTGGAAAGGATAAACAATCTATGTTAGGATTATGGGAAAAACCAAAAGATGAAATTGATATTCGTCATTTTGCATTTGAATCAGAACCTGAATGGATTATAAATGAATCTGTTAATTATCTAAAAAAAAGAAATTTAAACTTCTGGAATTTTTTAGGAGATGAAACCGAAAGACCAATGGTATTTTCTTGGGTTCCTGCGATTGCAATTTATTTTAGCGACCCAGACGGACACCATCTTGAGTTTATCGGAATTCTAAATGGAAAATCAAAACCTGAAAATGGAGTGATTTCTTATGAAAAATGGAAAGAATTAGAAACAGAGAAAAAATAAAAACTCCATACAACACCGTTTATAATTTATTGCTATTTCTAGCCCACTTCCGAAAATCCTTGCGGATTTACAAGTTGAAAACTAACCCCACAAAATATTTCACGCAAAGAGGCTATAAAAAAGATTGGATCTTTTGGGAAATATACCGCCTTAACTGCATTGGAGCATATGTTTTATTAAGTCCTCAAAAGGCACAAGCATCAAGCCCAGAAGCTCCAGGATCTGGATTTTAAGAACCTAAATTGATCAATAAAACAGCTCGGAAATAATTTTTTTTGTTTTATTTCGAAGGTAATAAATGTTAAAAACACCTTTAAGTCACAAAATGACTTAAGGGTGTTTTTTTTGGAGGCAGGGAGTCAATTTTTATTTAATTTTTTTTAATTCATTTAAAAAAACTTCCTGAAAATGAAAAAGAAACTATCTTTGCATGATGGTACACAAATCAGGTTTTGTAAATATTATTGGGAATCCAAATGTGGGTAAATCAACCTTAATGAATGCCTTAGTCGGTGAGAAATTATCGATCATCACCCCCAAAGCACAAACCACAAGACACCGTATTTTAGGAATTGTCAATCATGACGATTACCAAATTGTCCTTTCAGACACCCCAGGAATCCTAAAACCAGCCTACGAATTGCAATCTTCGATGATGGATTTTGTAAAATCGGCACTCGATGATGCAGATATTCTCATCTATATGGTCGAAGTTGGCGAGAAAGAACTTAAAAATGAAGGCTTTTTTAACAAAATCATCAATAGTAGCATTCCAGTCATCTTATTACTGAATAAAATAGACACCTCTACCCAAGAAGAAGTCGAGGAAAAAGTGGAGTATTGGAAAGCAAAAGTACCCAATGCCTTGGTTTTTGTGATTTCTGCATTGGAACGTTTTAATGTAGACAGTCTGTTCGAGAAAATCATCGAATTACTTCCAGAAGGACCTGCCTATTATCCGAAAGATCAATTAACAGATAAGCCAGAACGCTTTTTTGTGAACGAAAAAATACGTGAAAAAATATTAATTCACTACAAAAAAGAAATTCCTTATTCCGTAGAAGTAGAAACCGAAGAATTTACCGAAGAAGAGCACATTGTTCGAATTCGTTCTGTAATTATGGTAGAACGCGATACGCAAAAAGGAATCATTATTGGACATAAAGGGAGTGCCATTAAAAGAGTAGGTGCAGAAGCTAGAAAAGATTTGGAAAAATTCTTTGAGAAAAAAGTATACATCGAACTCTATGTAAAAGTGAATAAAAACTGGAGAAGCGACAATACACAGCTTAAAAGATTTGGGTACAACCAAAAATAACAAGCCGCTTTTACCCCCTTTTCACCCACCAAAAAAGCCCTAAATAACTAATTGGATTTACAATTGGTTCTCATTGGGATATTGTATCTTTGCAAAAATTTTCAACCAAGATGAATAATAGTATCATAGCAATTGTAGGAAGACCTAATGTGGGGAAATCTACTTTATTTAATCGTTTAACACAAAGAAGAGACGCAATTGTAGATTCCGTTAGTGGTGTTACTCGTGACAGACATTATGGAAAATCTGATTGGAATGGAAAAGAATTTTCTGTAATAGATACTGGTGGATACATCATTGGTTCCGATGATATTTTTGAAGCAGAAATTAGAAAACAAGTAAACTTAGCCATCGAAGAAGCAGATATTATTGTGCTTGTTGTAGATGTTGAAGAAGGGATTACCCCAATGGATGCAGAGGTTGCCAAATTGCTTCGAAAAGTAAAAAAACCAATTTTTACTGCCGTCAACAAAGTAGACAATGCCATGCGAGATGCAGATGCTGTTGAGTTTTACAACTTAGGTTTGGGAGACTATCACACCATTTCATCGATCAACGGAAGTGGAACCGGAGAGCTGTTAGATGCCATTGTTGAAAAAATTCCTGAACCAGAAGAAATCGATACGGAGCAAGAAGAATTGCCAAGATTTGCAGTTGTAGGAAGACCCAACGCAGGAAAATCATCCTTTATAAACGCTTTAATTGGCATAGAAAGAAATATTGTTACCGACATTGCTGGAACAACCAGAGATGCTATTGACACCAAGTACAATCGATTTGGTTTCGATTTTAACTTGGTAGATACTGCAGGAATTCGAAAAAAATCGAGAGTCAAAGAAGATTTAGAATTCTACTCGGTAATGCGTGCCGTAAGAACCATTGAACACTCAGATGTGGTTATTTTATTGATAGATGCCACGCGTGGTTTTGAAAGTCAAGATCAAAATATTTTTTGGTTGGCAGAAAAAAACCGAAAAGGAGTGATTATTTTGGTCAACAAATGGGATTTAATGGACAAAGAGACCAATACCCTTAGAGATTACGAAGCAAACATTAGAGAGCAAACAGCACCCTTTTCAGATGTGCCCATTGTATTTATCTCTGCCCTCACAAAACAACGTCTTTTTAAAGCCATAGAAACGGCTGTTGAAGTTTTTCAAAAAAGAAAAACAAAAATACAGACCAGTAAGTTTAACGACACCATGTTGGAAATCGTTAAAAACTTTCCACCACCCGCAATCAAAGGAAAGTATGTGAAAATTAAGTATTGCATGCAATTGCCAACACAAACCCCTCAGTTTGTCTTTTTCTGTAATTTACCGCAATATGTAAGAGATCCATACAGACGATTTGTAGAAAACAAACTGCGTGAAATCTATGATTTCTCAGGAGTACCCATCACCATTTATTTCAGACAGAAATAGGTGTAACTATTTAATTTATTGAGTACACATAATTCAACCCAAGGATGTTCACATTTTTGGGTTGTTTTTCGATGATGTTATTTTCGCGTCGATAGAACAGGCGAAACTTTCNAACCTCATCCCATTTATAGCTTAAACCATAGGTTAGCCTGTACTTACTCGTTTTGTATTTACTTATATTGAAAGAATCGTTATTNTTAAACTTGTTGAAGATTTCTAATGAAAAAGACGGTGTAAAAAGCGATTTTTTAAAATCATATTTTAAACCCGATTTTACCCGTACCCCTTGTGAGGTCAAATCTCCGCCCGCTTCATCTACTCCTAACTGATTTTTATTTTGATAGCGGATGCGATGCGATGCTGTAAATCTATTGATGTCATATTTATAAGAAAGATCAACATTGTACCGAAAATGATCTTCGAAACCTTGTTTTGCTCCTTGATTGTCATTCTTTGTAATGTGGCGAAAACCAACACCAATTTCAAAATCTTTAAACAATTCGTACTCCAAAGACAATTCTGTAAAATAGGCATCGGTTGTTTGAGCGTTTTCCTTCAATCGTAAATGCTCACTCAGCGAGATTTTAAACTTTTTACTTAAAGAATAATCAATTCCTACGGCAGTCCACAACTCAAAATCTTTGGTTGCAGCTTCTTGAGAATACAAGCTGCTTGACCCTAAAATTAAGCAGAGTAAGAAAGATGAAATTTGATATTTATAATCTTTCATTTTTTAGTTTTTAATGTTATAATACATGATAACAATTGCTGTATCTTTTAGAAAGTCGATACTTTCAACAGTTACTTTGTTGACTGTTATTCCCGTTCTTAATTCGATATCCGACTTCAATAATTCGTAATTTTCGGGTTTGATATTTTCAATATTTTCATAGACAATCTCCTTGGTCACTTCGTAGTTTAAATTCCATCCTCGCTCGATAATACCTATTGTAAATACAATGGCTGAATTCGCGAAAATAACTTCNGCATAACTCATCTTTTTATTCACAAAAGCATTCATCAAAGAAACGCCGATGACAATAAATAGATAGGTCATTTCTTTAATCGGAATGGACTCTGTTCGATATCTAATAATTCCAAAGATGGCAAAAAGACCTATGGCAAGACCGATATCTAGCTTGTATTTTTTGAGCGTAAAGCAAAGAAAAAACACAACAAGACCGATTAAATAATANGTAAATAAATAATGCTTTTTGCGGGTACTCCCATAATAAAACCAGCGAATGATAATGGTCAGAAAAAAGAGGTTGATAAAAAAGAGGAAGGCCATTTTATAAAAGTCCTCGTCAAATAGGGGTATGTTCATGTAATCCATAACTAGAAAGATATTTTATTAATTTTTAGTACTTTACTTTTAAACAAATTGTATTTTAAATCTTGATACAAATGCACCATTCCAATACAGTATTTACTGATACTAAAAGGATTGTATCTGTATTTTTTTAATATTTGTACAATCCTCGAATTTCTATTAAATCGCGGCTGTTTCACTTCAACAATTACCAAATTTTCATATTTTTTTTCGATCTCATTCATCGAATAAGCCAATCCTAAATCGATAGTTACTCGCTCATTGTCCTTCAGATTCACAAGTGTGATTCGATTAAAATGATTCCATAAAACGGGCTTCAACTCCATACTTTTCTGAGTTGTTTTCAAAATAAATTCCTTTGATTTTTCTGACAGGTCCAATTCAAAATCGGATAGTTCAATCCTCGATTTCTTTGTTTCTCCTTTGCCATTTTTTTGTTTTATTTCCAAAAAAGTCAATTCAGAATCTACATATTTACGCTGCCTTATTTTAGTCCTTCGAACGCGGCCATTGTGATGGTCGAAATAAAATTTAAAAGCAGGAGTATCAAAATAAACCGAAGTATAATGCATCAATCTTCGATGCTTTATTTCCAATACTTGATACTCTTTTTGTAGTTCCATTAAAACTGGAACTAAGGATTTTATCGGAATCGTATACTTTGTATCTCTTCTTTTCATTAAAGAAACCGCATTCATCTCTTCAAGAGAAATACTTTTAAAAGCCTGGATGCTATTGGCTACTTTTTCGAAGGAGATTTGTTGCTGATTCAGGAGAATTGCTGTTTTTTTATTTGCGCTATTTTAGATGACAAGACATCAAAAAACGGGCGCTGTTTCATTGAAAAATTTCAAAAATTTCTTTGTAAAATAACGTATCTTGGCAATGAAATTTTAGATAATAAAAGACTAAATTAGCTTTTTAAATTTAATTTTTTCGTTTTGTAAAATAAAAAATTATTTATTGAAAACCCCTGTTTATTTTTGCAATCAAATATACACCCCTAAAATTCAACAAAAATGCTACAATGGAAAGAAGTGATCAACTTCACAACAAAAGGAAATCCGACACCCGATAAGCGCGTTGAAAAAACGGAATCGGAATGGAAAGCCCAACTCACCCCAGAGCAATACAGAATTACCCGACAGAAAGGAACAGAAAGGCCCAATTCTGGAGCACTCTGCAGTATTTTTGAAGCAGGAAAATACCATTGTGTTTGTTGCAACACCCCTCTTTTTGACGCGAGTATAAAATTTGACTCGAGTTCTGGGTGGCCAAGTTTTACACAACCCATCAAAGAAAACGCCATCAAATATCACAAAGATGTTTCTTTTGGAATGATCCGTGTAGAAGTCATGTGCAATACCTGCGACGGACATTTGGGGCATATTTTCCCAGACGGACCCCAACCCAGTGGATTGCGCTATTGCATCAATTCAGAAGCCTTAATTTTAGAACAAAAATAACCATGTCTAAAAACTTACAAATCGCAACCGTTGGAGGCGGTTGTTTTTGGTGTACCGAAGCTGTATTTCAAGAAGTAAAAGGGGTTGAAAAAGTTGTTTCTGGCTATGCCGGCGGAAACGTTCCCGGAAGACCCACCTATCGAGAAATTTGCTCAGGACTCACCGGAGCAGCTGAAGTCGTTCAAATAACCTTTGATGCTTCCCTACTATCCTATGANNCNNTTTTGGTGATTTTTATGACCACACACGACCCAACCACCCTAAACAGACAAGGAGCAGACAGAGGAACCCAATACCGGTCAGTAATTTTTCACCATGATGCTGTACAGCAAAAAATTGCAAAGCAAGTAGTCACAGAATTACAAGCTTATTTTGAAGCTCCAATTGTCACCGAAATTAGCGATGCTCCTGTTTTTTATGAGGCAGAAAAAGAACACCAAGATTTTTACAAAAACAACAATGGACAAGGATATTGTACTTATGTGATTGAACCAAAACTAGCAAGCTAAGAAAACTGCATGCCGATTTATTAAAGTAAATGAACCCATAGCATCCCTATAATCGTTCTTTTGAAAGCCCTATGAAACTACAGCTAAAAAATACCTTTATCAACGAATTGCCAGCAGATGCAAACCTCGAAAACACCCGAAGGCAAGTAGAAAACGCAGTGTATTCTTTTGTTACACCAAAGAAAACAGCCAATCCAAAAGTGCTCCATGTTTCACAAGAAATGGCCGCAGAATTAGGGATTTTAGAAGAAGAGACAGGCACCGAATTCTTTAAAAACATTGTTACTGGAAATGAAGTATATCCAAAAACAAAACCCTTTGCAATGTGTTATGCAGGTCATCAATTTGGAAATTGGGCTGGACAATTGGGAGACGGACGTGCCATTAACCTTTTTGAAATCGAGCACCAAAACAAAAACTGGAAAGTACAATTAAAAGGTGCTGGCGAAACTCCCTACTCAAGAACCGCCGATGGACTGGCCGTTTTAAGATCCTCTATCAGAGAATATTTATGTAGCGAGGCCATGTTTCACTTAGGGGTTCCAACAACTCGAGCATTGTCGCTGAGCCTTTCTGGAGATCAAGTATTGCGCGATGTTTTGTATGACGGAAATCCAGCTTATGAAAAAGGAGCCATTGTTGCTAGAACAGCCCCCTCCTTTCTTCGTTTTGGAAATTATGAAATTTTTGCAGCAAGAAAAGATCTCAAAAATCTGCAAATCTTATTAGATTACACTTTAAAACAACATTTTCCACAAATAGGAAGTCCGTCAAAAGAAAGCTATATTCAATTATTTAAAGCCGTTTCTGAAAACACCTTAGACATGATTTTGCATTGGCAACGTGTGGGTTTTGTTCATGGAGTGATGAATACAGATAACATGTCTATCCTAGGACTTACCATCGATTATGGGCCTTATGGATGGTTGGAAGATTTCGATTTTGGCTGGACCCCCAACACAACAGACCATCAAAACAAACGCTACCGATATGGCAATCAGCCAAACATGGGCTTGTGGAATTTGTATCAGTTAGCAAATGCATTGTATCCCATCATTGAAGATGCAAAACCCTTAGAAACCGTTTTAAATCAATATAAAATTGACTTTGAGCATAAATCACTTCAAATGATGCAATCGAAATTAGGGTTGCAGCTTGTAGAGGAAAACGATCTAAGTTTAATACAAGATTTGGAAGAAATTCTGCAATTGACCCCTACTGACATGACAATTTTCTTTCGATTGTTGAGTAATTTCTCAGCGGATACTGTAGGGTTGAAAATGGTTGAACAAGCTTTTTACAACTTAAAGGATCTTACAGGCACAACAAAGAGTCGCTGGAACCATTGGTTTGATAAATACAGGGCTCGACTGCAAAAAGAAACACAATCTCAGCAACAGCGAAAAAACAAAATGGATGCCATAAATCCGAAATATGTGCTACGAAATTACATGGCACAGTTGGCAATTGACGCAGCAGACAAAAAAGACTACACACTCATAAACGAATTGTTTGAACTGCTAAAAAAACCCTATTCAGAACAACCTGAAAAAGAAAAATGGTTTGCAAAAAGACCCGATTGGGCAAAGAACAAAATAGGTTGCTCCATGTTGTCCTGTAGCTCTTAACATTAAAAAAAGTAGTATTTTAGTAGCATCTCTTTTGACACTATCAATGATTCACGAACTCAAAGAAATTATTTTACAAGCGAAAAGAAACCAAGACAAACCGTTGAAAAACGTGTTGGTTACTGTGGTGGCCTTAGAGGGTTCTTCCTATAGAAAACCCGGTGTTCGTATGCTAATTTCTGAGGATGAGAAAATGATTGGAGCCGTGAGCGGAGGCTGTGTAGAAAAAGAAATTCTTCACAGAAGCAAGTCCGTTTTTCGAAACGGGAAAGCAAAAGTAATCACCTATGACGGACGCTATCGATTAGGTTGTGAAGGGATTTTGTACATTTTAATCGAACCTTTTTTTATTACTGATGCATTTTATAAAAGATTTACTGATGCCATTTTACATCGGGAATCTTTAAAAATTGAAACCTTCTTCACCAAAGAAAATGAAGCGATCGGAGATTTTGGTTCTGTGTTTACTTTTGAGAATTCAGCACCCTTTTCCTACGCCAAAAAAACCGCTACAACAGCAACACCTGACTTGGTTTCCTTTCAACAAAACCTAACACCTGCTTTTCGTTTATTAATTATTGGCGCAGAACACGATGCACTAAAACTGTGTGAAATGGCCGCATTATTAGGTTGGCAAGTAGACATTGTTACCTCCATCAAAGACCCTAAAAGTGACCTTAATTTCCCAGGAGCCAATTCAGTAATTGGCAGTACCGCTGAAATGTTCGATTTTTCTAAAATTGATGCAAATACGGGAATCGTCATTATGAATCATAGTTATTCACAGGATTTAAAATATGTACTACGATTAGTGGATAAAAAACCCGCTTATTTAGGGATCTTAGGCGCAGCAAAAAGACGCGACAAAATGTTTAATGAACTTTTTGAATACAATGCTGAAATCTCAGAAACTTTTTTAGAAAGCATTTTCACTCCTGCTGGATTGAATTTAGGTGCTCAAACACCAGAAGAAATTGCCCTTTCTATCTTGGCAGAAATTTTAGCAACTATAAAAAATAAAACCCCCAATTCCTTAAAGGAAATTACCGGAAACATTCACACAACGTAACCATGCAATTGGCAATTCTCATTTTAGCAGCTGGCAAAGCATCTCGTATGGGAGCCGTAAAGCAATTGTTAAAAGTGAATGGAGTTTCGCTTTTAGAAAACGCAATCTCCAATTCAAAAAAACTAGAAAACAGTACTGTTGTTTGTGTTTTAGGCGCACATGCTGCCGAAATAAAAAAAACCATCGCTCTAAAATCTGTAGCTTTTACAATTAATAAAGACTATGCCCAAGGGTTAAGTTCTAGTATTATTGCAGGCATTAAATACCTACAGGAACAAAACATTCNATTTGATGGAATTTTCATTCAATTGGCAGATCAACCCGCAATTGAGCTTGCTTATTACCAGGAAATGATCGCGTTATTTTCAAAAGAAAAAACAAAAATAATCGCAGCAAATTATGGAAANAAATATGGAGTTCCTGCTATTTTTCCAAAGGCATTTATCAANGATTTACTAAAAATAACAGGAGACAAAGGGGCTAAAGAATTTCTTCAAGAAAACAGAAAAGAGATTGTTTCCCCAGAAGTAACTGTTAATTTATTGGATATTGACACGCCCGAAGAGTATAAAAACTATATAAATACGCTTTAAAAAACTTTAAATTATGAATGAAATTGTCTTGGTATTTGCAGCCTTTTTAGGAGCAACAGGAATTATTTTTGGTGCTTTTGGTGCACATTTCTTAAAGAAAAAACTGACAACCGAACAGTTGCAAAGCTTTGAAACGGGTGTAAAATATCAAATGTACCATGCCCTTGTACTCCTTGTTTTGGGATTCCAATTAGAATTCGACTCGACCTTAAAAAACAGTATCTTTCTTTTACTGATTGTGGGGATTGTTTTATTTTCCTTTTCAATTTATGGACTCGTACTTTCCAGTGCAAGCAATAAAAAAATCCGCTTCTTAGGGCCAATGACCCCTTTTGGCGGATTGTTATTAGTGTTGGGATGGGGATTACTGATGTACCTGTTTCTTTTAACGCTTTAACCTTCCCAAAAAGTGCTATTAAACTCTTGTTTTAAAGAGAGGTTCCTCCGTCTAAAGTAATGGTTTGACCGGTCATGAATTGGGTATTGTCTGAGGCCAACCACACTACAGCATCCGCAATTTCTTCAGCTCTTCCATACCGTTTCATTGGAATTACACTCTTTAAAACTGCATCCATTTCTGGCTTCGCATTGATGAGCTGCGTTAATAAAGCAGACTCTGTATATCCGGGGCAAACTGCATTTACACGGATATTTTTAGTCGCATATTCCATCGCTACCGATTTGGTCATTCCTACAACGGCAAATTTACTGGCACTGTAACTGATATTGTTTGGGGAGGCTTTTAAACCCGCCAAAGAGGCAATATTTACAATGTTACCGCCTCCTTGTTTTAAAAATTGTACCAAAGCAACTTTCATACAATAAAAGACACCGGTTTGATTTACGGCAATGACCTTGTCCCAATCTTTTAAGGTTGACTGGTGTGTTCTTAATAAGTTAGGTCCAATTCCAGCATTGTTTACAATGACGTCCAATCTTCCAAATTCTTTCACCGTTTGCGCAACTAAGTTTTCTACGGCTTCAAAACTGGTAACATCTGCAGGGATGAAATTGCTTTCCCGCCCTCTTCTAGGATGATTTCAACCACTTCTTTCGCAGCGACTTCTTGCCGATCTGAAACAACTACGGTTGCACCAAATTTCGCAAAGTGAATTGCTGTTGCTTTTCCAATTCCAGATCCTGCACCTGTAACGATGACTATTTTATTTTTTACTTCCATATTTATTTACAAAATATTAGTTTTGATTTTGACAATGCAGCGGCTCTTAATGCTCTTGGGTACTCCTTCATTTGTAGCAACTTAAAAAATTCATTTTTGTTGGCATACTTCACAATTAAAACCTCGTCCCATAATTGCGCACCTTTGTCTCCTATAATTGTAGCCATCGGCTTTCCTTTAAAAACGATGGTTGCTGCTACCTTCATAAAAAATGGCGTTGCTGCTTCCATATATGCTTTATAAGTTTCTTTTCCTGATTTTCCTGTTTCTGAAACTTGGTCCTTATACTGTAAATAATTCATCATGAACACCGGGCTATTTTCATCAAAATTTGATAAAATTTGCAATTCTTCAGTATTCACTTCTTGATGATTATTGTCCATTTTTAATCAATTTTGTTCGTTTTTATCGATTTTATGGCTAATTTACAGCATAATTCGGCTGCTTTGTTCAAATTAGCAAAACGTGGATCTGTGGTCCAACCTTGTTGATATCGATAATAAATTTGTTGGGCAATGACGGCTATTTTAAACAACCCGTACACATAATAAAAAACTAAATTATCAATAGATCTTCCAGATTTCTCCGCGTACATTTTTGCAATTTCGCTTCGTATTGGATTGCCTTCAAAAATAGTAGGTGAAGGAATTCCTTGTTTCACAAAATCGTGATCGGTAGCCACAGTCCAATACCCTAGAGAGGTCCCTAAATCCATTAAAGGATCTCCTAACGTTGCCATTTCCCAATCTAAAATCGCAGTAACCTCTTGCCACGAATCGTCTTTAAAAACAACATTGTCGTACTTATAATCGTTGTGAATTAAGCAATGATCGTAGGTTTTAGGCTGGTTTTCTTCCATCCATTGCATTACAAGTTCCGCTTCTGGATAGTTGTCTGTCTTTGCTTTTAAATACTGTTTTCCCCAATTGGTCACCTGCCTTGCTACATAGCCTTCTGGTCTTCCTAAATCAGTCAATCCAATGGCTTTATAGTCTACGCTATGCAAGGCAACTAAAGTATCTAACCACGAGTTTGCGATGGTTTTATACTCTTTGGGGGCTATCTTTCTTTGTTTGGCTTCTTTAAAATTTAAAATGATGCCTTCCATTTTTTCCATTACGTAAAACGGGCTTCCTAAGATAGTTGCATCTTCTGAAAAAGCATGCATTTTTGGTACCTTCGGAAATGCGGTTTCCAAACCACTTTGCACTTTAAATTCGCGTCCCATATCATGGCCTCTTTTAATAGCGCCAATCGGTGGTTTCCTTAATACATATTCTTTATTTTCAATTTGCAACAGATAGGTTAAATTAGAAAAACCATGGGTAAACTGTTCTACATACAATTCACTTTCAACCGAATTAATTAAGTGATGTTCTTGCATGAATTTCTTCAACAAAACCACATTCAGCTCCTCTCCTTTTCGAACGTTTTGGTGCTTCATTTTTATTG
>JGI20154J14316_10003229_pt1 | contig 13192 bp, 8 predicted proteins | sample COG_04_FD_14316 | JGI IMG/M metagenome (IMG submission 14316) | reverse complement strand
GGGGGATAAAAAATGTAAATTATAATAAATCAAAATTTCATTTATTATAATATTTTCTCTCTATGATATGTTTTCAATTCTAAAGTAACAATTGACCTGAACTAGTCACTACTCATTATCATCATATTGTAACCATCCATCTTCATCATTGTCTCCATTATCATCGTCATCTGGAATATCATTCATGTTAAATACATCGGCATCAATACGTTCATTAACAATGGCTCCTTCTTCCTGTTCTAGCATGGCGATTTCATTATCAACTGTAAATGCTTGACCAATAAGTTCCTTGTTTTGTAATTGTTGCTCTGCTATTTCTTCCCTTTCTCTCTCCATGCGTTCTTCGTCGTATGTTTTGGCAACATATTGTGTTAGTCCTTTTTGTAAGCCCTTGTTCCACCTCTCTAATCTATGATTTTTAAATAAATTCTCAATTTCACGTTCTTCCTTACTCATATCTCTTAGAGTAGACGTGATTTTATGTCTTTCCTTATCTTTTGAACGGTTAATTTTCTCATTTACCATTTGCGAATTTAGATTGACCATATCCTTTTCTTTTCGCACAATATTCAACATGGCAATAATAATATTAGCTACCTTTTCCTTNCGCTTCTTTTGGTCTCCTCTAACAATATCAATTTCAGTTATTTCACCCATAGATTCTTCTTCCAATTGTACAGATGTTACTATTAAATCATCATATTCATCGTCATTTTCCTCCGAATAGCCGGAGGTTTCATTACCAATACCTGGCAAATCTTTGCGCTCAGCAATTTCAATAAGATGTGTAATCATATGTAAGAAATAAAACTGGAATAATTGATAACATGTTGTATTATCTAATATAGAGGAAACTTCTTCACCTTCTACAGGAATAATATTAGCATATAAATTAGTATAACCCACCAATGTAATAAAATCCTGTAATTCTGTTTCATTATGCTTTAAAATAGGGATAATTGATTTATCTTCATAGAATTTTTTCAATCCACTATAAAAGTTCTTGATAATATTTTTAACATCACCTACATGTTCCTCTGATAATTTCCAATGTTTTGGTATATCTATTTCAGTATAATTGACATGATTCATTATGATATTGGGATACACATTGATAAATTGAAAGATGACATTTTTAATATATTGAATAGATCGGTATAATGTTTCATCGGTCATATTTGTAAAAAATAGATCGCCATTTGGATGAAAATCCATAATTGTTTTTATAAATTCGTCCATTTTGCCTTTTTCGCGCACACTTATATCAGCAAACGAATGAATATACGTACGAATCGTGTTTTCCATATCTTGAATTTTCGCACCCAACAAATTCTTTAATTCACGAACATCACTATTGGCTGTATTATCTTTTATTTCATAAGAATCTAGAACCGCCTTTAATCTATGTAAAAAATCTTCACCAATAGAATTGTTCGTATCAATCATATGAACAATCAAGTCGCGCAAATGAAATATATTTGACGGGACTTTATGAACCAAATCTAGTGGAACAATATTCATTTTATTTACCGTATTTATAAGTTCATTAAATGATTCAATGGAATATATTCTACCTTCTTCTTTTAAAATGCGAATATTTTCCTTCAATGATTCATTCTTATCGTATTCGTCGGGTTTATTAAGACATACAGGCATTAATCTACTATGAACTGGTATGTCACTGTTAAAATTACAATATTCAATAAATCCGCGATAAATGGTATCCTCGGAAAATTCATTGCTAACTGGTGGAAACTTTAGTTTGGTATCTTTTGGATCTACTAGAAGAGTAGGTTGAGCCATATTAACCATATCAAACCGAATATTATACAAATAAGACACGATTTCATTATTCGCCAAGATGGATGGCTCGCGTTTTATAAAATAATCCACTGTTTTATATTCACCTGTATTACAGCAGGCATTTTGTAAAAAAGGAACTTTACTAGCATTGGTAAGGAGCATTTTCTCCTTCTTCACTACTTTTTGAATAGATTGAATCATCGCCATGGAAAAATATATCATTTTGGACCGGATAATACGACTCTGTTCAAATTGGTCTTTTGAACCTACCTTTAAATTTTCCAAGAAATTAGTACGAAAAGAGGTATCTAAATTAGCAGGAGTTTTATTTGTAATATCTTGTAAAGGTGGTAAAAAATTAATCCAATTTTTAATATCCAGTTCTACTGGAATAAAATCGTCCTCAGTTTGTAATAAATAGTTTCGTTTTTCTTCAATCAACATTTTTATTTCTCCTTGTTTTAAGATATAGACGTCCATAGTTTTTTTAATAGCTGCTGCTATGTTATCACTATATTTAGGTATTGCTTTCCAAGGATATATATTTGTTTTAATACCTGCAGCCGTACAAGCAATATATTGAATGTTTGTCAAGTCTTCATCACCAGAAATTGGATAACCTATTAAAGATCGTTTACATCCAGGGAATGTTTTTTTTGAACTAAGACTAGGAATAGAGGTAGAAATGGAAAGGGAAATATAGCCTAATGTAAATATGAGAAGTGATTTGTTAAACACATCTAGATAGCTGGGTGGTTTTTTAGAACCTGCTTTCAATTTGCGTGCAGCCATGGCTTCATATTCATCTTGAGTATCTACGGTTTCCTCCAAGGCTACAAGAGTATGCTGAATAATAAATTCGCGCTGATTATCCAATACAACACCCATATAGTTTGAAATAGAGGTGATAACATTATTAATAATTTTCGCCTTTGGATTAGAGAGTAATTCACGTTTGGCTTTCATCTCAGTTGTAGTTTCATTGGTAGTGGTAGGACCGGTTCCGCTTTGAAAGATAGACATTCCCAAGTCTTTCTCCATAATTTCTCTAGTTTGCATTTTAAATCCAGACGTTTCGTATCCTTCCTCTGAGCTGAGAGCAATTTTTTCAATTTCCCAACCACTATGTTTATCAACCGTTCTATTATCAGCATCCACTCCTTGGTCATTTTTAATAGTAGTAATAGCTTCCATATAATCGCCGTTTTCAATAAAGACACTGGCCAGTTTGGATACAAACGTAGGAAGTAATTTCGTATTAGTGTCAATACAATATAACCAATATTCATCTTCATCCTTAAGGGCAACAGCAGAACGTGTATATTTATTAACAAACCGAACAATATCTGTTTGTTTCTTAACCACGTCACTTTGACTTAAAATGGTATCAAGTACTTTAAGATGTGGTGATAGAATAACATCATTTTCCTCTACACCGATTGCCAATTTTAATTTATCACGCTCGTATTTATATAACAAATAATTATTAATGGTTTTTAATTTGGAAATTCGCTCTAATTGAAATTTGAATAGTGCCTCCATTTTCGCCTTGTATTTATCAATGCCGTCTATATAATTAGTGTCAAATTCATTGTACATTTCGCGAATTAAATCTTTTTTGACCAAATCGGCACCGAGTGAAGTATCAGAACAAGTCTTATTGATTTGAATACATTTGTTTTGAATATTACAAAACAATTCATTTGTCCCAAAAAAAGAATTTTCCGGAATTTTTTCATCGCGCGTCCAAGTATTATTTTCACGTTTGTAATAGTAATATTTAATGGTGTCAATATTGTCCACTTCAAGAACAGCATAATGTCCATCTTGAACTTCACGCTTCTTTTCTATCATAGAAATAGCTTCATATTTTGCTTCAGGTCTTTTAAGACCTACATTTTTCACTAATTGATCAATTAAAAAAGTTTTAAACGCAGATTCGTCCATTTCATTTTGTTCGTGTTTATATTCATGAATGATATCATAGATGGTGGGATCATATTTTTTATCAAAATAAGTGGGTATATTGTTGTCAGCATTCAAATCTTCCAAAGATATATATCGTTTTGTCAATACATATTGGGCACATTCATTTTCTTCCTTCTTTTTTTCCAATTCAGTTTGAAAAGATTCCTTTTTTTCTTCAAGTAGGTCATCAAAATCAAATGGTGTAAATAAATCCAGATTTAATATGGTTGTAGAGGTGTTGAATAATCTGGTATAATCAATATTATTCATAAATTTGAATATTTCAGCGTTGGTCAATACATGTTCTTTATTGATGGCGCCTTCATATAATTTTCCATTTTCACCTAATCCGTATTCTTGTAAAACGGTTTTGGCAATGTCACTTTTACCAGTTAATAATTTATAAAACATGGTCTCATATAAAAACGACTCTTTAAGAGATGATAATTTAGAAAAAACTTCTTTATTAGCAATGTATGATTTTTTGTAGTCCAATATTTTTAATTCAACAAACTCTTTTATTTCCTCGTACTGTTTGAACGATATATCATCTAAATAAATTAAAAACGGTTGTAAATAATTGATTACAGAAACTAATGATAATTTCCCATGAATGTGTTTTTTGACAAGATTGAACAAAACCCGCGTTTTAGGTATGATAATATTGAGAAATTTCTTAAACTTATCAGGGTCGTCATTATCTTCACTGAGTAAATACTCGGTTTTGTGTTTCAAGTAATTATCGTCATCAAATTCAATTTTAGAATCTATATTGTCAACGTATTTAGTAGCTACACTTGTTTTTTCACGGAACATTTGCCAATAATTAAGGAAATGTTGGTTCAATGAAGATTTATTGTATATATTAGTGGATGGTAAGTGGATACTTGAAAAATGGACAACTGGTTCTTGAAGTGTCAATATGGATTTTACCGAAATAGTGTCATTGTTTGTCATGGGGACAACCTTGACCTTCATTTTTGAAGAAGTCATTTCAGTCGTTTGTAATTTAGAAAGTCCTAAATTATACCTAGAAATTAAGAAACGTTTACGTTTAATAGAGTCATTCTTAGCGATTGACGAATAAAAGCGGTCTAAATTGTCAATAACCGTATCAAAGTTTTCCAATACGGTATTTACAGTAAGAGTATTTGAAGTATTTTGATAATTAGTTTCAATTGGTGTTAAATAAGGTTGTAATTTATTCATATAAGTTGAATAATTATCAGTATTTGTACTGTACATTTCAGTGGCATCATATTCATTAATGCGTGATTGTGCTAACGTTAGAGGGAGAACGTCAGTAACTACGTTATCTTCATCTATATTCAAATCATACATTTTCTTGATATTTTGCGCGACAGGTAATATCCATGATAATTTATAATTGAAACTATTTACTTTGTCAATAAGGGGTTTATAATCAGCACCCTTCTTTTTAGGCATATTTGCGTTACCATTATCGTCAAACGTGGAAAATGTTGTTCTTAATTGTTTAAAACGTTCAATCATAATATGAATATTATTCAATACATTGCGCGTGCGTTCAGCATTAGGAATAGATGATAATAAATCATCTAATAATTCATTTGTTTGTGTTTCTATACCATATCTTTTCTGTTCTTCGGGTACTTCTACAATCTGTGTAAGTGATTCTAATTGAGGTCCGAATTCAATTTGGTCGGCTTCTAATATAATATCTTTTAATTGTGTCTTAACATTTTCTATAGGGATTTCAACGATTGTATCTAAATTGTGGCGTTCGGGTTGATATATTTCACCTTCTTCCTTACCTGGCCAATCATATTCCTCTTTTTCTTCTCCGGAAGCCTCTTCTAAATTGTCACTAGGTATTGATCCTATTTTTTTTGAAATTTCAGGGGCGTCACGAATAACAATTTTATCAATGGGTATGTCTTCCGGGATACCTTTGTAACCGAAATCAATGTATATGATTTCTTTATTCGTTGATTGCGCATCATCTTCGTCACCCAATTCTGGTTCCATTGATTCATTTAATATTTCTATTTCAATCATATCTTCTTCTAAATTTGTAATCTGTCCTGTAATTGTGGTTGGAAGATCTCCGCCAAAATGAACAGTAATCCATGTATCTGGCAACAGGTCGTTTTGTCTAGCATAACTATTTGTCTCTGCTCTATTTAAAATAGAGATGGAAAGAATGCTTTCATCTGATAAATTACCATCATTGTCAATATTTAATGTATGTGTAGCGAGTGTATCTTCGTCAATAATTTTAATTTTTCGTTTGTCAATATAATGAATGATAAAGATGTGTTGATTGTATTCTATATTTGTAGGTGAATCTATTTGTATAATATCACCTAATTGTAAATAAATATCATTAGATGTAGACATTACTTTATAATAATAGTAGAAATTATTATGAATTACGAAATATTTGTAAAAATGAAAATAGTAATGACAAATATCAAAGACGGTGTAATAAAAAATTGATGTACAAAAATTAGTTAAAGATGACTACATAATAGTAAGTAAGATGACTCACAATCTAAATAGTATCCCCCGCATTAACGAATTGTTAGGTGAAATAGAGAATCGCAAAGAGGTTGCGAAATCACTAAACCTAAAATATAATACATGGAAGCATAAAAATGGAGAGACCTATCACATTCTAAAGTATGATAAGAAATATTTGACTCTAGAAACCGAAGGTTCAATTGGTTTGTTACGTTCCTTAATTTTCAAGGATGATGGAAAGATTGTATGTTTTGCCCCACCAAAGTCTTTAAACATGAGTGGATTAGCAACAACAATGAACAACGAACAATCTGACGATAAGACATTTGTGTTTGAAGAATTTGTAGAAGGAACTATGATAAATGTATTTTATGAAGAAGCTACTAGTAGTTGGGAAATTGCCACTAGGAGTAATGTAGGTGGAACCATGTGCTTCTTTATGGAAAATGGTTTTAAGACAGAGAATACATTTAATTATATGTTTCAGGAAGTTTGTCAACATGTCGGATTTGATATGAGTGTTCTAAACAAGAAGTATTCGTATAGTTTTGTTATTCAACATCCTAGAAATAGAATAGTTAAACCTATTACGGAAATGAAATTGTATTTGACTGAAGTATATCATATTGAAGATACGACCATTAACGTAGTTGATATTAATAATAATTTAGAACAATTTGGTATTCTTGATAATACAGTAAGTTTGGTAAATAAGCAATCAGTACGTTCACCTGATGAATTGAACGGATGTAATCAATCTATGTTGTCTGGACAAACTCCATATGATGTAGTAGGAATCGTTATCAAGAGTAATCATGGTGAGCGATATAAAATTAGAAACCCTACATATGAGTATGTTCGCCATCTCAGAGGAAATCAACCCAAACTTCAATACCATTATCTGGAGTTGAGACAATCGGGCAAAGTAAGTGAATATTTACAATATTATCCTGAACACAGTGGATTATTTAATGATTTTAGAAACAGTATTCACGTGTATACAAATGATCTATTAAGTAATTATATTCATTGTTATATGAAAAAGGAGAAGAAGCTTACGGAATTTCCCGAGAAGTTTCGCACACATATGTATTCTCTTCATCATGAAGTATATAAAAAGATATTAATGCCAAATCGTGGTTATGTAAATAAGGAAGTTGTTATTCATTATTTCAACAGTTTACATCCATCAAAACAGATGTTTGTATTGAATTACGACCATAGAAAAAGGGATGATGTAAAAATCACTGGTATAGAAGAGGCGAAGGAAGATGTTTCCGAGATTGAAACAGTTATTGATACAATTATCAATGATGTAGTAGATGATGGTATCACTGTGGCATAGAAAAATAAAAATAAAAATAAAAANAAAAACAAAAACAANAACAAACAATAAAAATAAAAACAAAAACAAACAATAAAAATGTATAAATATTTTTATTGTTTTTGTGAAAATAAATTATTGATAATATAAGCTACATACAATAATATGATGTAATTTACTCTTTGAATTTTGATTGAATATTAGTAAAGGTAGTGATAACATCTTGAGCAGCCATTGTTAAATATTGTGAAACTTTTGTAGTATCACCTTCTTTTGTAAATGCCATACGAATAACACCGTTAGGAATATGTGGATGAGGAACTCGGAATCCTACAAACGACAATGACTTGTTACCAGAATAATGTTTTTCATATAAGAAGTGACCTAGAGCATTTCCTAATGTATAATCTTCATTTTTGAGAGTAATTGTATATTCATTGGCTATGGTAGTATTTTCGCTTAATTCAATGGGAACCTCGCCCTTTTCAACGAGTGAAATAAACAGTTTACATTTGTGTATCATAATATCACACGCTTTAGATACGATTGATATATTTGAAAATACACCGACGCTTTCAATAGTAAAATCAAAACTATCTGGCTTTGTAATGCGTTTTGCTTCTAATAAAGACCAATTTAAACGTTCAAATTCAACATCATCTTCTGCCATACCACTCTTCACCAATTCTACTTTTTTATCATTCCAAACATCATTTGCTTTAACCAAATCTTGGGTACAACCATATGCTGCAGTAGAAACAACATTATACATACCATCTTGTTTAGCTGTGCCAATATCAAATTGTGCACTGAATACAATACTTTCTCCTTCAATATTTTCAGTTAGACGAGGACGAAGACGTGTAATTGGAATATAATCACCAGTTATTGGATCGGGTGGGAATATTTCTTTTGTTGCTGTTGCCGATAAATATTTATCTGTAGAAACGTTTTTTATTTTAAAATCAGCAGTGGTTAATAGCTGTATGGTATCTGTATCATTCTTCTTGTCTACTTCAACTACATATTCTTCATAAGGAAAATCCGTATCCACTATGTGAATAGGAATACAACCAATACGTTGCTTGATAATTTCATTATTAAGACGTGTAGTATTTGTAATGATATCTACCTTACATTCTTTGTGAGGAAATGTTCTAAACACGAGTGTAGGAATATCTGATAAGATAATACGTCTAAGAGAGTTTGCTAAACTATAATTAATATTACCCATGGTAAAGGATAATACATTGTTTTCTTCGCTTGTGATTTTAACTGTAGGGTCCATCATATCAATCAATTTGTATATATAATTAATATAGGTATTATTATATCAATTTTTTAATAAATATAGAAAAATGAGTTTAAAAATATGATAATAATTAAGAATAAATATTAATGAGTTGTATCTTATATTATAGTAATTATTGCGACAATTGTAAAAATTTATTACGTATAGTTGGAAAAAGTGAAATAAAGAACGACATACATTTTATTTGTATTGACAAAAGATTTAGAGATCCTCAAACTGGAGGAACCTATGTTGTTTTAGAAAATCAGCAAAAAATAATATTACCACCACAGGTACAAAAAGTGCCCGCTATGTTATTATTAAAAGAAGGTAACCAGGTAATATTTGGAAATGAAATAACGGCCAAAGTACAACCTCGGGAGGATTACAGTAATGCAAAGGCAAATGGATTTAATGGCGAGCCTATGGCATTTACTTTAGGAAATGATAATGTAGGTGGATTTGGTGTAGCAAGCGACAATTTTAGTTTTTGGGATCAAGGAAGTGATGAATTATTGGCGAAAGGTAATGGTGGTACGAGACAAATGTACAATTATGCTACAGTAGATCATACCTCGGCTATTGAAACACCACCGGATGATTGGAGTCCAGATAAAGTAAGCGAAAATTCATATAAGGATATGGAAGAGCAGCGAAACAATGATTTACGTATGCAAAATATGAATAAACCCCCTGGTGTATAATTGGATCGTAATAGATAGATGAAACGATAATTCAAAAATCAAATGAAATCAAATGAAATCAAATCAACTACCGTTAAATATATTATATACGATAATATATTTAAAAATAAATATATAATTAAATAAAATGGACAAAACTACAATCTTAAAGGCGTTTAACAATCAATTTGAGGAATTTTTAGACGATTTGTGTGTGTTATTTCCGGATAACAATGACATTAAAACTACTCATACCGGTCTATCTATGTTGAGAAAAGCAAATCCTAAGAAGATTGTATCAGTTTGGTATCGTTATATTTGTAGTAAATATGAAGATGAAATTGAAAANGAAAATTTAGAATATTTTTTAACAAAAAACTATGCCGATGATTTAAACATGGATGCCGGAGCAGCTAACAATGTATTAGATGGTATTGATAAAATTAGAGAACCTTTAAGACATTTGGACATAGATAATAAGAAGAAGGCAATTCAATATTTAAAAAATCTTAATCAATTATCAAAGATATATAGTAACTAAATGTCAACCAAAACTACATACACTAAAAGTAATATTAACTAAAACAAACAATTTAAACATTTATTAATACCTATTTTATAAATAAATGTCTACAAATAATGAAAGTCATGAAATACCCGAAGAATTTACAAAGGTCATTTATGACTTGATAAATGATATTTTATTCACATTTCCCGAATTTAAGGAAGGATTGAATCTAGATTTACATAATATAACGGAAACTAGAGATGAAGAGAGTGTTCAATCTATATATGAGCATGTAAAAAATGTTTATCCTGAGAGATTTTTTGATATTTTGTATAAGAACGAAGAAATGTTTTCCAAAAGTGAAATTAATACGGAATTTTTACCAGGCATTGATTTCAAAAAAATATGGTCAACCGATGATGTAAGTGACAGTACAAAGGAAACTATTTGGAAATATTTACAATTAATACTGTTTTCTGTGATTGGTAAAGTGGATTCACAAGATTCATTCGGTGACACTGCTAAATTGTTTGAAGCCATAAATGAAGATGAATTAAAGCAGAAGTTGGAAGAGACAATGAGTAATTTACAGAATATGATGGAAGGAAGCGGACTGGGTGGCACTAGCAGTGATAATAATGGTACTGAACCAGTTGATGTAACCGGTATTGATATGGATAAATTGCCTAACCCAGATGATATTCAAGGTCATATTAACGGTCTATTGGACGGTAAGTTAGGTAATTTAGCGAAAGAGATTGCTGAAGAAACAGCATCGGATTTGAATATTGATATGGAAAATGCTACTTCTGTGAATGATGTATTTCAAAATTTATTTAAAAATCCCGGAAAACTAATGGGTTTAGTTCAAAATGTAGGGGGGAAATTGGATAGTAAGATAAAGTCAGGTGAAATAAATGAATCCGAATTGATGCAGGAAGCAAGTCAATTGCTTGGTAAGATGAAAGACATGCCTGGTATGGGTGATATTCAATCCATGATGCAAAAGATGGGTATGGGTGGAGGAGGTCGTGGTCGTGGAGGTGGTATTGAAGACATGCTTGCTGGACTTGGAGGGTTAGGAGGATTGGCTGGGCTTGCTGGTGGTGCCGGTGGTGCTGGAGGTGGATTAAATTTAGGTGCTATGACAAATAGATTAAATCAGGATATGAAACAAATGGAAAACAAGGAAAAAATGTTACAGAGAGCAAATATAAAGCGTGCTGAAATGGAAAAAATAAAATTAGAACAACAAAAAATGGCGGCATTGCCTCCAACGAAACAATTGACCGACCAGGAGATGGAAGAATTGGTGTTCTCAATTGAAGGGGACAAACCTGAAAAGTCAATGAGAAATGATAAACCGACTAATAATTCAAACAAAAAGAAGAAAAAGAAGGGAAGGAAATAAATAAGAAACCGTAAAAATAAATAATGAAGAATATATATATACAAATGTCAAATGATAATACAAAAATTTGGTTTACAACTCCGTCAATATTATTAAAAAAGGAATATATAACACAAATTTGGCCAACCAAAAATATGTCTAGAGACGAAAAACTAAATGCGATTAGTCGTTTGGTTATAATATTATCAGTTTTAGGATTTTTAGTAACACAAAACTATAATTTTTTCTTGACTGGTTTTATTACTTTAGGTGTAATTGCGATACTTTTTTACACTAGAGAAAAGAATTCATCCAACCGTAATAATAAGTTACCTAAGGAAGGATTCGCGAATCCGTCAATATATCAATCAACAAAGAACAATTTTACAAATCCTAGTAAGAATAATCCATTTATGAATGTATTGTTACCTGAAATTCAGGACGATCCTAAGAGAAAAAAGGCAGCTCCTGCTTATAATAGAGCGGTTGAAAAGAAAATAAATGAGGATACTCAAGACATGATTGTATCTAATTTTGATAATGATCCCGAGATTAAGAAGAAATTATTTTCAACTTTAGGCGATAGTTTGGAATTTGAGGATTTCGGTCAATATAATTTTTACGCTACCGCAAATACACGTGTGCCAAATGACCAAAAAGACTTTGCCGAATTTTGTTATGGAGATATGGTTTCCGGAAAAGAAGGAAATGATTTTGCTCTCATGAAGAACAATCCACGTTTAGGGTCTATTGTTGGACAAGGTTAAACATATCCTGAATAATAAATACATACAATAAGTATATTCAATAAACACTACCCGATAAATAAAAATAAATATATAATTATGAATAAAAATATTATTAACTATATATATATAAATGTCAGCATTCACAAAGGATTTTACATTTGACAGTTTATCACGAATTGGAGATGATAGTTGCGGTATAAGTCAACGTAATGTTCAAAATACATCACAATCAAGTTATTTATTAACCAACTTTTTCTCTCAAGATTGTGGTATGAAACGTCCAATTGAGTTTGCCACTAGTCAACCCAACGTTAATTTCACCGGAGGGTTCCAAGTTGGCGCAGGTGGATGTAATGTTGATACAAATTCCGATTTATTAATTGGAACTATCAATACAAATCCCAAATGTCGCATCAGTTTGTATGAGCGTCCTTTCAAGACTGTTCCATTCTTGGGTCGTGGTTCTTCTAACCCTGTATTAGAGTCACACATTCAACAAGGTGATATGGTTACAAACAAAAAGAGTATTAATACAACAACTGAACAATCCTATATTCCTTATATGAATTATCCTTTATTACCATCCATTGAGAATTCCGTCACTAACCCTGCTAATTTAGTAGAAGGTGTTGCTTCAGACGGATGGGTTCGTGGTGGTGTTCCTTCTAGAGAATTACAAAAGGATAAGGACTATAAATCAGGTCATTCTCCTAATCAATATTAAGAATGTTTTATCCGTCTATAAACAACAAACGCTTTCTTTATAAAATACCTTCTCTAGAAAACACCTTCTCTAGAAAACACTTTCTCTAGAAAACACTTTCTTTAGAAAATAGTTTAAGAATATTTACAATTACTATGTAAATGTGTGATTTAGAATTAAATTACCTATGTACATACAAATTAATTACTGAAGACGATGAAGATGAAAAAGGGTTGAGTGAAATGATGTATCAAATTCAATATTTACAAAT
>JGI20154J14316_10003228_pt1 | contig 13195 bp, 10 predicted proteins | sample COG_04_FD_14316 | JGI IMG/M metagenome (IMG submission 14316) | reverse complement strand
TCGAGAACTAGAAGGAACATTCGTCCAGCTAGCTATGCATAAGCTATGCTTCAAATGATATATACGGAGTAGAGGAAAAATTCCGTCGTTCAACAGAAAAAATTGTTAAAAATAGTATGTACTAGCATAATAGGGAACCTTTCTGAGCAAGTGGGGCTACCCCCGGGGGTGGGGTCTGATTATGGTCATTTTGAGGTTTTAGGGGGTGGGTCTGAGTCTGCTTGACACGCGGGGTTAAAATAAAAGCTTTGACGTCACATAGAGGCTCTGAATATGCAGATAAAGCGGTTACTGGACGATCGCGTTGTGTTTGCTGGTGACAAAGTGTTTGATGCTCAGGGGCGCTCCTATGCGTTTGTAGAGCATTCTAGAGGTGAGCTAGTAGTCGCAGCGGAAGACGGCCGCCCTACCTGTTTTAAGCCTGAAGCGCTGGGTTGTTATGTTATTCACGTGAACGGGACTGATCGAGGGCCGGCTAAGGAACGACTTCGAGATTATTGGGAAGGTTAGAGGCGTGAGTTTTACCGCAAGACCAACTAAGCCCCTACTCGCTCATGGGACACTCATGGGACACTGCCAGCCAACTCGACACAACAACTGACAATTGACGATCTTAAATAAAGTGCTATTATTCAGAGGCTTAACTATCGCAGGCAGTTGTGGTGAGTTGGGAGAATTAGTAAGCGAGGGACTCATAATTCGTTTGACCGAGGTTCGAGTTCTCGTGGCCCCACCATTTAATTCCAAGATCTAGGGAGAACAACCCTGTCGCTTAGGTCACCTCAAGCAGAGCCAGACTACCTAAGGACTACAGTTCATGCAGTTGGGCCTTTATTAACGGCACAGCCTCGATAAGATTTCCCTATCTGGCATAGCACCCTCGAATCCAAACAATTGCCATTACCTGTGCATGGGTGGCCTTTCTCATACCATCAGGAGTCTGTTTCAGGTTCTACAAGTTGTTACCGTTGACCCACAACAACAAAACATACTGGTTTCGCTGCTATAGACATAGCCGTCTCGAACTCATTAGTATCGTAACGTATAAGCATGTATAACCGGTTGCCAACTGAAAAATTTAATCTATTGGGTTGGACTTAATCTCGCATTGTGAATAGTTATGAGCGGGGCTTACGTAAATTAACGTCAAAGTTATCTATTTAACCGTCGACGTTTTCACTCTAGATTCAGATAAGTCTATAAAAGCCAATCAAGTTGTTCAGCAAACAGTGCAATTGATGCGTGTGGCACCGATATAAATCACCAAAGGAGAGTTGAATGTCGAGCGGATCGAGAACTGCGAGAATAATTGCTCTTTCAGATATCACTAATATTTTAGGAATGCTGGGTATAATAGGATCGTTAATTTTTGTTGGTATTGAAATTCAGCAGTCACAAACTATTGCGATTGCCAGCCAACTTCAATCCAGAAATGATGCACTCATGACATTTTATTCTACCCCCTTGGAGGGAAATGATATTGCACTAAAGCTCTTTGAAGGCGGTTTAATACCTGATATTGATTGGTCCAATGATAGTGAGAGGACCGTATTTCTAGCGATAACAAGAGTACGAATAATAAGCTACCTCAATGCATATAATCAGTATCGTCTCGGTCTAATTCCAGATGACACTTTCGAGTTCACTAAGAACAGGGCAATGGTATTCTACGATGATTGCAGAACAAGGCCATTAATAGTTCAGAGAGTTACAGCTGACTTTGCGTCGTTCCTTGAAGACAATTCTATTGTCGAATGCTCGGATGCTTGATTGATGAGATTGTAGTGGTCGCAAGTTTGGAGAATAGCGAATAGATAACAAAACCGCCCACGGGCGCAAACATGTACGCTGACTTATGAATAGGCTTGATTGTCTCAGCGCTCAGATGTAGGCGAGCATATGTTTGGATTTTTTTTCTCGACTGAGAAAAATGTGGAACGATACCCTATAAAATTTGCGTACATTAAACGCAAATGACAATGATTTAGCTAACAAAAACTTTAGATTAGACACGGCGTTATTCGACTAAAGCAAAACCTCCCGACAATCATGCTCAATGATCTCTTTCAACGGCGCAATTAGATACACTCGCTCCAGCCGCAAAATTTCAACAGTTCAGAAACGCTTTCTTCGTCGCCTCCGATCAAACAACCTACGTCGAATACGCTAGTCAATGAGTGAGTTAGAACACTGGCCATTATGTTCCAACAGGAGCTCCCCGATGAATTAGGAGAAACTCCATACGCTTTTTGGTAACGGCGAGAGACTAAGAGTGTTACTCTGAAGTGATTTTTAGCCCCGCGATTTCAGATGGCGAAGCTTTCAAGGCCGTTGCTACTCGATCAAAAAAATCAAGCTCAGCGTGACGTATAGAATCATCTGCCCTAACCAGATTAGCGAGGCAATAAAGGATAGCTGCTCTGTTTTCTGAAGTTAATTTTCCACCAGCACTCGCCAGAGTTCGCTCTAGTGGCTTACTTTCAAATAACTCCGAAGACGCTGCAGTTTGCACATCGCCTTCTGAATAATCAACACCCGTTATCTCTCTCATAGCCTTTCGGACATGCTCAATCTCTACTGACTCCACGTTTGAATCGACGCGAGCTGCTCGTGAGAGGACTAACAATAAAACCTCTTCAAACAAACCGTTCGAGTCCTCTTCCTCGCCACGGATTATATTCTTTAATTTACTGAAACTGATGAAAGCCATACTTTTTCCCTAATTAACCAAATGACAAAAACTAGTCAAGTATTGTGTCCTATTCAAAACACTAATTCAATTCCAAAAAATATGACGATGCGATGCGAGTTTGATTCAGCTTAAAATCGTACGATAAACTAGAAACACCGTTGAAAGCGATATGCAGCAAAGTTAAGGCGTTGAAATAAGAGTACAAGCTTTGAAATAGGTTTAAAGCAAAGGATCAGCTAAACCCAAAATTTAGCAGAGGTAACGTTTTCCAGCCTAAAATATAACTTAATCTAAGAGTGGCCGAGAAGACAGTGGTCAACTTAAGCTAAACTCAAAAGGCTTCGATTTTCTCAAGCAAACTAGTTAAATTTACTGGTTTTGTATCGAAATCATCTGCACCGGCCTCAAGTGCACGCACCTTATCTGCTTCAAGAGCATGAGCGGTAAGAGCTATTATCGGAATAGATCGAAGAATCGGATCTGCTTTAGCCTCAGCGGTAGCAGTCCACCCGTCTTTAACAGGCAGTCCCATATCCATAAGAACTACATCTGGCTGATACTCCTTCATAAATAGAAGACCTTCGGCACCATCGACTGCTATTTTGACTTCGTAGCCTTTCCGTAAAAGCCTTCTCGAAAGCATGTCACGGTTCATCTCATTATCTTCAACTATCAAAATCTTTTTCATAAATATAACTCAATTAAATTCAGGTATATAACTGCTGTGCGAGAACAATCAGTCTATCTCGAGAGTTTAGACTTGGGAAGGTGCTCCTATCGGGATTAAGAATTACCTCAGCATCGGGACCATCTCCTTTCTGATAGCCGATAATCAATTCATTAACCGCAAAAGCATGACTCAAATAATCGGAGTAATCCATACTCTTTCCAAGCGCATTATAATTATCTAATTGCCGAAACCCCATTTCAATGCCGCCTGCGCTTATTAACTCGCTGTAAATCGATTCCAAAAAAGGATTTGTAGCGACCTGCAATAGAATAGCGCTCACGAATTCAGTGCTAATAACTGAATCAACAATAGTTGAATGCTTTAGAACATCTTTTGTTTTTGAATCTAACAATTCGACCACTATCGGAGGAAGTACGCCGACTTTTCTATAAACATCCTCTAAAAGCAGCATAATCATAGCGGTACTGCTGTCGGCATCAACATTTGACTCCGACTCATCTGCTAAGACAAAAATCGAATCGTAACCGCTCAGATCAAAATGCTCAAGCGACCATCGACGATTAAGATCGAATTCCATTGGTACAATAGTTATCGATTCGAGCAGAGATCGTCTCACCTCACAATTTAAAACTATGTTTTCATTAAGACTTGAAACAATTTCAGCAGCATTTCTACATGCAACAGTTACAATAATTTGTGATGAAGAGTTTAAGCCCAATTCACTAATTATAGCAGAAAGGTTTGGACTACTTGAAAAGACAAGTACGTCTCTAATTTTTGATCTGTCCAAAAACTGGCGCGGTTTCTCCTGGAGCGCTATTTTCAACCCCGGATCAAAAAGAATCGTAGAATTACGGCTATTTATGACAACTAGCTGGTCATCCTCAGCTAAATCATAATCGGGCTCCGGATTAAGAACAGTAACTCGTTTTGTGGAACCATCATCAAGTTTTTTTATCCAGCTGACCCCAATGACGGTTGCATTGGTTATCATTAGGCAGGCATCCGCGAACAGCGTACCCTCCAAGCTATTGCAAGAAAACAAATCAAAACCAATTTCAGCAGACGAGAACAACTTGCTATAAACCCGAGCATACCCAGGATTTCTTGCGCATTGGACCATTGTCCGACTCATCAACAAACTAGTACAAACTAATGGAGAAGAAGATGCTATGTTCGCAATACCCAAACGCTCAGAATTGACTATTTCTGCTACTACATGAACTTTCGATTGAGCAGTTAACTTTGACTCGATAACCATTAGAGAATTAATTGTGTTTACATCGCTATACGAGTCTTTTAGCCCCTGACCTTCGGCAAGAATTATAATATGTGCTGCTTTCGAGACCCCTATCCGATCGAGCACAGCCGCTGAAGTCGTAAGGCCGGTCAAAACAAGTATTTTTTTATTTTTTTGACCGACGCCCTCTGCTTTTAAAATAATTTTAACTTGTTGGGGAGAACTACCCGAAAGGATTACTACGCGCTGCGTAGTGTTTAGCAAAAAAAATTGTTTTATCAGAGAAGGCCCCTTTCTATTCCACCCGAGAATAATAAGGTGTCCTTCCTCGTCAATACTTGAAATACCTTGTTTTGCTGATTCCAACGTATTTTGTAAAGAATTTACAATTAACCCAATAAGCCCTCCCGTCAGCGCGAGCCCCATCATTGAGTTTAAAAGAGCGAAAATTATTACACCTATAGGGGCTCCATAATTTTCAGACAATGCGCCAGGATCTAATACATGTTTGAGCGACCACCAAAATGAATCTATAAATCCCCCTCCTAAGAGATTATCTATACCCTCTGCCCTAAGTGCTTCTGCAGAAAATAAACCTGAATAATAAGAAAGCATTCCAAAGCTAATTACTAAGCACATCAGGAAAAGCAAAAAAAGATAAGGGAAAAGAGAATTTGTCGTTAAAGTAAGGAAAATAAGATAACGAAATTTGTTAATCATTGGATTGTTGGCCAACTAGAGATTTAATAGTATTTTCTAAATCAACTTGTGAATTAATACTATTTTTATTCAGCATACCTGCACATCGAGCTTCTAACTTTTTACTTACAACTTCATCTAAAAGTAACGATGAGTAAACGATAATTTGTGGCTCTTTTGCAAGCTGATGTTTTCCAGAATCGAGCTCTTCGAGAAATTCAAACCCATCCATCACTGGCATTTGTAAATCTAATAACACTAGATCAAATCCTTCTCGAACTTTTTCGAGCCCTTCTTTACCGTTTGTCGAAATTTCAACACTAAAGCCGATGCCCGTTAGCATTCTCACCGCAAGATCTCTGGCCGCAGGATCGTCGTCAATGATCAAGGCGCTTTTTGAATCCAGATTATTCTCAAAAATCGTCCTGATGTGGGCGAGTAGTATATCTTTATCGATAGGCTTTTGAACAAAGGCTTTTGCGCCAAACGATTTCGCAGTTTGCACGTCATCTAACGTACTAATTACGACAATCGGTATATTTTTAAGACCGGCATCATTATTGATCTCGGAGATTGTGTTCCAACCATCCTTACCTGGCATCAAAATATCTACTAAAATAAGATCAGGCGTATGAAGTTGAGATTTTTTAATTCCATCAAACCCATTATATGCAGAAATAATTCGTAAGCTTTCACCAGCTAATTTGCGCCGAATTATATCGTGTATGTTTTTATCATCATCTATGATAAGAATAAGAGGGTCTTTAGAAGATGCAATTATTTCGTCATCAATTTCTTGCGCTTCAGTAGTGGCTAGACTAAATGATTCGTAGTTACGAGGAATTCGAAGTGTGAACGCTGAACCAATTCCTTCTTCGCTTGCTACGTCAACGCTACCCCCCATCATTTCTACAAGGGTCTTAGTTATTGTCAACCCTAATCCAGTCCCCCCAAACTTAGACGTCGTATCTTCACTGGCTTGGCTAAACTCCTCAAATATTTTCTGAAGCTGTTCTTTTTTCATCCCTATGCCAGTATCTTTAACAGTAAAGACAATGACTTCATTGCCATTATTGGCTGATGAATCAATAGTTAACGTTACCAGTCCATTACTAGTGAATTTGCAGGCATTGCTAATTAAATTAATTATACATTGACGTAATCTAGTCTCATCGTTTTTCATTAGTCCGAGATCACTGAGGGACTCGAAAACTATTTGATTATTATTTTTTTCACCAAGAGGTGCGGCCAATCCGTTAATCATTCCAAGAGTATTCTCAAGATCAAACTCAGATATATATAATTCTAAACGCCCGGCTTCAATCTTTGAGATATCTAATATATCATTGATTAGGTTAAGCAGATGACTTCCTGAATCAGTGATTCGTTTTAAATCTTCGGCCATCGTTTCGACACCTAAGTCTTCTGCTTCCTCCATGAGCAATTCTGAATAACCAATGATCGCATTTAGCGGTGTCCTTAGCTCATGACTCATATTTGCCAAGAATTTACTTTTTGCTAAATTCGCATCATTTGCCTCATCTCGCGCGGATTCTACCTCTTCGGTTCGCGCAGTTATTAAGGCTAAAACTTCATCGGACATTCGCGCAAATGCTAATGAAATTAATTTCGTAGAATTTTCGTCTGCGTCAGCACCTGCTTCTAGTGACTCAGTGAGCCTCTCCATGTTTCGAATATCGTCGAGAATGAGCGATTTAGCTTCTCCATCTAATTGATCCGCTAAAATCTTCATTTTCCCAATAATTAGGAGTTCTCTTTCTAACCTCTGCTGCGCTCTATTACTTCGTTCTTTTTCCAATTCTCGCAAACTTTCTCTATAACTAGTCAGGGCTGAAACGAGTTGTCCAATTTCATCTGTTTCACTCGCAAATATGCTTTTTTTGGCAACTGCTTCGGCACTAAGGTTTCCATGTGTAAGTTCATTAAGAACATAAATCGCACCACTTAACCTATCAAAAATCTGGCGCTGGATAAGATACATAGTGCCAAGTATGAGGGCTAGTGCGATGAGAGAATACGCGAATACGCTAATCGTAATTCCATCCAGGACGCTCATAGTTTCGGAAATATCCCTCGACAAGACCAACCGTATATCTGTTCCTTCGACAGAATCCTCACTCAAAGGAAGAAGCGAAAAAACAGATGCTGTTCCTGCGGCATCACAGCGATCGGTACTTAAATTGATATAATTCAGAGCCTTGCACGATAATCTGAATTGAGAGCCCGGAGCTATTAAGGTGCGAATAGAGCCATCATCACTTAAAGCACTGAGCAAGTAAGATTTTGCCGATATTAACTCAAAAGAATCTCCTTCGCTGTAGATGCTGTCATCCCGATTCGTATTGTAGACATTAACGCCTAGGTTTAATTCATCACCAAGCCTTTCAACAGCCTCTGAAAGTGGCTTTCCGACCACAACAATAAATTCAGCACTCCCGTCAACGCTCACAGGAAAAGCATGGACTATTGAAAAATTATCTCGCTCCGGTGTGGACTGGGACATGTACCCAGTCCAAGGATTACCAGATGCGGCGATCTGACCGAAGAGCTCGAACCTTGACCCCATGTCTAAAAAATTGGTTTCAAATATTGTTGAGCACGGATCAAAGTCTCTAGAAAAAACTGATTTTTGGCAGATCAGGGGCTCAAAGTTTCTAGCGGAAATAACGGAATAAAAACTGATTTCTCGCCTTTGGATGGGCGCACCAAAAAAGAGACGTAGATATCGATTTGAGGCTCGAGCGTCTCGAGCAAGCACCGCTTCAACAAGCGGATTTAACACTTCCCCGGTACTCGTGCCGCTCAGATCTAATTGATATATGCCCGGACCATCTCCTCTATTTAAGGGACTCGGATTTTCAGGGGACCAGAAATACGAACTCTGGCCTTGCAGCCCAAAATTCTCAAGCAATAATTTGTCAGAACCTATCAGTCGATCCCAGGTTTCCCGATAACTAGATATCTGAAGGCTATTATTTGCTTCTTCTTGGACGGAAATTTTTTCGTCCATGAAAAAAAGAACGACACTTGCTGAAGAAATAGCACCCACTACAGAGATCAACAGTAGTAACGTTCTAATATTCATTTCTTAACCCATTTTATATAACTCTTAATCCGGAAATCTTGCCTCATCAAACTTTTCCTCTAAAGAAATCGTTTGATTGTACCGGCCTGGGTATACACTAGTTGCAATTACTCCAACTGATTTATCGGAAGGATTTATCCAAAACCCAGTATTAAAAATTCCTCCCCAAGTGAAATAATCTACAACGGATGCATCATTTTCATCAAGCGCTATTCCAAATCCGGCTCCAAAAATATTATTACCAATCATCGCGGGATAATTCAGATTTTGAACTTGCTCTTTCTGCATCATTTCAACAGAAGATGAGTCCAAGATCTGTACACCGTTTAAAGAACCACCGTTCGCTATCATAGATAGAAAAACAAGATAGTCACGCACCGACATTGTCATACCACCGCCGCCTGATTCAAATTTGAAATCAGTCGAAGTAGGGCCGCACGATGAAAAAGGACTGTCGCCGTGAGCTATTTTCCAATCAATATCAGACCCGTCTATACGACCAAGAGCCGTCGCACCGGCGAGCGGAGACACTCCTATCGCTGCGACTTCACTATCTTCAACTTCTTGCGAGTATTGAAATGAAGAGCGCTCCATACCTAATGGCTGCAAAATCTTTTCATCAATATTCTCATAAAGAGTTCGGCCAGTAGCGACTTGAATAATCGCTCCAAGCACATCAATGCCAACTGAGTAATTCCATGCTGTCCCAGGCTGAGCTACAAGAGGGATCTGCGATAGTACATCCATGTTTTCATCAGAACTGTTACATGCATTCGTAGGCTGTAATTCGTCATAAAGTTGAGCTACATCGCCTTGCCCTGTCACTGCAGTACCATAGGTTAATCCCGATGTATGCGTTAATAAATCTAGTATCGTAATTCCCCTGTTTGCCTCCTCTAAATTTTCTAGGCTGCCCCCAGGTGCGACAAACATATCTCCGAACATGGGCAAATATTCTGAAATCTCATCGTCCAGCGCGAGCCTCCCTTCCTCTATCAGTTTGAAGGTTACCACGCTTACTAGTGGCTTCGTCATTGAAGCAACCTGATATCGGGTGTCGATGTCTACGTTGCTTCCTGAACCAATCCGCATTGTACCTAGAGATGCGGTATAAAAAATTTCACCATCTTTCGCAGCAGCAACAACATAGTTTGGGATAAGCCCATCATAATAAAGAGCCTTCAGCTCGGCATCAGCCTCTGCCAATTTTTCAGCATCATAGCCGGCTTTCATTGGACTTATTAGAGGCATTTCGGCAACAACTGGAGCTGAAAATAACGCCGATAGGATACATAGAACTAGTGTTGATTTTTTTGAATACATACAGTTAATCTCCCCTATACCCCAGACATTTGTTGAGGTTGATTTCTAATATGAAAAATTTCTTCCTTAAGCGTTCTTGCTTTTTCATTGCTTGTTATTAGCGCCGAAAAAATATTGTCTAATTCTTGCATTTCTTTTGAATAGAATTCAAAAATTTCTGCAGTTTTTTTCAAGCTGCTAATGCCGTTTCTCCATTCACTTCTATTTTTCTTTATAGCGGTCTCGATAAAGAGTGGCTGGCAGTAAGTAAAGAAAAAAGAGCCATTGCTAGTTGTTTTCGCACAAGTTATATCAAAATTTTCATCACGATTAAACTCGTTGTAAAACCTTATTAGCTCTGCCTCCAACACGGTTACTTTTTCTTGCGCAGAAAAATCGGTACTTATGAATGGGTTTTGTAAAATCCAACTCAATTTTAGCGTATCCGAAGCCGAAAAAGCTGGAGTCACCGAGCTCGCCATGATGAGAGTTAGTGCTACCAACCCGATACTTAGTCTCATCTATTCGTCCCTTCTAAAAAATTTCGTTTACTGTAAACTATTCTTACAACGAATATAAAACGGCGTCAATCAATAGATTGGATGTAAAAGCAAATTATGGAGCATTTCTGAGCAAGTGGGGAGTACCCCCGGGGGTGGGGTCCGGATAAGGCCGTTTTGAGGTTTTAGGGGGCGGGGCCAGAGTCTGCTTGACACGCGGGGTTATAATACATTGCGTTCCACCACACAGATGCCCTGAATATTAAGATTAAGCGGTTACTGGATGATCGAGAGAGCTTTGTTGGCGATAGATTGTTCGACGGTCAGGGGCGCCCCTATGTGTTTGTAGGGCATTATGAACTGGAGATGCTGGGTCGAGAGCTGGGGCTGATAAGTGGAGGCATTGTTGGGAGGAAGCCAGCGGAGCGGTAGAAACTTCAGAATGTAAATCCAGTGCGCTTGCGCCGGGGAACTGCAACGACGGACCCCAGTCAACCCAGCTGATACAACATCACATCATCACTTTGGTCTTGCATAACAACACCTCAAAAGCTGACTTTATATTACGCTACCGGTGCTCTATTACGCTTTCAAAAGTATTACAACAACGACTCAAAAACCGTTAAACATTTCCTAGGCCTCAAGTGCGCCAGGATTGCCAGCCTCTACTACAAACGAAGCACGGGTTCTTATGGGATGACCGGGCTCGCTCACCTTATCCAAAATTTTATAATCTGATTGCCACAAATCTTTGCTGAGATGACAGCTGACATAGCCGCGCTGGCGATTGTAGAACTTGACGTGGGAATTGTCAGAAAGTGTTTGTGCGGCAGTGTTGCTGCTATCAGAACCATCACCCCCAGAGGTAATTGAGGTACCAACGAATTCAGTTGCAATAACTTCACTGCTTTCATTGCTGAAGTCGGACAGGATATTGTTTACCCAATTACTGTGTATGTCGCCTGTCAGCACAATCGGGTTGGGTGTTTGTGCCGCTTTGAGTCTTGTTAATAATTCATCTCGCTCGTCGGGATAGCCATCCCAGATATCCATCAAGAACATTTCCTCTTCTTGTTCATTGCGCCGCAACAAACGCCCCATCATTACTTGTTGCGCCATCACGTTCCAGGTTGCATCACTAGTGCGTAGGCGTTTGAATAGCCAGTCTTTTTGAGCCTCTCCCAATAGAGTTCTATTAGGCTCTCGATGTTGATCACAGCTAGGTTTCATGCCGTCGCCACAGGCCTGATCATTACGGTACTGGCGAGTGTCTAGTATTGTCATGTCCATTAACGTACCGAATTGCAAAGGGCGATAAATTTGCATCGAGGCCCCTTGTCTGCCGGACGGTAAACGTATGGGCATAAATTCATAGAAAGCTTGATAGGCTGCAGCCCGACGAATGAGTAGCTGCTTCGGGGTTTGCTCATCGACGGCAATAACGTTAGCGTAGTTGTCGTCAACCTCATGGTCATCCCAGGTTACTGCCCAAGGCGCAGATGCGTGAGCAGCCTGTAAATCTAGATCCTGCTTGTAAAGTTCATATCGCGCGCGGTAATCATCCAGCGTATAAATTTCCGGTGCATTGTGATGGCGAACATTATTGGCTCCCCAGGTTTCTTCATAAATATAATCTCCGAGGTGCACAATTAAGTCGAAGCGTTCTTTCGCCATATGATCTAGTGCGGTGAAGTAGCCGTGCTCATATTGTTGGCAGGAAGCGAAGCCAAAGCGGAAGCTCTCAGGCGTAGCATCTAGTGCTGGCGCTGTTTTAGTTCTGCCCACGTTGCTAACTTCACCACCAATCATCCAGCGGTAGTAATATTCTTTGCCCGGGCTCAGGCCTTGCAAGTCCAGGTGCACGGAATAACCTAATTCCGGCAAGGCGGCTGCACTGCCTTTACGATAAATAGTTGAGAAGTTGGCGGTTTCAGCTATCTCATAGTCCACCGCCACGGGCTCGTTTCTGCTAAGCGCATTGCCCAGTGTTTCACGCGCCAATCGTGTCCAAATAACCACGGAGTCAGGTCGGGGGTCGCCGGAGGCCACGCCCAGATAAAATGGATTAGCTGAAACTCTAGCTAGTCGGGTGGCTCCCAATGCGGATGCAGACAACGTGCTCGCCGCCAGCAGTGTAGTAACGTGCATGCCCTGCCGGAGGAAAGTGCGTCTATTGAATGCCATGACAATTCACCTTGAAAATATTGGGGATACCACCCTTTTAACACCGTAAGGTCCGTTTCTATGCTGCCACTACAGGGGAAGATAGCTTAAATTGGGTCCTTAAGTTGTTAACTTGTTGGTGCCCAGATCTTTCTCTATTTTTACTATCTTTTCCACGGCGAAGGCTCAATGCACAACAGTGCGTCGTCGTCTTCGTCAGTCAATAACTACAGCAGCCCCTCAGGATTTTCCCGCACTTCTCTAATTCGTTGCCGGAGCTGGGTTAACATGCTTTCGCGTTGCAACTTCTCGGTTCACCCGTTGAAGACGACGAGTTGTAAGTGACCAGTGCCCGGTATGCTGCCCTGAAGAAGAGAGCCGACGAAGAGGTTACCTTTCCATGCCTGGTACTCACTAGGACTATAACGAATTTAGTTTCATAGCATAGCTCTCAAGAAACCATCCTCATACCCAGAATAGTGTGTACCAGCAAAATAGGGAACCTTTCTGTGCACTTGGGGGTGCCCCAGGGGTGGGCTCTGGATAAGGCTATTTTGAGGTTTTAAGGGGGTGGGTCTGAGTCTGCTTGACTCGCGGGGTTACAATACAGGTCGCCACACCACACAGAGGCCCTGAATATGTATATCAAGCGGTTACTGGGCAATATTTATTCTTAAAAGTTGAACGGGTCAAACCAAATAAAGTATAGGAGAGTAACAACCAATATATAACCGAGAGGCTCTGCTCTGCTCTCGATAAATCGAATCAGTGTATCGGGAAGCACAATGGTAAGAGTGGTGTG
>JGI20154J14316_10003226_pt1 | contig 13201 bp, 13 predicted proteins | sample COG_04_FD_14316 | JGI IMG/M metagenome (IMG submission 14316) | reverse complement strand
AAAATAATGCATTTCATCGAAAATTAACGACTTTTTATCGATTTATTGAATTTTATTCTTAGATTCAACCTCCCAATTGATTATGGCATGAAAAAAACTACTAACAAACCTACGCTTATCCCTAAAATGTATTGCAATCTTTTTGGGCATGATTACGACGTTACTAAGAGAGTAACCTACCATGTAAAAGAGTACACGTGCAGACATTGCAAAAAAGAATTAACAACCAATAGTAATGGCAAACTAATTGAACTTACACCAAAATTTAAAGAGATAAATGCTATCTTAGAACGTATTTATACCTCAAGAACTGAACGTTTAAAGAAAAAAACCATCGCTTTGTCGATTTATTAACTATTTTTTAACATAGTAAGCTGCTTTTTAATACATTTAGAAGTCTCTCTAGAACAATTAATTATGCAAACAAAATGAAAAATATTCACTGCATGGTGTTTGGCCATGACTATAAAGTGACGCGTCACGTTACTTATCATGTTAAAGAATACACCTGTAAATCCTGTAACCATCAGCTAACCACAAGCGGCAACGGTAATGTAGTAGAGCTTACACCAAAATTTAAAGAAATAAACGATGTTCTTGAGCGTATACACCACAAACGTATACTTAGAATTAATAAAAGAAAAAGCATTATTAAAACTCAATCAGAAGGAAAATTATTTATTGCTTAATCATTAAAATTTTTCCAACCCTGGGCTTTTACTGGAATTTTTGTATCTGCTCGTGTTATTAAATGAATGCCTTCTTTTTCTTCTTTAATATATCCTATAACGGACAAACTCGGGTTTGCCTTTATTTTTAGAAAATCATCTTGCGAAATAGTAAAAAGCAATTCATAGTCTTCTCCCCCATTTAATGCCACTGTCGTACTATCAATATTAAATTCCTCACAAGTAGAAATAACCTGAGGGTCTAGCGGTATTTTTTCTTCATATAAATCACAACCTACCTTGCTTTGCTTACATATATGAATGATTTCAGAAGACAACCCGTCACTTATGTCAATCATAGACGAGGGCTTAACACCCAACTCTGACAGTAACTTAACAATATCTTTTCTCGCTTCTGGTTTCAACTGCCTTTCAATGATATACGTATACGGTTCTAAATCTGGTTGGCTATTAGGGTTTACTTTGTAAACTTCTTTTTCTCGTTCTAAAACTTGAAGCCCCATATATGCTGCTCCTAAATCTCCGGAAACAACCAATAAATCGTTTGGTTTTGCACCACTTCTATAAACTTCATTTTCAGATTCTACTTCACCAATTGCAGTTACAGAAATTAATAATCCTTTGTTTGAAGATGTTGTATCTCCACCAATAACATCAATATCATAAATATCTGCAGCAGTTTCAATACCAGCATATAAATCCTCTAAAGCTTCTAATGGAAACCTATTAGATACCGCAATAGAAACTGTTATCTGAGTCGCTTTGGCATTCATTGCATAAACATCAGACAAGTTGACGATAACCGCCTTATACCCCAAATGCTTCAAAGGCATATAACTCAAATCGAAGTGCACCCCTTCAAGAAGTAAATCTGTCGTAACAACAATTTTTTTGTTATCAAAATTTAAAACTGCAGCATCATCCCCAATACTTTTTATTGTTGACTTATGTTTTACTTTAAAATTTTTTGTTAAATGATCAATTAATCCAAATTCACCTAAGTCACTTAGCTGTGTTCTCTGTTGATTTTTATCTTCTATCATTTAGCAAAAATAAGAAGCTATTTTTGTTTTTACTATCTTTATGCAAAAACTAAATTCTTTAAATTTTTACTATCAATCTTCCTATGAAATTTTTACGCCCTATTTATGCCTTTTCTTTACTATGTTTCTTTGTTTTTAATGTACAATCATGCACTGACGAACCTGTTGAAATAGTAGCCATTGTTGATACAGATAATGATGGCATTGAAGAAAGTGTAGACAACTGTCCTTTAGTAGCAAATCCAAATCAAGAAGATGATGATAATGATGGTATAGGGAATACATGTGATGATGATGATGGTGATGGCATATTAAACGCAGATGATAATTGCCCTTCTATTGCTAACCCTAATCAAGAAGATACCGATAATAACGGAATAGGGGACACATGTGACGACGATGATTACGATGACGATGGTATATTAAATGCTAATGACAATTGCTCTTTAGTAGCAAATCCCAATCAAGAAGACGATGATAATGATGGTATAGGGAATTTATGTGACGAAGATTATGTTGATCCTAACGCTCCTCTAGCTTTATGTGAAAATGGACTTGCAGGTATTTACCCTTGTAATGATTATGACTTAATGGCGAACATACCTTTAGCCACTTTTTTCTCTTCTGCAGGTAATGATTGCTGGGGCTGGACAGATACAACCACTGGAAAAGAGTATGCTTTAATGGCAACTAATAATAAAACTGCTTTTATTGACATTACAACACCATATAACCCTATTTACTTAGGAAATTTACCAACTGCAACAGTTTCGAGTAGTTGGCGTGATGTTAAAGTGTATAAAGATCATGCTTTTATAGTAAGTGAAGCGACTTCACATGGCATGCAAGTTTTCGATTTAACACGTTTAAGAAATGTTGCTAACCCTCCTGAAATATTTACTGCAGATACAAATTTTACTGAGTTTGGAAGTTCGCATAACATAGTAATAAATGAAGCTAGCGGATATGCATACATCGTTGGTGCAAATAGAAGTTCTACTTTTGAGGGCGGTCCCATATTCATTAACATTCAAGACCCTAAAAACCCAGTAGCTGAAGGAGGTTTTATAGAAGGCGGATACTCTCATGATGCACAAGTGGTAACATATAATGGTCCTGATTCAGATTATACGGGAAAAGAAATATTAATTGGTAGTAACGAAAATGAGGTGGTAATTGCTGATGTTACTGATAAATCTAACCCAACAATTATTTCGACCATAAGTTATAATAATGTGCGATATGCTCACCAAGGCTGGTTTACTGAAGATATGACATACTTTATACTAGGTGATGAAGTTGATGAAATTCAAGTTGGAGGTAACACAAGAACTATTATTTTTGATTTCACTGATTTGGATAATCCAGCTTATCATTTTGATTATTTTGGTTCAAGCGCAGCCATTGACCACAACGGATATGTGAAGGATAATGTATATTATTTTGCGAATTACCGGGCTGGAGCACGTATGTTAGATATTTCTCAAATAGCAGGTAGCTCGATTACAGAAATAGGCTATTTTGATACTTACCCTGCAGATAATAGTACGGAATTTAATGGTGCTTGGAATGTATATCCTTTTTTCGATAGTGGCAATATTATAATAAGCGATATTGATAGAGGTTTATTCGTTATCAGAAAAAGCGATTAATACCCTTCTAAAATGTCAATTTATTTGAAGAAACACATAATTGCCCGAAGCGTTCTTTCAATAGCATTACTCTTTTTAAATTGTTCTAAAAAAGATAATAACTCCAAAGGCACACTTGAAATCGTTGCAATTGATTTTGTAAAAACCTTAGGTGGCACAAAAAACGAAAGTGCCCAAGCGCTAGCAAAAACTTCTGATGGTGGCTATGCTATTCTAGGTTATGCCCAAAGTATGGACGGAGACATAACCAATAAATCTGATGAATCTTTTGATTATTGGCTACTCAAATATGACCAAAATGACTTGCTTCAATGGCAAAAAACATATGGAGGGAGTGATGATGATAGAGGTAATGATATTATCCAAACTTCCGATGGTGGATATGCCATAACAGGTTTTAGTAAAAGTATTGATGGGGATGTTTCAGAAAACAGTGGCGCTCATGATTTTTGGGTTTCAAAATTAGATGCAAATGGAAGTATTACTTGGGGAAAATCTTTTGGTTTTTTAGGTGCAGATATTGGTAACTCCATACTTCAAAGTAATGACGGTGGTTATCTTTTAACCGGCGTTTTAGATGTTTCAGCTTCTAACGGTGAAGGCAATAGTAAAAACAGTAAATCCGCATTTTCAAAAAGACATGCTGGCGGTGATTATTGGGTGATTAAAATAAATGCTTTAGGCGAAAACCAATGGAGCCGATATTTTGGAGGCACATTCACTGATGCCTCTTATGATGCCATACAAACTGAAGATAACGGTTATATTTTGGTTGGATCTTCTGACAGTGCAGATGTAGATATTAAAGACAGTAAAGGAGCATATGATTTTTGGGTAGTTAAGATTTCAGAGACTGGAACCCTACTTTGGGAAAAATCTTTTGGAGGATCACAAACCGATGAGGCAAGAAGTATAACAAGATCAAACGACGGAAATTATATTATTGTTGGAGATACTAGAAGTAGCGATTTGGACGTTTCTATAAATAGCGGAGGAGCAGATTTATGGGCAATTAAAATATCACCGATAGGCGAACTTATTTGGGAAAAAACCTTTGGAGGTAATAGTTTTGATGTAGCGCGTTCCATATCAAAAACCCAAGATGGTGATTTTATTATTTCAGGAAGTTCAAGAAGTATAGATGGCGACTTAACAAATAACAACGGGCAGAATGATGCCTGGGTTATAAAAATAGATGGTAATGGTAAATTAAAATGGCAAAAAACCATTGGAGGTTCAGAAATTGATTTTGCATACGATGCTGTTGAATTGAATGATGGAACAGTAATAGCCGTTGGAGAGTCTAGTAGTAGGGATATAGATATCCTAGAAAATAAAGGTTTTAGTGATTTACTAATTTTAAAATTAAATTAATGCAAAGAATAATCCTCATTATTCTGGTACTATTTATGTTTACGTCTTGTAATAACGATAAGGACGTTTCACAAGTTCAAATTACATTTAAATTTTCTCATAATTGGGATGGAACAGCAGTTTCAAACGCAAATTTTAATAGCATAATTTATACTAATGCGAACGGTGAAGATTTAAGTATTACCAAATTACGTTATCTCATCTCGAAAATAACCTTTGAAAAATCAAGTGGTGAGACTTTTATCTTAGATGGATATAATTTAGTAGATGTAACCAATAACACCAATCAATCATTCGCACCTATTACCGCAATTCCCGATGGAGATTACAGCAAAGTTTCATTTACATTTGGTTTTGATAATGATGATAATTACAACGAAAACTATATCGATTTAAACTCAGCTTCATGGAATGTTCCAGAACTACTGGGTGGCGGCTATCATTATATGCAATTAGAAGGGAAATTTATTGATAACACCACAACTGAAACAGGATATGCCTATCATACCATTAGAGCGGTAGACAATTCTGGGGCAACACAAGTATTTCAAGACACCTTTTTTGAAGTTGATGTAGGGGCTGTTAACATTACAAACAATGCTACTTTTAATATAGAAATGAATATTGCTGAATGGTTTAAAAATCCAAACACTTGGGATTTAAATGTGTTAAACCAAATGCTAATGCCAAATTCATCAGCTCAAATAATGATGTATGAAAATGGTCAGAATGTGTTTAATTTAGAATCCGTTAACCAATAAATAGTATCTATTGAAAACATGGCAAGTACATATTATCATCATATTTTTTGTTTGCTTTTCCTGCGATAACGAATCTGTCGAACGCTATTTCGCCACCCCAAGTTCCCTTGATATCCCAAAACTATTTGAGGATAACATATTAGCTCCCGTAATTCCAATTGATAATCCACAAACGGTTGAAGGCATTGCCCTAGGGAAGAAGTTGTTTTTTGATCCTATTTTATCTATTGACAATACATTAGCATGTGTGGACTGTCATGCTCCAGAAAATGCTTTTACCGATTCAGACAAATTTAGCGATGGTGTTGATGGCATTTTTGGCAATCGAAACTCTATGCCTATTTTTAATTTGGCTTGGAATTATGATGAAAAATTCTTTTGGGATGGCAATACGTTTAGTTTGGAACATCAAGCTTTTGTTCCTGTTACCGATCCATTTGAAATGAAAAGCAATTGGGCTGATGTGGAATCAAAACTACAACAACACGCAGAATATCCTAGTTTATTTGAAAAAGCGTTTGGAGCTTCAAATATAGATTCTAGTTTAGTTACCAAAGCTATAGCACAATTTGAACGCACCTTAATTTCTGCTAATTCAAAATTTGATAAATTTCTTTTAGGAGAACTGAATTTAAGTCCAGAAGAACTTAACGGTTTTAATGTATTTATGGATGAAGCAAAGGGAGATTGTTTTCATTGCCATGGAAGCGATAAAAATCCACTTTGGACAGACAATATATTTCATAACAATGGTTTGGATGAAACGTTTGCCGATTTGGGGTTAGGAGCCGTAACAGGAGACCCTGCGGATAACGGTAAGTTTAAATCACCATCGCTAAGAAATTTAGAATTTACCTCACCATATATGCATGATGGCAGGTTTGCATCTTTAGACGATGTTATTAACCACTACAGCCAAGGCTTAAAAAACTCTTCGACTATAGATCCACTAATGAAAAAAGTAGATCAAGGAGGTGTTGGCTTAACAGATAAAGACAAAGCTGATCTAAAAGCTTTTTTACTATCTCTTTCGGATTATGATTTTATAAATAGTAAATAAAAAATATGATTAATACTACAAATAATTACACTTAATCGAAAAAATAAGTTTTTCACCCATCAGTTGGTTCATTCTTGTTACATTGTACCCATCAAAGAGTTCTTTTATGAATAGAAAAATAATATCTAACATTTTTTGCTCAACGTATGGGCATAACTATTTTCGCTTGAGTAAAGCTACTGCTCATACGCCGGAGCTTATATGCAAATGCTGCAATAGTTATTTTAAATTTCAAAAAGATGGCTCCATAACTCTGCTTTCTCTCATAGAAAACGACAAATTCTCGTCAATACTTTTCAAAAGAAGAATTGCTTAATCTTCCAAAGTTTTCCTTAATAAAAATCAAACCCCAAAAGGTAACAACCTTTAATTGAGACCTTCATAAATTGATAAGAAAAACCTATCAAACTATATATTAATATAATGTTAGGTTGTTCTATATTCATTGACTTATATTGTATATTTGTGCTCTATTTAGAAACTGTCTTAATAAAATTATTAATTCAAAACTAAATTTAATAAATATAAAATATGATAAAAGTCTCTGAAACAGCTAAAAATAAAGTGGTTGAGCTTATGACTGATGATGGCTATAATGCCTCTACAGACTATGTACGGGTAGGTGTTAAAAGTGGTGGTTGCTCTGGATTATCTTATGACTTAGATTTTGATAAAGAACAACAAGAAGGTGATAAGGTTTTTGAAGACAATGGCGTAAAAATTATAGTTGACAAAAAAAGCTTTTTATACCTCATAGGAACTACATTAGAATATTCAGGTGGATTAAACGGAACAGGTTTCGTCTTTAATAATCCGAACGCTAACCGCACTTGTGGTTGTGGCGAATCATTTTCACTCTAAAATTCAGAAAGCATTATGTCGAAATATACCGAGGATGATTTACGCGAAGAGCTAAAAACTAAAGAATACGAATACGGTTTTTATACCGATATAGAATCAGAAACATTTCCTAATGGTTTAAATGAAGATATTGTCCGTGCCATTTCTAAAAAGAAAGAAGAGCCACAATGGATGACTGATTGGAGATTAGACGCTTTTAAAGTTTGGAAAGATATGACAGAGCCTGAATGGGCAAATGTTAATTATGAGAAACCAGATTTTCAAGCCATAGCTTATTACTCTGCACCAACAGCTGTAGACCCAAATAAAACATTAGACGACGTAGATCCAGATTTACTTGCAATGTATAAAAAATTAGGGATTTCTGTTGATGAACAAAAAAAGATGAACAATATTGCTATGGATATTGTTGTTGATTCTGTTTCTGTTGCAACTACATTCAAGAAAACATTAGGAGAAAAAGGCATTATCTTCATGAGTATTTCTGAGGCTATTAAAGAACATCCAGAACTTGTGAAAAAATATTTAGGAACTATAGTTCCTACAAAAGATAATTTTTATGCGGCATTAAACTCTGCCGTATTTAGTGATGGATCATTCTGTTATATTCCAAAAGGCGTTCGTTGCCCAATGGAATTGTCTACATATTTTAGAATTAATCAAGCAGGAACAGGTCAGTTCGAGAGAACCCTTTTAATTGCTGACGAAGGTAGTTACGTAAGTTACCTGGAAGGTTGCACAGCACCAAGTAGAGATGAAAATCAATTACACGCAGCCGTTGTAGAACTTATTGCTTTAGATGATGCTGAAATCAAATATTCAACAGTGCAAAACTGGTATCCTGGAAATACTGAAGGCAAAGGTGGAGTTTACAATTTTGTAACCAAGCGTGGATTGTGCGAGAAAAATGCAAAAATCTCTTGGACACAGGTTGAAACCGGTTCTGCAGTAACTTGGAAATACCCTTCTTGTATTTTAAAAGGTGATAATTCAGTTGGCGAGTTTTACTCTATAGCAGTAACAAACAACTATCAGCAAGCCGATACAGGAACTAAAATGATACATTTAGGAAAAAACACGAAGTCTACTATTATTTCAAAAGGAATTTCAGCAGGGAAATCCCAGAACAGTTACCGTGGTTTAGTTCAAATAAACTCAAGAGCAGAAAATGCCCGTAACTTTTCACAGTGTGATAGCTTATTAATGGGTAACGAATGTGGCGCACATACATTCCCTTATATAGAAGCTAAAAACAAAACAGCAATAATAGAACACGAAGCAACGACAAGTAAAATTGGCGAAGACCAAATTTTTTACTGTAATCAGCGTGGTATTGATACCGAAAAAGCCATTGCATTAATTGTAAATGGTTTTAGTAAAGAAGTTCTAAATAAACTTCCGATGGAGTTTGCTGTGGAAGCACAAAAATTGTTAGAAATAAGTTTAGAAGGAAGTGTCGGATAATTTAATAAAAATGAAAAAAACATTAATTTTAATGGCCTGTCTTTCAGTTTTTATAAGCTGTAAAAAAGATGTGAAATCCCAAAATTCAGAAGATACTATCATCAATGGTGTTGAAGAAAGAACTGCAAAACAAAGTGATAAACTTATACTTTTAAAAGGTGAGTTTGTTTACTATAATGGCGCTGCTGTTCTTCAAACAAATTCTGAAATTTATGGTGTTTTGCTTACCGATAAATTAGAGGAGCTTCAAAAACAAGCTGAAAAACATAAATCTGAACCAACTGATATGGTTCAGGTAGAAATACGAGGAAAAATTACAAATCAAAAAGACGAAAAAATTCTTTGGGAGAACAAGGTAGAAGTTGTGGAAATTTTGAATGTACAATCAGGTTCAAAAGAAGAAAATAAAGTTATAAAATTCGGAAATCAATAGCATGTTAAAAATAAACAATTTACACGCAAGTGTTGAAGGTAAAAGTATTTTAAAAGGTATTAATCTTGAGATAAAACCAGGTGAAGTTCATGCTCTTATGGGGCCAAATGGTTCTGGAAAAAGCACATTAGCATCCGTAGTTGCAGGAAAAGAGGAATACGAAGTTACTGATGGAACTATTATTTTTGAAGGAGAAGACATTGAAGAATTAGCGGCCGAAGAACGCGCTCACAAGGGTGTGTTTTTATCGTTTCAATATCCTGTAGAAATTCCTGGGGTTTCTGTAACAAACTTCATGAAAACTGCCATCAACGAAACTCGTAANGCAAAAGGTTTAAAAGATATGCCTGCTAAAGAGATGCTAAAATTGATTCGTGAGAAATCGGAGTTATTAGAAATTGATAGAAAGTTTTTATCGCGTTCTTTAAACGAAGGCTTTTCTGGAGGTGAAAAGAAACGTAATGAGATTTTTCAAATGGCCATGTTAGAACCAAAATTAGCCATACTTGACGAAACAGACTCTGGTTTAGATATTGATGCACTTCGTATTGTAGCAAATGGTGTTAATAAATTGAAAAGCAAAGATAATGCTGTTATTGTAATTACTCATTATCAACGTTTGTTAGACTATATTGTTCCAGATTTTGTTCATGTAATTTATAATGGAAGAATTGTAAAATCAGGTACTGCAGCATTAGCTCACGAGCTTGAGGAAAAAGGATACGATTGGATTAAAGACGAAGTGAACGCTTAATACCAAGCAAATGGATTTAAAAGAAAAATTAGTATCATCATTTTTAGCATTTGAAAACCATGTCGATTTAGATGGATATGTTCATGATGTTAGAACTGATGCTATAAAAGTCTTTGAAGAAAAAGGCTTTCCTTCAAAAAAGGAAGAAGATTGGAAATACACCTCTTTAAACAGTATTTTAAAAGAAGATTACAGCGTTTTTCCAAAACAAGAGAATGCTTTAGAGTATAAGGATATAAAAAAGTATTTTATCCACGATATTGATACCTATAAAATCATTTTTATTGATGGTAAGTACTCGTCTCATTTATCTCAAACTACACACGACGGGATAGATGTATGTTTGATGTCATCAGCTTTAAACAAACCAAAATACCAACTAATTATTGAAAATTACTTCAATAAAGCTGCCACAAAAGATAGTTTATCATCATTAAACACAGCCTTTTCAAGTGAAGGTGCTTACATTCATATTCCTAAAAACAAAATTGTACGAAAACCAATTCAAATTTTACACTTTTCAACAGGAAATGAATCTGCTACCATGTTACAACCACGTAATTTAGTTGTAGTTGAAGAGAATTCACATGTGCAAATCTTAGAGCGTCATCAAAGTTTAACAAGCAACCCAGTATTAACAAATAGTGTTACCGAAATTTTCGCTAACAAACGTGCCATTGTCGATTATTATAAAATTCAAAATGATAACGAAAATGCATCTTTGATAGATAATACGTTTATNAAACAAAAACGAGAAAGTTTAGCCTCAGTGCATACCTTCACTTTTGGCGGTAAATTAACGCGTAACAACTTAAGCTTCTTTCAAGAAGGAGAGCGTATCGATTCTACACTAAAAGGCATCACTATTATTGGCAACAAACAACATGTGGATCATAACACCTTGGTACACCATATAGAACCAAATTGCGAAAGTCACCAAGACTATAAAGGTATTTTTGCCGATAGTTCTACAGGCGTTTTCAATGGTAAAGTTTTGGTCGATAAAGAAGCGCAAAAAACTAATGCATTTCAAGCTAATAACAACATCTTACTNAGTGATAAAGCATCTATAAACACCAAACCACAATTAGAAATTTTTGCTGATGATGTAAAATGCTCACACGGTTGTACTATTGGTCAGCTAGACGAAAGCGCCATGTTTTACATGCGTTCACGTGGTATTCCAGAAAAGGAAGCCAAGGCACTTTTAATGTATGCATTTAGTAATAATGTGATTAAATCGGTTAAAATACCCGAATTAAAACAACGTATCACCAATATTATCGCCAACAAATTAGGTGTTAATATTGGGTTTGACCTTTAGTACTGAACTGGTTTCAGTATCAGTAAAAATTTAATTTGAAGCTAATCCCGCTTTCAGCAGTCGCTCTCGGCGAGGAGCTCCAACAAATGCCTCAATCGGGGCTAGACATAAATGCTATGTTCAACGTAGAAGCCATAAGAAAAGACTTCCCCATTCTTTCTCGCAAAGTCAATGGCAAACCTTTAGTATATTTTGATAATGCTGCAACTTCACAAACACCACAACAGGTAATTGATGTTATTGTAGATTACTATTCAAATTATAATGCCAACATTCATCGTGGTGTACACACCTTAAGTCAAGAAGCCACAGATTTATACGAACAGGCGCGTCTTAAAATACAATCACATTTTAATGCAAAGTTTTCACATGAAATCATTTTCACATCAGGTACTACACACAGCATTAATCTGGTAGCAAATGGTTTTTCTTCTCTTTTAAAAAAAGGAGATGATATTATAGTTTCCGCTTTAGAACACCATAGTAATATTGTGCCTTGGCAAATGTTGTGTGAACGTACGGGAGCAACTCTAAAAGTCATTCCTATGAATGAAGAAGGAGAACTCATCATGTCGAAATTTGATACATTGTTATCTAAAAACACCAAACTGGTTTTTGTTAATCATATATCAAATGCTCTAGGAACTATAAACCCTATTGAATATATCATTGAAGAAGCGCACAAAATAGGCGCAGCTGTTTTAATAGATGGTGCGCAATCTACACCGCACATCAAACCAGATGTTCAAGCTTTAGATGCAGATTTTTATGTAACTTCTGCTCACAAAATATGCGGCCCAACAGGAGTTGGTATGCTGTACGGAAAAGAATCATGGTTAAAAAAATTACCACCTTACCAAGGTGGTGGAGAAATGATTGCTGAAGTAAGCTTTGAAAAAACCACCTATGCAGATTTACCTCATAAATTTGAAGCCGGCACGCCAAATATATGTGGAGGTATCGCTTTTGGAGCGGCTATAGATTATATGAATGGTATTGGTTTTGAAAATATTGCAGCTTACGAAAACGAATTACTGGAATATGGTACCACCAAATTATTGGAAATTGAAGGTTTAAAAATTTACGGTACGTCTAAACATAAAACCTCCGTAATTTCTTTTAATTTAAAAGGCATGCACCCATACGATGTTGGCACTATTTTAGATAAATTAGGTATAGCGGTTAGAACCGGACACCATTGTGCACAACCTATTATGGATTTCTATAAAATTCCTGGAACAGTGAGAGCTTCATTTGCATTTTATAATACTAAAGCTGAAATTGACACATTTATTGAAGCTGTTAAGAAAGCTAAAATGATGCTGTCTTAAAATACTTTCACGGCTGAACTATTTTACGCTACATATTGATTTTTTATCACTAAAAACGCCAATATTTTCATATTTCATATAAAATTTAATAAAAAAACTAAATATTCCTCGTTTTTTTTATTAAATAATTATATATTCCGCAGTGACTAACTCAAATATATTAACTATGAAAAATTACTTTTAAGCATGGCTGCCTTAGCCTTTCTGTTCACTGCATGTGATGCTGACAAAAATGAAATCGTGCAAGAACAACAAATTGACATGAGCGATTTTTATGTTTATACTGATGCAGACAGTGATGAGGCTGCAAAATCGGATAACAAAAAAAATGCCAGTAAATCTTGTGCGTCAATGACTGTATTAAACAGACAACTTAACAAAAACAAAGGTCTAGCTAAAAAAATGTATAATATCGAATTACATACTAGAAAATTTATAGCAGGCAAAGGAAAACC
>JGI20154J14316_10003224_pt1 | contig 13203 bp, 19 predicted proteins | sample COG_04_FD_14316 | JGI IMG/M metagenome (IMG submission 14316) | reverse complement strand
GGTGTTCCTCTTAAAGGGTGTTCCTCTTAAAGGGTGTTCCTCCCTTTAGAACCCTCCTCCTTTTTCAATTTTAAATCGGGTAAAAAAAGTATATAGGAGGGTTCTAAAGGGAGGAACACCCTTTAAGAGGAACACCCTTTAAGAGGAACACCCTTTACCCTTTAAAATGTAAAAAAAATTGAAAACTATTTTTTACATTTTAAAGGGTATCATAACCTCTTAAATGGAAATCAATATGAACGTGAATACCGAGAAAATGGTGAAGACGATGTTGGAGAAAGAAGGCCGCCGATTAACAAAAGAGTTGAGTGCGAAGTTTGGATTTAATGAAGAAGAAGGATTGAAATTGTTACGGTTGGATGATTTGAAAGTGAAGAAAGAAGCGCCAAAAGAAATAAAGAAAGACAAGACTAGCAAGATCGCCCTACCATTTTGTGGTGTGAAATTAGAAGATTGCTGTGAGGGTATAAGATTAAATCACGGATTATATACTCAATGTACAAATGAAATAACTGATGAAGACAATAAATTATGTAAAACATGCTCAAATCAAAAAGATAAGAATTCAAATGGGGAACCAACTTACGGATATATTGACGACCGTATAAAATTAGGAGATAAATTCAGAGATCCAAAAGGGAAACCCCCAGTAAATTACGGAAATGTAATGGATAAATTAAAAATTACGAGGGATGAAGCCGAGAGAGAAGCGACAAATCAAGGACTAACGATACCAGAAAATGAATTTGCTGTAAAGAAAAGCCAACGGGGAAGACCAAAGAAAACTACGATCGCGAATGATACTTCGGGAAGCGATGATGATAACGAATCTGTAAAAAAAAGCGAATCACCCAAAAAAAAGCAAGGAAGACCAAAGAAAGAAAAGAAAGAAGTAACATCGTCGGGTAAAGATCTACTTAAAAGTCTGGTAAAAAAATCACAAGACGCAGAGAAAAAAGAAAACAGTGAAGAGTTATGTGTAGAGAAGGAAGATACAAAATTGAACAATGACTCAGACGATGAAGCGACGGATAAAGATAATGAAGAAAATGAAGAAAATGATGACGACGACGCTGAAGAAGAGCTTCGCGTTGTGGAAATAACAATAAAAGGAAAAAAATATTTGCGATCGTCCGATAATGTGTTGTTTGATATAAAAACACATGAAGAAATCGGTATATATGATGAAATAACAGAAGAAATAATCGAAGAGTGAAGTGGTGTGGGGTGAATGTGAAAAAAGTGTAGTAAGGGGTAAAATCATAAGAATGGAGAGGCGAATTATAAAAAAAATAAGGGGTAAAATGTGTCGCCCCCCCTTTAAAAAATAAAAAGGAAGCGAAAATAAACGAGATAGTTTGTGAGAGGTAACCGTATTTCACCCATTACTCGTTTGCATTGAATCGGGTAAATAGATAATTAAAAGAAGGGGAGTTAGATTTTACCCCATTTTTTATAAAAAAAAGAACTGAAAGAACAGCATATTTAAAGTGCAAAGTTTCGTGACCGGTATCAGGATATCCCACCCATTACTCGTTTGCATTGAATAGGGTAAATAGATAATTAAAAGAAGGGGTGTCTCCCCCCACTATATATATATATAAAAAGAACTTAAAGAAAATCCAGATAACACAGTCTCCCCCACTATATATATAAAAAAGAACTTAAAGAAAATCCAGATAACACAGTCTCCCCCACTATATATATAAAAAAGAACTTAAAGAAAATCCAGATAACACAGTCTTCTTTTAACGAAGGGGTCTCCCCTTCTTTTAACTAGGGGGTCGAAGGGGTAAAGTCGAAGACTGACCTCTCCCCTTCAAGGGACGCCATTAGAAACCTCATTACAAATTTTTCTAATAATTTGATTCTCTCTATTTTTTTCTTTTAAATCATCAGTACATTTGCGAAGCATTAATAAATAATCTTCTTGCAATGTAGAATTTTGTTCCCATTTAGGATGATTATCCATCCATGTCTTAATTCCGCTAATTTGAGCGCGACTGACGTCTCTTAATAATGTTTTAATTTTAATATTATTAATATCCTTTTCCCATTTAGATGTATTATTTTTACTATCATTAGATTTAATATATATAGTTTCTCTCTTGATATCAGTACAATGTATGGGTCTTTCATAGAGAGAAAGCTTACTCAATTGTTCCATTATAATATGAATAATGCCATCAACTAAACCTTTATTCATAGTGACTTTTAAATGATCCATACCAATAACAATAGTATCCATAAATTGATCAATTGTTATAGCATTTTTACAATACTCATTTAAAAATACATTAATATTAATAGTTTGATTATTATTATTATTATTATTACCGATCATAGGTAATATTTCAGATATTTTACTTCTGAATTCTTTATTTTCAGTAATAATCATATTTTTTAAATCCTTATTTTCATTAATTAATTTCATTATTAATTCAGTAAAATTTTCGGTACTTTTTGGAAGATTAAGTACCATATTTGGTACAGCCCGATAAGAACATTTGATTTTATGATTATATAGAGACGCTCTATGGTTATAAGTCTTGCCACATTCACATTTATACGGAACTTTTTCGGTTGTATTTTGTTGTATATTTGTTGTATTTGTAGTATTTTGGTGTTTCAGTGTCAGACTATGTCTATCCAAATGACTTTTGCGAGACGTAGAAAAGTCACAAAATTCACAGCAAAACTTTTCGGTACTTTCCGGTACTTTTTTGTAGTCCATTGTTGTATAATATTACAACAGAAAAAGTCCCTAAATCCTTTTCAAAAAAAAAAAAAATATGGGTTGGTAACGTTTTGTCGCGTCATTATTTCTGTCATTAAGAGCATATCAATCACAAAACCAAAAAACAGTATTTTTTTTTCGTTATTTTCAAATTTAATTTTCATAATTCAAAATCGGACATGTCCAAAACAAGATTTTTGATTTGAGAATGCGTAACTTTTTTGTTACTGAGAAATATTAAGGGATATTATTAATATAAAATAGCAGGAACTCCAGTAACAACTTAAAAAAAGGCACTTTTCCCAGTCACAAAAGAGAGAAACGCCAGTCACAAAAGAGAGAAACGCCAGTCACAAAAAATGAGCAAACGAAGTTGTGTTATCAATACTGAACCAATCATACAAATATATTAGTTTCTCTCTATTATTATAAAAATCAGATAATTTCTAAATTTTTAAGAGAGAAAGATACTTTATAACACCGGTTTCTTAGCAAGGATAGCTTGATATAACAAATACAAATATATTAGTTTCTCTCTATTATTATAAAAAAAAATCAGATTATTTATTAATTTTTAAGAGAGAAAGATACTTTATAACACCGGTTTCTTAGCAATGATAGCTTGATATAACAAATACAAATTAAAATACTTATTTTCTTAGCAATGATAGCTTGATATAACAAATACAAATATATTAGTTTTTAAGAGAGAGAGAATGAAAATATACTTATTTTCTTAGCAAGGATAGCTTGATATAACAAATACAAATATATTAGTTTCTCTCTATTATTATAAAAAAAATCAGATTATTTATTAATTTTTAAGAGAGAGAGAATGAAAATATACTTATTTTCTTAGCAAGGATAGCTTGATATAACAAATACAAATTAAAATACTTATTTTCTTAGCAATGATAGCTTGATATAACAAATACAAATTAAAATACTTATTTTCTTAGCAAGGATAGCTTGATATAACAAATACAAATATATTAGTTTCTTTCTATTATTATAAAAAAATCAGATTATTTATTAATTTTTAAGAGAGAGAGAATGAAAATACTTATTTTCTTAGCAAGGATAGCTTGATATAACAAATACAAATTAAAATATTTATTTTTCTTAGCAAGGATAGCTTGATATAACAAATACAAATGAAGCATTTCTCTCTATTATTATAAAAAAATCAGATTATAAAACCTTTAAAATATATATCTCAACCGTAGGCTTATAAATTAGAAATTCTTATAAGAAAAAAATGGTGTTATGCACCTTTTTCTTAAATTTTTTTTTTGGTTTTTTTTTTGGTTTTTTTTGTTTTTTTTCACCCGGACACATTATTTTTCCCTACGATTCAATTTCTTCGTCTGATGTGGTGTTTGGTTCAGGCGAATCACATTTTTCCACTAAGTTCGGTTTAGGAGAGTTATCATGAAGAATGAACGGCTCTTGGCGAGGGCGTGTGCGATCCGGTTTAGGGACTCGGCTTTGGACACACTTCCAAAACCAGGGATTGTCGTAGACCAACTTGATAGTTTCACCAGCAAGAAGATTGTCCCTGATTTCGGCGACGTCCGTATTGTGTACTGGCCAGGTACGAAAGTGTACAAAAATCCGACAGAACTGCGAGTTCTCCCCAGAGTCTTGGCGACTTTTAATAAGATCAACTCGTTCAACTGTGCCTGGACCGATAAGTTTTTCGAAAATGTCCTTAACATCTTTCCAAGAAACATTAGCGAGTGCGCGAGGAATGCAGATTGAAGGTTCAGTAATGATTGAAGACATGAGCTTTATCGAGTTTAGTAGTTTTTGTAGCTTTGCGTTGGTTGGTTATGTCTATAAGTAAAGTGTAAAAAGCATTTCAATTTTTGCAATTTAGAATGAAACCGGTAAAAAAAGTAGCTAGTCCGCTTTTTTCACAATTCCATATTTTCAACTAAATTACATGGCCGCGGCCTTTTTCTTCCACGCGTCGCGCTTGGATTCGCTTAATACTTTCCATTCAGAACTGACATGCTTAACCACATTACCATTAGTGAGTTTTTCACCAGAGGCAAGATTTGATTGCATCTTAACTTTAGCAATTGGATGGTAATATTTAAGAAACATCTGGTAGCCAGTAGGGCCACGTTTGGGTTTTTCTGCCTTTTTGGGGTTTTCTGTTTTTTTGAGTTTAGCAACTTTTTTTTCACCGTCGGGTCCATCTGGGCGTTTTTGTTTAGGCTTTAAAAGATCGAGTATTTTTCGGGCCTCAATTATGTCAAATCCATAGTAATCAGCGAGTTTGGCGAATTGCGCGTTCGTGATCGACATTTTTAGTTTTTTTGCGGGTTAGACAAGTGATATAACACAGATATCCTTACAATCTGCCGCTGTCAATTTTTTATCGGGTAAGTAGTAAGTCTGCGACGTTTCACAAGAACTCTTAATGTAAAAAAGGCGAAATACTTTTTTTACTCCTTAAACCCCACCGGTAAAAAAAGTAGCTAATCTACTTTTTTTGCACAAGACTCTTTTTTTGGGTTTTTTGTTTTTTGTGTCAGATCACATCAACTACGTTACACATTTACTCTTCATCACTAGTAACTGGCGTGTTAGCTTTTGAGTTCCACTCATCACGTTCCTCTTGTTCAAGCGCCTTCCAGCGAACAGCAAGTTCAGAAACGACCTGTTGAGGCTTGAGTTTCTCATCTTCACCAAGCTTTTCTGTGAGATCAGATTTCACTTCTTCACGAAGAGCCTTCGAAAACATAAGATAGCCGGTTGGTGAGCGCTTAGGCTTATCTTCCTTTTCATCTTTTTTCGTCTTGGTAGCTTTCTTGGTCTTCGTTACCGGTTTATCGTCGATCTTGGGCGAAGGACCACGCTTTCGAGCGATCTTGATCGATTCCAGTTCAAGAAATCGAGTCGCCTCGTCAGCATCAAACCCATACTTCTCGGACAGAGCCGCGACAGCCTGAGCCATAGCATCACCGCACATCTCAAGGATCGCCTGATCAAACGCCTGGGGCATCATGATTGTTGCTGACATTTGAGTGGTTTTTTGTTTTTGTTTGCTTGTTTGGTAGTATAGTGAGGAGAGTATTCAAAAAAAGTATTTCAATTTTTTTATGGGCTATATAATCAATCATACTTTTTTTACCAAGTCTTGATAAAATTGAACAACTTTTTTTTCCAGTTGATTATATAGGTCTATATATGAGTAATATAGAAGATTAGAAAAAAAAGTTGTTCAATTTTATCAAGGGAGAAAATAAAATTGAACAACTTTTTTTACCAGTTGATTATATAGGTCTATATATGAGTAATATAGAAGATTAGAAAAAAAAGTTGTTCAATTTTATCAAAGGAGAAAATAAAATTGAACAACTTTTTTTACCAGATTGGTGAAGTAGGCGTAGATATAGGTAATATAGAAGATTAGAAAAAAAAGTTGTTCAATTTTATCAAGGGAGAAAATTGATACTCAAATCTTGGTAAAAAAAGTATTCTTGATTATAAGACCAATAAAAAATTGAAATACTTTTTTTGAATAGACTCCTCAGTATACTAGCAAACAAACAAGCAAACAAACAAACAAGAAATCGATGGCGTTTATCTCAACTGAGGAGGAGTATAATCTAGAAGCAGAGATTCTAGACGAGTATTATCCAGAGTGCTTAGGATGTGAAACCGGTGTTGATTATATGGGAGCGCATCTGGGAAATGATGGGTTATATCACCCATTTTGCTGTACTCGTGAAGCCGAGATTGAACGTATGACGGTCCAAGTCAATGCGATGAGTGTCGAATCAAAGTAAATTCAACCCAGTAGTTTAAGAATCACAAGAAAATAAAGGGCGACCTTTTTTTTCTTACTGTTTTTTAATACTTTTTTTACCAGGCATATGGCTGATAAAAAAATTGAAATGCTTTTTTGGTTACTGCTCATCAACCTACAACCAACAAAACAAACAACAAAAACAATCAAGCAAATGTCTTCGACAATCATGATGCCCCAGGCGTTTGATCAGGCGATCCTTGAGATGTGCGGCGATGCGATGGCTCAGGTTGTCGCAGCCCTGTCCGAGAAATACGGGTTTGATGCCGACGAAGCAAGTCGGTTCCTTGAACTTGAGTCGATCAAGATTGCGCGAAAACGTGGTCCTTCACCCAAGAAATCCGAGGATAAACCGGAAAAGACCAAGAAGGCAAAAAAGGAAAAAAAGGAGAAAAAGGATGAAACGGAAGATAAGCCCAAGCGTTCACCAACTGGGTATCTTCTGTTTTCGAAGGATGCTCGTGCCAGTGTGAAAGAGGAACTCACTGAAAAGCTTGGTGAAGATGAGAAGCTCAAGCCACAAGATGTTGTTTCGGCGATTGCTGTTCGCTGGAAGGCTCTTGAACAAGAGGAACGTGATGAGTGGAACTCTAAATCTAAGACACCAGTTACTAGTGATGAGGAGTAAATGTTGTGTGATGTGCAAAAAAAAACCAAAAAAAACCAAAAAAAGAAAATAAAGGGCGTCCTTTTTTTCTTACAGTTTTTAAGTATTTTTTTTACCAGGCATATGGCTGATAAAAAAATTGAAAAACTTTTTTGGTTACTGATCATCAGCCTACAACCAACAAAACAAACAACAAAAACAAAAACCAAAAATGTCGGCGACCCAGAATTTCTTTCCCGAGATCGCAGTTTGGTCTAATCAAGGAAAAAACGTGGCGTTTGCAGTGAATAATCAAGCAAAAATGTATAAATATGAAGGAGAGGAGGGTGAAACTGTATGCCGTGACAATACACGCATGACAATCAAGTATGTCCAGGGTTGTCATGCGAACCGCTTAATTCTAAAAGACCTTGCAAAATCTGATAATGATGGAATCGGCAAAGTCGGTATTTTTATAGTAAAACAAAAAAAAAAATGGGTGACTCTTGGGGAAATTCTTTGTGCTCAGGATATTGAAGATGGAACTATGTTGTTGACTATAAAAAAAAATGAAAAGATACTTGCATCAAACAAACGGGATGCGCTGGACGTGCTAAATTATACCAAGATAATTGGAAAAGGAACCGGTAATTTGATGCGTGGAGTCTGTCGGATCGTAAAAAAATAGAGCGGATAAGTTAGCGGATAAGTTAGAATTAGCGAAAAAAGCGGAATAGCCCTTTTTTTCATTGGTGGGGTTTAAGGGGGTAAAGTCGAAGACTGACCGAGTAAAGTCGAAGACTGACCGGTCCCCTTAAAAAATTGAAATGCTTTTTTTGCAATGAGTCAAATATATCAACCAACAAAACAAACAAGAAAACAAAGAGCAAAAAATGAGTTATGAATCACCACAGTGTTACCAAGATCGGGAATCTCCACCGAAGATTGAGCGACAGAAAAATCTACACTTTCTATCTCAGGGTATTTCACCAAAGAAGTTGGATTTTGCAACTATGGATTATGAAAATAAGCAAGAGTTGTTAAACCAATGCCTCAAGCCATTAGGCGATTGCCAATGCTGCTATAAGCATCACCAAGTCGACAATCCAGGGTTTAAACAGACGCATTCGACGGCGTTTTACAACTACAAATATACGGATTCTGAATGTACGTGTGCGTGTCGTCATATGGCTCGAATTATTGACCGTACGTTTAAAGAAAGGTGCGGGTATGGGATTTAGTAGGCTTCAAGAACACCGCAATTAGTGAGTATAGCTTTGTATAATGTGAAAAAAAACCAAAAAAACCAAAAAAAAGTATTGTGCAAAAAAAGTGAACTAGTCACTTTTTTTCCATGGATGTCGGTCACAAATAAAATTGAAACGAGAGAGAAATTAAGTATTTAAGATATAAACACAAGATCCATACAGATAATTCACGATGAGTCGTTGGGACAATCTCCCGTTCGACTTGCAAAACTATATCAAAGATATAGTTGCCGCACAGACAATCCAAAAAAATTGGCGAGAACACGACAGTCGTACTACATATACTATCAATCTACTAAAAAAATATACAGAAATAACACCATGGACTAATATATTAGATACTACAGAGTTTTGCCACAAATGCGATTGCACCGATCCCCAAACGGTTATAGAAATTGAGTATTGTGTGAATCATTCTTATGATCAACCAGATATATGGGTAAACTTGATACTAAATATGGAAGAAGGTTTATGGGAAAATCGATTCATATACAGTTATTCGTTTATACTACTTTACCGTCGCATAGAAAAAGCAATGAGCGAATTACAGGAACGACTTGATGTATATTCCTTGCGGTTCAGATAAACAGTGCTTATAACTTATTATTGTAAAAATTGTATTCCAAAATGAATAACTAATATTCCTTTTGGTAAAGAGAACCCACTACACTATCTATAAAACAAAAAAACAAAAAAAAAGTAGACCTACCATTTTTTCACTGTTTAAATAAAATTGAAACGAGAGAGAAATTAAGTATTTAAGATATAAACACGAGAACCATACAGATAATTCATGAATCGTTGGGACAATCTCCCAACCGAATTGCAAAACTATATCAAGTCTATTGATGCCGCACAGACAATTCAATCAAATTGGCTAGGACAACATTATCGTAAGAGATATGCTTTGAATATAGCAAAAAAATATACTAATAAAAATTTAAATAGTATGGGTAGGATGGATTGCGCCGACCCCAGAACCGCGCCAGAAATTGGATATTGTGTGAAATATGGATCCTTGTGTAAAAACACAAAGATTTGGTATGATTTTATAGAAGCGATTGAACAATGTTTATGGGAAAAAAAGTATACAGAAGCTTCTCGTACACAATTATACCAGCGCATAGATAAAAATAGACGTAAATTTTCTGAACAACTCCAACTACAACGGGATCGGCAACACTTCTCCCACCCACTCCGACCCTCCGCTCAGTGGTGGTAGTGTGGGATCCATCAGGTTGTTATCGTCCATAGATTCATCCATGGTGTTAAACTAATTAAAAATTTTTATAAAATTTTTTTACCAGTGGATTTAATAAAATTGAAATGCTTTTTTACAATCAGTCAAATATATCAACCAACAAAACAAACAAAACCGACAAGCAATGGAAAGGACCGCTCGACGCGAAAACCGCTCGGTATTGAGAGAGAAATGGCTTACAAAACAACAAGCCGAAAAAGAGGAAAAAAAACTCAGAAAGAAGGACGCAGAAATTCTGGGTTATTTTTGGCTTCGAAACAAAGTAGCACATGATAAATTATGTTTTGATTTGAAAGAATCTGTTGCGAATATGGAACACGCAGTAGGCACAGATAAGGCATATGATGCAAAAGAAAAATACCAGCATTTTTACGGACAATTGCTAGATACATCAATCGATCCAAATGTTCAATCGGATTATCAACGACGACCGTTAGGAACTTGGACAAAAGGCAAGGTTTGGTCAAAATTTGCCGAGATGTATGTTTAAGTATAAGTTATGCAACACAACTTGATTAAAAAAAGTAGAAAATAAAGTCGAAGACTGACCGAGTAAAGTCGCTTTTTTATTGTAAAAAATTGAAATGCTTATTTCTTTATTTTATTACAATAAGAAAGAAAGAAAGAAAGAAAGAAAGAATTCAACAAGATGAACTATTGGGATTTACTCTCGACAGATTTGCAGAATCATATTCGAGAGATTGGGGTGTTTCAAAATTGCCAACGGATTTGGAGAAGACAAACATCAAGAGCGATTCATGCTATGAATATAGTGGATAAATATATAAACTCAATTGGCAGCATAAATCCGATGTTACTGTCAACCGCGAGAGACATAGAGTATTGTGTAAAGTATGCGTCTCGTTTGGATAAACACGAGACAATATGGAAGTCTTTTGTAGAGGGTGTGGAACGTAGTTTGTGGGATAACTCCTATATGCGGTATTCCGGAGAGAAGTTCTATAATCGTACCGAATTTGCAATTGATATATTAAATAACAGATTAATCGGTTTAAACGATAAAAAATAAAGACCGGTTTCTCGTTTCCCCACTCATTTCTCGTTTGGCATATATTACGTATAGATTCGTGTGTCAAACAATAAGTGAATAGGTTAAAGAAGAAGGCGAAGACGAAGAATGTTTAAGTGTAGGTTTTACTAGACAGCACACTACGTAGGTGTTTTAAAAGAAATTTGTTTTTCTTTTTAAATAAATTGAAATATAGTTTGACAAAAACGAGAGATAAGAATGAACACTGTCTCTCTAGAAAAAAAAGTTGATACAAACCACGATCGTGATCGACTAAAACACCCATATAATTGTGCTCGGGATGACCCAGATAAGTGGTGGTGTCTTGCCGCAATAAATGGACATCATATTTTAAAAATATATGATTCTTCTATAGAAGAATATAAGTGTGAGAACTGTAATAATTGGGGCGATGACCCAGAGACAATCGCAATAATAAAAAGACAAATAGTATAGTATTAAAAAAAATTGAAATGATTTTTACAATATTATGTGATGACACCGCATGGTAGCGGGTAATAAATCGCCTATCTTTTAGGTAGCTCAAGGTAAAACAGATGATACGGAATCGGGGATAGAGAGGCGCTCTATCAAGAAATATATCGGTTCTCATTATTCAATGAGATCCTCTAGCCCGGGACGACATATTATATTATAGTCGAACACGATATATTATCTGAGCTCAAACGATTCTGTCGAGCAGTTCAAGAAAAAAGCGTAATTTTATCTTTTTTCTCGCGAAAAAATTGAAAGATAGAAGACAATGTATATGATTGCACAACGACTATACGAAATCTATCATGAATTATTGGGACATTCTCCCGCGCGAATTGCAAGATAAAGTTCTTGGATTTCCAGCCACAACAATTCAGAAAAAATTGAGAGGTTGGATAGCACCAGCAAAACAATCATTCAAGTTTGTGAATGGGTTGATGGTACAAAAAAGTCAAGATCATACAATAAATACAATGTCACCAAGAACGTGGGAAATTATTAACTATTGTTCTAAACACGCACGTATAGGGGGTGATGAGCAGTTTTGGCCTTGTTTTATCAGCGCAATAGAATATGATTTGTGGCTTAATCATTATACCGGTGGTCCGGGATCATTCTATCATACATGTATCGAATTGGAAGTGCCTGTATTAGAACTGCGATTGGGATTGTGGTCGCCACGTACAAGCGATAGGTAATGCGAAACAGTAATAATATAATTAATATAACATGACTTTCTCTCTAATAGAAAAAAAAATTGAAATGCTTTTTTTTTCTATTAGCATATAACAAACAACAAATAACAAACAACAAACAACAAAGAAAAAATGAAAGTTACTAAACAAAACAAAATAAACGGTGTGAATCAGACAATCACAACAGAGTTTCCGTCCACAAATAAATCCACCAAAGAAATAACAACTATTTTACACGAATTGTGCGATGAAAATAGTAGTTCTCAATTCATTAGCTTCTTGTCAGATCTAAACATTGATCTTGATGGGGATTATACATTTACGTGTAATATAGTTTCCGGAGGGACTTTCCAATCTCTTGAGATAAAAAATATACGCGAAAAGAATGAGACTCACGAAAAGTTGTGTAAAATATGCGAAAAGAACGAGTTGCATGAAGCGATAAACGAAGAGTCGCATGAAGCGATAAACGAAGAGTCGCATGAAGCGATAAACGAACAGACACACGAAGAGGTATGTGAAATGATAGGTATATGTGATATAACTGGACAGGATATTAGACATAAGCTATGGTTTTCATATCGGAATTGCGAGTGTACACCAGGTATGAAACATCACTGGTATATGAATGGAGATCCAAAAAAATATTTACACAGAGAAGGTAAAAATCGAGGTTGGTATAAATGTTCAAATTGTGAAAAATGGGGGAATGACTACGCTATGATAAACCAGATTCTATATGGAAGTTTAAACTGAACGATTAATACACAGTTAATATGATATGTAAATAAGCGATTAATATATACTTTTTTTTATAAAATAAAATAAAATAAAAAATTGAAATACCTTTTAAAATATATAATATGTTATATTCAACATGACTACTACTACGATGACAACTCAATTCGGAAACATCACCGCGCTAAACGCAATCCACGCGCTAACAGCGCTAAATATGATTAACGCTATTAATAGTAGTGTTAATAATACAGACACAATCATTGACTGGTCATCAACTACGGATACAATTATGTACCCGATTAAAAACAACAGAAAGCTTGTATTAGACACGACACCAAATCACACGACAAGAAAATCTAAAAAGGCAGCGAATGCAAGTAATGTTACATACAAACCAAATCTAAAAGATGTAACTATTAGATTTTCGCAGTTGTCGCCAAGAACTCTTCGGTATTAAATAAACAACCAGATCCAATAAAATAAAATAAAATAAAATAAAATAAAATAAAATAAAATAAAATAAAATAAAATAAAATAAAATAAAATAAAATAAAATAAAATAAAATAAAA
>JGI20154J14316_10003217_pt1 | contig 13213 bp, 13 predicted proteins | sample COG_04_FD_14316 | JGI IMG/M metagenome (IMG submission 14316) | reverse complement strand
CTCGCTTCGATAAACTGGTCCAGATCGCCATCCAGTACAGCCTGAGTATTTGAAGTCTCCACATTGGTCCGTAAATCCTTGATACGACCAGAATCGAGCACATAGGAGCGAATTTGGCTGCCCCAGCTGATATCTGATTTGGTGGATTCAATCACATCCATCTCTGCCCGCCGTTTGAGCTCTTCCATCTCATACAGCTTGGCCTTCAATTGCTTCATGGCCTGATCACGGTTTTTATGCTGAGAGCGCTGGTTTTGGCACTGAACAACAATACCGCTGGGAAGGTGCGTCAGCCGAATCGCCGAATCAGTCTTGTTCACATGCTGGCCACCCGCGCCACTGGCCCGGTAAGTGTCGACGCGCACATCATTCATGTCCAAGGCAATATCAATATCGTCATCCAGCTCTGGGGACACGAATACCGAAGCAAAGGAGGTATGGCGGCGATTGCTGGAATCAAATGGCGACTTTCGCACCAACCGGTGAACACCCGTCTCAGTCCGCAACCAGCCGTAAGCGTAGTCACCGACAAAGTGCACTGTAGCACCCTTGATACCCGCCACGTCACCATCTGATAGCTCCATCACCTCGGTCTTGAAACCGCGAGATTCACCCCAGCGCAGATACATGCGTAACAGCATATCAGCCCAATCCTGGGCTTCGGTACCGCCTGATCCAGACTGAATATCCAGATAGGCATTATTCGGATCCATCTCACCGGCAAACATACGACGAAATTCGAGCTTTTTGAGCTGTTCGTCTAGATAATTAAGGTCGGTGTCGACCTCGGCAACTAAATCCTCGTCACCTTCCTCAGCAGCCAGTTCCAGCAAATCAGCGGCTTCAGTTAAACCACCATCCAGCTGATCAATGGTATGCACAATCGCTTCTAGGGACGAGCGTTCCTGACCAAGCTTTTGGGCATATTCCTGGTCATCCCAGATTTTCGAGTCGCCCAGCTCCCGTTCAACTTCCGTTAGACGCTCTTTGCGGGTGTCATAGTCAAAGGTACCCCCTCAGAACGTCAGTGCGCTCCGCGAGGTCTTTTATGAGGACTAGATAGGGATTAATTTCCACAAATTTCTCGATAATAAGTCGTTTAGGGCGATGTTCGATACGACATCGGTTCTTTCGACAGTGGTGGGCCGTTAACAGCAGCTAATGACTATCTCTGCAAACTCACACACAAAAACCCGTCGCGTTTTCACCGCCAGCATTGTAAACCAAGCGTCTTGGCCTCGCCAGACTAATAGCCTCGCCAGACTAATAGCCTCGCCAGCAGAACTGGCCTGACCAAAACAAGAGCCTTGTTAACAGCCATGCCCCCAAAAGGGTGCGCTAACCGNGTCCGGCTTAACCCTTGTTGTTCAGACGCGTCCAGTTATCGGCTAATTGACGCTGCATTTGTTCGGCGGTGCCGCTATTNTCGATGACCAGGTCGGCGCGACTCATCCGCTCCTCATTACTGAGCTGCGCGTTCAGTCGCTGCTCCACTGCCTCTCGAGAAGCACCATCGCGACTCATGGCTCTGGCAATGGCCACCTCACGATCAGCAACCACCACCCAAACTTCTTCGCCGATATCTTCCCAGCCTGCCTCAAACAAGACGGCGGCCTCCAAGATAATAATAGCGTCGGGGTAAAGGGCTTCAAAACCAGCAATTTCCATGACGGCTAGGCGTCGAATTTCCGGCCAGACAATATCGGTTAACTGCTTCAGCGCCGCGGGCTGAGCGAACACCTTGCTGCCCAACACCTTGCGATCAATCTGGTTATCAGCGCCCACAACCTCTTCACCGAATGTTTCAATCACCTGTCGATAGGCCTGGGTGCCGGGATCATAAGCTCGATGGCCGAGCCGGTCAGCATCAATCACTTGTGCACCCTGCTGCTCGAGGAATTTAGTCGCAGTGGACTTGCCTGAGGCCAGCCCACCGGTTAAACAGATGATTCTCACCGAACTTACTCCCGAAAAAATGCCTAATCTGCCACAGGAGCCAGAAAATTGCGATCCTAAAACCTGAGTAAGCGAGCCGCTTAAGACTCTCTGTCAGCCGCTTCTTGATCGTCCATTTGCTCCAGCAGATTGATGGCGACACCGAGAAAATCCGAGTCGGTGATGATACCCACGAGCTTTGCATTATCCACAATCGGCAAGCAACCAATTTTCAGCTTTTCCATACGCTTCGCCGCCTGCCTGGCGGAAGTGCTTGATGACACTCTATGGACTTCGGTTTGCATAATATCACCGGCGCGGGTGTGACTATAGGCCACCTCACGGCGGGTTTCCTGGTCAAATCGGGACGGTGTTGCGGCCATGACATCAAGATAACTGACGACCCCCAACAGGCCACCGGCCGAGTCGACGATGGGGACATGTCGAATATGTTTATCCCGCATCAGCTGGTAAACCTCGGCTAAGCGCGCGTCAGCCGGTAACGTTTGCACGTCCTCACTCATCAACTCCGCCACTGAAATCATCCTAGCCACTCCTTCAAGGTCTTTCGCTCCAAGTTAGCAATTCAAGATGGTTTAACATTGATGTACATCAAATCCTGCCAACTGCAGAATTCCTTAATGCGGTTTGTGACATCAAGGCCAAGGAATAGTATTGTTGCTGCATAACATGACTCAATCAGCAGCTAAGGGAGTGAATCCAGGACATGAGCCAGAAACGAGACGCCGCCATCGTCGGCATACATGAATACCCCTCGAGGGACGTCGAGGGTGAGATCAGCCCCCTGCAAATCAAGGCTGAATCGGCCGCCAAGGCCCTGAGTGATGCCGGCCTGAATTGGTCTGATGTGGATGCTATCTATGATGCCGGTGATGGCGGCGGCATGAGCGGCCTGAATATCGCTGAATATTTTGGCCTGAACCCGAACGTCATCGACACCACTGGAGTTGGTGGCAGCTCCTATGAGTTCCATGCCGCCCACGCCAAGCGCGACATCGCGGCAGGCAAGGCCAAAGTCGCCCTGCTCACATACGGCTCCACCGCCCATAGTAATGCCCGCGCCATCGGCGTCGGTGGCCGCGGNGGCGGCTCCATGCACCCGGCTGAAAACATGGATGCCTTTGCCGGCATGACTCTTATCGCCAACTATGCCATGGTGGCGCACCGCCATATGCACCAGTACGGCACGACCAGCGAGCAGCTGGCCGAAATTTCGGTGGCCACCCGCTACCACGCCATGCGCAACCCGGAAGCCGTTCAGGCCATGGAAGACCTGGAGTTTCTTGATATCAGAGAGACCAGCATCAGCGATGTTATCAACTCACGAATGATTGCTGACCCGTTACATCTATTGGAATGCTGCATGATATCTGACGGCGGTGGGGCCGTTGTCATCGCCTCACCAGAGGTGGCACGGGATTGTCGCAAACCACCGGTTTGGATTCTGGGTAGTGGGGAAGCCACCAAGTACCCGAAAAATGGCGGTGATATTACCTCTAGCGCCGCCGTGCAATCGGCACCCCAAGCATTTGGCGAGGCCGGCATTACACCGGGTGAGATTGATATCGCCATGATCTATGACTCCTTCAGCATTACCGTACTGGCCCTGCTTGAAGATCTTGGCTTTTGTAAGAAAGGTGAAGGCGGTGCCTGGGTCAGCGGTGGCAGACTGCGCTTTGACAACCCCAATGGTCCTGCTTTGAACACCGATGGCGGTGGTCTATCGTCAAACCACCCCGGCATGCGCGGTATTTTTCTGCTGATCGAAGCCGCTCGTCAGTTGCGGGGTGAATCCACATCACAGGTCAAAGATGCGAGACTCGCTGTCGCCCACGGTAATGGCGGCATGTTAGGTAGCCGCCACTCTGCTGGTACCATCATCCTTGGGAGAGATTAATCATGAGTGATCCAAAACGACCATTACCCCGAGCTGATGAGTTCGATACTCGAGATTTCTGGGCTGCGACCAAGAACAAAGAGTTCAAGTACCAGCAATGCAGCAATTGTGAGACCATTATTTTTTACTCNCGACGTCACTGCACAGGCTGTACTGACGGCAACCTTGAGTGGAAAACTGCGACAGGCAAAGGCACGATCTACACCTTCAGTGTGGTTCGGCAGAGTTATCACCCGTTCTTCCGCAACCAGGTGCCTTATGCGGTAGCCTGGATTGATATGGATGAAGGCCCGCGCATCCTCTCCAATGTAGTCGGCGTGACCGACCCGCTGAATGACCTCAAGATTGGTCAGGCTGTGACTGTCGAATGGGAAGAGCACGAGGATTTATGCATACCCCTTTTTAAACCTGCATAAGGTTAAACCCGCATAAGGTTAAACCTGCTCAAAAAAAAGCCCGCAGCAAGCGGGCTTTTTTTTGTTTCAGGTCTAAACTGCAATCAATGCCTAATCATGGCTTGCCAAGATAATCCATCTTGCCTAAGACAACACCATTGTGCCGCAGAATGTTATAGGCCGTGACCGAGTGGAATGAGAAATTTCCCATCACATAGGACATCAGGTAAGTGAGGCCATCGAACTTCAACTCAGCGCCACCAACCGGCAGGGTGATGATCTTGGTCTCAGCGCCTTCAAACTGGGCTGGAGTCAGGCTGTCAAGAAACGCGATGGTTGCGCTGAGGCGGGCCTGTAACTCAGCAAAGGTCTCTTCCGTGTCTTCCATCACAGGCGCTTCAATACCCGCCAGCTGAGCGGTACCACGCCGAGCAGAGTCAGAGGCAATCTGAATTTGACGTTTAAGGGGAAACATATCCGGCGCCAGACGAGCATTGACCAGGACAGAGGGATCGATCTTCTTTTCTTCGGCAAAGGCTTCAGCCTTCGCCAGAATGGCAGCCAGACTGGTCAGGGTGCGCTTCATGGCGGGAACGGCGACTTCATACAGAGACATAGTGTTTCCTTGGAGGTATATGGTGCCCTAGAGATTGGGATGCGCGATGCATAAATCAATAGCCAGCCACGCCAAGGTGTTGCGAACTGAGATTAGCCCAGCGGCAACTGTACCGTTGCGGTACCAAACACTCGGGTTTCACCCTTCTCGTTGGCCACGGTCAGGTCTATCTCCACCTGACCATCTTCTTCATTGACGTCAGTGACAACGCCAGAGATGGTGTGCTTTTCATCGGCAATCACCGGCGCTCGAAAGACCGTATCGATCGCCTTGATCTCAGCATCTGGCGCCCAGTGATGAATCATCGCGACCAGATAGCCTTGATTAAGAATACCAGGCACCATGGCGCCGGGCAGACCCTCTTTACGAGCCCCTTCATGGTCGGTGAATCGCGGCCCGCCCCAGCCCACCAACTTGGCGAACTGACTGGCAATCGCCAGAGACGTATCTGGAATAAACGTCGGCAAGTCTTCGCCGAATACCACTTCCTGGATCGTTGAAATAGCCATCAGCTTTTCTCCCGCATCACAACTCGACTATCCGCATTCGCCAGATGCTGGCCAGCGGCGTCGAAGAATTCAATTCTTGAAACTGCGAACACCATGCGCCCAGAGCGTCCGGTTTTACTATAGATATCATGCAGATGAGTACGGCCCGTGATGGTCGTGCCAGGCCGAACCGGGAGAAAACATTCGACGCCTTTACCCGCGTCCATGCCAAGCCCGAATCGCGGAAAGTTTTCTGGTAACGCCCGGCTCCCGCTCAGGCTCGCGATAAAAGTCGGCGGTGCCTGAAAATCTGGGTGGGCCGAGTCCAGAAAGCGCGCGGCTGTTTCCCCACACAGGCGGGCATATTCAATGGTCTTGTCGGCAGGAATCTCGAATGTCTTCTCGTCAAAATCCTGATTCAAAAACTGATCTCGCGCTTCTGCTATGTCCTGGTCCACGATCTTCCCCATTTTGTTGATACAAGCTGAATGCATACTTAGTGCACGCTTAATTCTAGCCCTTAGACCGTCCCTTTCAGGCTCACCGCCTCAAACTTACCGGCTTTCAATGCTGCGACCAGATCATCCATGGATTCTATTTGATCGTCAAATCGGGTTGCGCAGCGGCCCACATGGCTGACGATATGAGAATCGCTGCCGCCAACGCCTTGATAGTTCAGGCGAGCGGCGTTGTCGATGGCGATCTGGTCTTCCTGGTCGCGACTGCCGCCATTATAGATTTCAACAATATTGACGCCCTCGGGCACACCCAACTCATCTGTATGGGCAAACATACCGACCCGCGGACGACCAGGATGACAAGGCACGGCTANCGCCCCGTGAGTGTTACAGGCCTCAATGACCTTGNCCAGAGACAGAGAAATACTGGCGAAATCAAACGCCTCTTGTAAGGCAGGTGTAACGCCGTAGACCAACACATGACCATATTCTGTTTCGACCTCGCTCGCTGGCCTTGAGAATACACAGGCCAAACTTCTCGGCGAGGCCACTGTAGTCTGATTCATTATCGAATTGGCGGTGCTCGGTCAAGACAAAGCCATCCAGCGGCAGGTTCTTCGAACGAATCCACTGGCAATAATTCTCGACCTTGGCGCGGCCATCGTCTGACTTGATGGAATGTGTATGTAGGTCCAGTAACACGAGTACCCCGACAAAATGTAAGAAAAGTTGGATGCAATAAGCCGGACAAAACTGCCACAAGGGTCGCCGATGTGCAAGTGACATTGATGCTATATCCGCCAATCCCGCTCGTGAATGATCACTCACAGGCACCGGGTTGCGTCTCAGGTCGGGCTAAAAACGCCTGGGGATAGATTGCCAGGAAGCCGTGTACTCTGCCTGCGGACCAGGTTCGGTCATCGCTGCCCGGGTTGGGCGCATGCGGTAGGGTGACTCCAGCATAAATGCCAATGTGTCGGTCAACTTGACCGGCTGCAGGTCGACCTTAGCGGCCATGTCGGCGACATTCGCCTCGGGCCCATGAGGTGTCATGCCATTGTGAAGACTCAAGCCGCCAGGCACGAAGCCCGTTTCGCGCGCGTCATAGACACCCCGAATCAATCCCATCACCTCACTCATGGTGTTGCGATGAAAGTATGGCGGTCGAAACGTCTGCTCGGCGACCATCCAGCGCGGTGGGAATATGACGAAATCAAGGTTAGCGATGCCCGGACTCAACCCGGGTGATGACAATACCGTGAAGATCGATGGATCCGGATGATCGAAGCTGACCGTGTTGATCGTATTAAAGCGCGCCAGATCATATTTGTAAGGCGCGCTGTTACCGGTCCACGCCACCACATCCAGGGGTGAGTGATCCAGGGTGATGGTGAACAGTTCACCGGCATATTTAGTGGTTAACTCACAGGCACAGCTGAGATCCTCAAAGGCGGCAACGGGATAAGCGAAGTCCCGTTCGTTGGCGAGACCGTTGGCACCAATCACGCCACGCTCGGGCAAACACAATGGCTCGCCATAGTTCTCGCAGATATAGCCACGCACCTGGGCGTCAGTGATCTCGATCTTGAAGCGCATGCCCGCCGGTATCACACAGATCTCACCTGGAGAGACAACCAGGCGACCACATTCCGTCGCAATACGCAGGCTGCCAGATTCGGGAATAATCAACAGCTCACCATCAGTAGTACTGAAATACTGCTGCGCCATCGAGGCATTGGCGGCATACAAATGAACGGCCATACCTATATGCTGATCAACATCGCCATTGGTGACGATCGTCATCAGGCTGTCGATCACTGTTGTCGGGGTGACTGGCATATCGATGGGATCCCAACGCAATGGAGCAGGCGTGACGACAGCCGTTGAGTCCGGTGCCGTGCGAATATTACCCATCGATCGGGCGACGGGGTCGCTCTGAACAACTGCCGGTCGAATCCTGTACAGCCAGGTCCGACGTTGTCGGGCACGCGCTACGGTGAAGGCCGTGGTACTGAACTGTTCCGCATAGAGCCCAAGGGGAACCTGCTGGGGAGAAAACTGACCCCGGGGCAAGGCGCCTGGCAGAGCTTCAGATTCGAATTCGTTGCCAAAGCCATACTGGTACTGCAAGTCATCCCAATTCAATGTTGATCTCCATGCGTCGTAGCGCCTCAATCAGCACCTTTTCCAGACCGGGTTCTGATGGCAGGTTATTCCGTAGCGTCGAGATGAGCCTGGCTGCGGGACAGTCACTGCCAACACCGCTCCTGTCAAAACGGCGATTGCGCAGGAACAGTAACTCGATGGCCTCAAACAGCAGTAACCATTCACCGGGATGCCGATCAATGATCAATTCCACCAGTTGCCACACAGATGCTTCAGGCGTCTGCGGTGCCTCACGACATTGCCGGAGGCCAGCGTAGCACTCAAACAGCGCCAGTTCCGTCGCAGCCGCCGGTCTGAGGCGACTGGGCTCCAGGTCATAGGCGGGTTCCTGAGCGGCCATATCAGATGGCAACCAGCTGGCCTGATGGCAATATCGGGCCGGATCTGCGGCCCCACCAAAGACACTGTCGATGTGCACGCCGACGGCCATGTCAAACTGTCCCCAGGCCGGATCAAACAACACATCACCGGAAGCTGACAGCACCCGGCACTCGATAAAACTCAGCAGCACATTCTTCTGTCGGCGCCGAACGATATGGATCAGTTCGCCCTGCAACTGGAAGCCAGAGACAAATTCCAGGCTCACCGAGCGGCCGACTTCGATACCGACAAATTGCAGTTCATCCATGCTGTAATCTGACAGGCAACGTTTGAAGCCCGTCACGTAACCGACGGGCGAACCATATCCCGCGGCATGTCTCTCAATACCCTGATCAGGCAGTTGCTGGCCGGCGAAGCTCAACTGAGTCGGTCCTGTGGTCTGCACGTAGCTGACGTTACCCATGGCATCACTGTGAACCTGAGTGACCTGGCCACTGACTTGCAAGCCCGAATTATATTCAACAGTCGCCACCGTCTCACAATTGATGGCTTCTTCTATCGCGCCAAGACCACCGGTTTGCTGAGCGAGACCACGCGCCATATCTTCAAGCACCTGGCACAGATGGCGACAACTGTGAGTCACATACAGCTGCGGTTGCTCACGGGTGATGTCGTAGGGCTGAGTGATCGCCGCCAATGTCAGCAGACGCTTTGCCACCCGGCTATCATCCAGGCAATGCCGACTTTCGGCCAGGGATGAGAGCAGACCGGCACCATAGATTTTATAATTCTGCAGCGTGCCGACCAGGCCATACTCGACGGTCCACCAGTATAAACGCGCCAGCAAGGTCGCTTCTGAAGGATACTGATTGGCCTGTAGCGCACTCTCTAGGCTCGCCTCGGCCTGTTGTATTTCCATGGCCGTCGCCGTCGAATCTTTCTTGCTGATGGACAGGTGACGAATCGCTGCATAGATCAATTGGTCTTCGCGCCGCGACAAAACCTTCATGCCGATCTCACCAAAGCGCTGAAGGAACTCGGCGTAATCAACATCAATCAGGAACGGCGCATGCCCCGCCGACTCGTGGACAATATCTGGCGCCGGGGTATACAGGATCTGATCAATGGTCCGCATGTCGGTTGCGATCACCAGAATTCGGCGAGCCTGAAACTCCATGAATATCGCCGGTGGAATAAAACCGTCAACGCCAAGCACCCCCCAGCCAATTTTTTCCAGACAGGCATTCATCTCGTCCAGAATGGGAATGTAGTCGGCACTGATACCCGTACGCCGCAGGCCTTCCAGATACACAGGATGGGCAGTGCCCGCTAGATGGGCCTGCAATTGCCGGAGCAGGAACCGCCAGACCGCTTGATCTCTGGGCGTATAGGCAGCGTAGTCTTGCACCTTGACGAAACCCTTCAGATGCGCGGGCAGGGACTCGATGATTGTCTGCTGCCGACTCAGCGATAAGTCACTCATGCTGGACTTACCCCTAGACCACACCCCGGCGGCGCTGGTCCAGCTCAATAGACTCAAACAGGGCCTGGAAGTTACCTTCACCGAAACCCTGGTTGCCTTTCCGCTGAATGATCTCGAAGAACAGCGGCCCGATAACCACCTCGGAGAATATTTGCAGCAGAATTCCCTCGTCAGTCGAACCATCAACCAGTATCTTCAGCTCGCGAAGTCGTTCCAGGTCCTCGCCATGGTGCGGCATGCGTGCGGCCAGACCGTCGTAGTAGGCATCCAGGGTATCCATAAAAACCACGCCCTTGTCACGCAGTGCGATCACAGAACTGTAAATATCATTGGTTCCCAGCGCAATGTGTTGGATCCCTTCGCCCTTATGCTCGCGCAAGTACTCGGCGATCTGGCTCTTGTCGTCTGCCGACTCGTTGATGGGGATTCTGATTTTTCCACAAGGACTGGTCATCGCCCGGGACAACAACGCCGTGGTTGCACCTTCGATATGAAACGAGCGGATCTCGCGGAAATTGAACAGTTGGGCGTAAAAACCCGACCAGACATCCATCTGGCCTCGTTCAACGTTATGGGTCAGGTGATCGATGTAAGTCAAACCCAGACCTTTAGGTCGTTGGTCGACACCCGCAATAGGCTTGAAATCGACGTCATAGATCGAGTCATCGCCATAGCGGTCAACCAGATACAGCAACGAGCCACCGATACCCTGAATCGCCGGGATGTTGAGTTCCATGGGTCCGGCACCGGAAGCCAGTACTGTCGCACCTCGCGCTTGCAGTGCCTTGACGGCGACGCCGGCATCTTTCACCCGGATGGCGAAGGCATTGGCACTGGGGCCGTGCAGGGAAGAAAACGTAGCTGCCTGGCTGTCGGCTTCGTTGTTCAGGATAAAGTTGATTTCACCCTGTCGGTAGAGGGTGACATTTTTGGAGCGGTGTTGGGCCACGGCAACGAATCCCAGTTGCGCAAATAAATGTGCCAGAGCCTGGGGATCTGTCGAGCTGTATTCAACAAACTCGAAACCATCGGTACCAATGGGATTATCCCAAACCGTCATTTCGGATTTTGTGGCGAGATGGGTAGCAGTCATATCGTTACCTTTTGAAAATGCGGGTTGCTTGCGCGCTATTGGCGCTTAGTAAGCAAGAAGTTTAGGCCGATTACGATGGAGAATCCCCGCAATATCCTCTACTAAAATGACAAATACGCACATATAATGTGCAATCAATTAAAAATATGCATAATACACGCATGGATATCGACAAGTATGATTTACAGATTCTGACCCGACTGCAACAGGATGGCCGCTGCACCTCGGTGGAACTCGCCGAAATCGTCCATCTATCTGCATCACAATGCCAGCGCCGGATGAAGAAACTGGAAGAGATGGGCGTGATCAAACAGTATGTGGCTATTCTTGACGCCAATGTGCTGGGCTTGGAAATCGAGGCTATCGTCAGCGTCAAACTCTCCAGCCATGGCGGCAATCCAGCGGAAGAATTTCGTCAGGTGATTGCCCTGCATCCGGAGATACTCGAATGCCATGCGGTGACTGGCGAGGAAGACTATGTACTGAAGGTGATTACCCCTAACCTGAAAGAGTTTTCAGACTTCCTGATGGATCACCTGATGAGTTTACCGATTGTCGCGAGTGTCCGTTCTAACGTACTCTTGCAGGAACTCAAGGGCACGACCGCCTTGCCACTGAAGCATCTGCTCACCGCAACTCAATCTCGCTGAGTCGACAGACCACCACAGCAGAATTCATCTCCCGGAACAGAGACCAAAGTGACATGAGCGAAACGTCGACCCCAGCAACCTCGTCAGCGGCAGCCCCAAACAACCCGTACCGCTGGGCCCTGCTGGCTGGCGTCTGGTTGCTGTATTGTGCGTTCGGTCTGACGGCCACCAGCTTTGCACCGCTGACTGGTTTGATCGAATCTGACTTGACGCTCAGCCATGCGGCCATGGGCAGCATTATGGGTGCCTGGCAGTTGGTCTATATTTTCTCGGCGATACCCTGCGGCATTCTCCTCGACAAACTCGGACCGCGCTGGGCTTTAACCGCCGGCGGCCTGCTGATCGCCGCCTCGACCTTGTTTCGCGGCATGGCTGACAGTTACAGCACCATGCTGTTCGCCGTTATGCTGTTTGGCATTGGTGGACCCATCATTTCAGCAGGCGCACCGAAGGTCGTCACCTCTTTGTTCACCGGCTCCTCGCGCGGCCTGGCAATGGGTATCTATATGACCGGCCCCGCCATTGGCGGCGTCATCTCTTTGACCCTAACCCATTCAACCTTACTGCCCAGCCTCGGCGGCGACTGGCGCAATGTCATGTTTTTGTGGGCCGGGTTTGCGCTGCTAGTAAGCTTTATCTGGCTCGCTATCGCTTTTCACCCGACTCTGAATCGAGCCTCCGCAGCGCCTTCAAACACACCCGCTGTACCACAAACACAAGTGATCAAGGTGCTACTGAGCAATCCAGCTGTCATACTGGTGCTGTCGATGAGTGTCGGTGTCTTCCTGTTCAACCACGGGCTCAACAATTGGCTGCCTGAATTATTACGCCACGATGGCATGAGTTTGATCACCGCCGGCTATTGGGCAGCGATCCCAACCTTGATCGGGATTGTTGGCTCACTGACAATCCCTCGGCTTGCCACGCCCGGTCGACGCTTTCCAATTCTCATCGGTCTGAGCCTGTGTGCTGCGGGCGCGAGCATCTTGTTGCAGTTTCAATATGAGCCTTTGCTGTTCAGCGGCTTACTGCTGCAAGGCATCGCCCGTTCAGCCTTGATGACGGTGCTGATTTTAACTCTGGTTGAACTACCAGGCATCGGTGATCGTTATGCCGGTGTCGCGAGCGGCCTGTTTTTCTCTGCCGCCGAAGTCGGTGGCATGCTCGGTCCCTTGTCGCTGGGTCTGCTTTACGACTTTACTGGCCAATTCGATGCGGGATTATACCTGCTGACTGCTGTCGGGTTAGGTCTGGCACTGAGCGCACGCCGTTTGAGCCGCCTGTCCCAATCTGATCATTAAGCGCAAATTAAAGTGTGTTAACGTTCAGTGTCTGGCCACTAGCACACGAATGGAGATGTGATGAGCGAACAACTGAAAGCAGAACAGGCGCCTGCCGACCGAGAAACCATGAGCCCATTTCTAGGCGACAATGCGCCACCAGTGATCAGCGATCCCTATTCCGTACCCATCGAGGACATCAATGTCATCGACGGTCGCCTCTTCGAACAAGACCTGCACTGGGCTCACTTTGAACGCCTGCGCGCCGAAGATCCGGTTCACCTCAATGAATTGCCAGCGATTGGCCGTTACTGGTCGATCACCAAATTCGAAGACATTATGTTCATCGATAAGAACCACGATATGTTCTCATCTGCACACGGTATTGCCATTGGCCCTCGGGTCGACGC
>JGI20154J14316_10003210_pt1 | contig 13223 bp, 15 predicted proteins | sample COG_04_FD_14316 | JGI IMG/M metagenome (IMG submission 14316) | reverse complement strand
AGTTTCCATTGGCACCCGCATCTCCAACTGGAGTCGAGCCAGAGCCAGAGCCAGAGCCAGAGCCAGAGCCAGAACCAGAATCAGAGCCGGTCAAGCCGGTCAAGCCGGTGGTTGGGTTGGGGTCGAAATCGAGCCCGGGCAATAGTCGCGTAGTTTCAGAGCCATCTTCCAAGATGATGGTAATGCGAATCATTCTTGGCAAACTGAGAACATGGTGGCGCTCGTTAGTCGGCGGCCAGTCAGGGGAAAAAATATTGCCCCTTGAGAATTGTTCAACTTCCACGTCGTCGACATTATTTGCCAGGATCACGCGGTTGCCCTCAGTGTTCAGAGCCGATGCGGTAATCGGCCAGGACAAACGCTCCAGCTGATTTTCACTGTTGATACGGTATTCAATGCGACTAATTCCTGTGGGGTTGGAGCGCACCATGGGGCCACCACCACGACTAAAGCGCAGACCAAAGTCACTGGGATCGGTTAGGTAGGCACGCTCCACCCCTCCCAAGCCATCGGCAAAGGTCCGTGGCCGCAGATGCATAATGTCGCGACTGATCACTTGCCAGGCACGGTGCAGTTGCGACTCATTTTCCAGCTGACCGCGACTGCGATCATTAGCCCCGAGAATCACTTCAACCGCCTGATAGGACATCACCGACATCACCGCCAACAGCATCAGTGAAACCACCGCTTCGATCAGCGTAAAGCCAGCCTGACGGCCTCTCCCGAACTGAGGACTGCGCCGACGCGCTAACAAGATCATCAATTTTTCTCGACCAGATAGACAAAAAGCCTGGCGCTATCCCGCTCAGCACCGTAGACCCCAACATTCGCCTGATAGCGGTAAAGGTCGTTGCCCATGGCTTCTTTAATCTGCACCTGCCAGCGCCAATCCTGACCGCCCTGTGTGGCAACACCTTTGGTTGCAAGCCCGGCACTCTGACCACTCAGCAGCCACTTTTCCGAGTTCTGATAGCGCTCTAACAAACGATTCCAGGACACCTGAGATGAATAAAATTGCTCCCGCAGACGGATGCGTTCATCGGCGTACTGCTGCACTAAATAGAGCGCACTGCCCATTACCCAGCCGAGAATCGCCAGGGCAACAGCCACTTCAATAAGAGTAAATCCGCGAGCGCCGCGAAAGGAGCGAGTATTTTTCATGGTGCTACTATTTTCTTCATAACCATGGACGACGCCTCATCATCCCAACTGTAGCTGTAGGCCAAAGGACTTGAAGAAAAGCTCAATAAAAGTTCACCAGCGGGCTCCATAAAGCCATCCGGTAACATAGCCACTAGAGGTATCACTGCATCTTCTTCAGCGGCGAGAGGATCTTCAATCTCATCGTATTCGGCACTGCTATAGACCGTCCACTCGGCCCTGGCCTCATTGTCGAGGACAAAGGCCTCGGGATAGCTGGTGATAAACCAATGCTGCCGAAAATAGGCCACTGGCTGTAATTTTCCACTCTCTTGGGGCTCCTCAGCGTCCCCGACTATGCCGTAGGCAACCCCCTCAAGGGCAGCCTGTTCAGAGAGCTGATTGAGCCAGGTGAGCAGATTCTCTGCCTGACTCTGATAGCGACGATCAAAGGCCTGATTAATCGCAAACACACTCATCCCTGATATGGTGGCGAGAATAACCACCACCACCGCAATCTCGATCAGCGTAAAACCAGCTTGGCGACCCGGGGAAGATCTCATACTATTTTATATTCCAGTTACCCCAATCCGCATCGGAGCCTTCGCCACCCTGCTGACCATCAGCCCCCAGCGTATAGACATCAACATCTTTACTGTGCTGGCTCGGGTTGCTGTACTGGTAAGCTTCACCCCAGGGATCCAATGGCTCCTTTTCAAGATAGGGGCCATTCCAATTATCCGCACCGCCGGGATTAGTCATCAAAGCCTCAAGGCCCTGACTCTGTTTCGGGTAGCGATAGTTATCCAAGCGATAAAACTTCAGCGCTCCCTCAATAACCCGAATATCCTGAGCAATCCGCGTCCGCTCCGCCTGCTGCACCTTCTTAAATAAGGTCGGCCCAATCATCGCACCCAACAGCGCAATCACCACCACCACAACCATCATCTCAATCAGCGTAAAACCCGCCTGCTTATTCCTAGATACCATTTCAAACACCCCTTAAATTTATTTCACCCTGCCAGCAAACCACTAACAGCAAATTACATTTATATCCAACCCAACTCAATTTAGAACGATTACGAGCCGGGCTTTTATTCTGTGGCAACATAACTCGTTCGTTCGCACTATTGTGGGGAGAGATTTTTTCCCAGGGCAAGGCGAAAATGCACGGAATGAGGGAGCTTACTCCCTGTAAGTGACCGATTGAGTACATTTTCAACGCCGCCATGGGGAAAAAGATCCCCCACAATTAGATCATATTGTTCATATCCATTATTGGGAGCATCACTGCTGCTACGACAGAGAGAATAATCACCCCCATAAAAACAATCAAAATCGGATTGATCAATTTCAAAAACACTTCCACCGCATTATTCAGCCGCAAAGAATAATAATCCGAGACCCGCAAGAGCATCTTATCCAGCTCACTGGACGCCTCGCCACTGCCCACCATATGCACCAGAAAACCACTGCCCACATCCCCTTCCAACAACGCCTTATGCAGAGTCGAGCCCTGACGCATAGCCTCAGTAACCCCTTCCATTTTGCTGCGCAAGTGGAGATTGGTCACTACAGAGGAGGAAATTTTCAGCGCTGCCAGTGCCGGTACACCATTGCTTAACAACACACCGAGGCTGCGAGACCAGTCGGCAATATTGGCCATGCGAATCCAGCGTCCAAGGCCCGGCATGGTCAGCATAAATGCGTGCCAGCGCTGATTGCGCTGAGGATCTTTCATGGCCTGAACAAAGCCTAGGTAGAGCCCAACCAAAAGGATCAACACAAACAATCCATAGCTCTGAGTAAACTCACTGAGATTGACAATAATTCTTGTGATCAGTGGCAGCTCACGATTGGAGCTCATAAAAATAGCGGTAATTTTGGGTACTACCCAGACCATCATAATGGCGACCACAATAATCGAGGTGCTGATCAGCGTCGCTGGATAGATCATGGCGCGACTGATGGTCTTGCGGTTTTCTGCACTGCTCTCTAGATCTTCGGCGATGCGCATCAATACTTTATGCAGATGACCACTCTCTTCACCGACACTGATACCGGCGACAATGCTGTCGGGGATTTTGTAGGGGGAGCGGCGCAGGGCGTCAGAGAAACTGCGGCCTTCGATAATTTCACTGCGCCAGCTCTGCAGCATGCGGCGCTGCTTTTCCGTTTCCGCCTGCTCGATGGTCATGCGCAGGGCGTCTTCTAATGGCAGACCGGACTCAATCAGAATCGCCTGCTGCTGCAGCAGTAGCGACAGATCAAAATTATTTACTCGCGCTTCACGGCGGGACCCAGACTTTTTGGTTTTGGTTTGACTGACTTCCGAGAGCTTTGACGGCAGTAATTTTTTTTCTTTTAACAACCGTCGGGCATGGCGCTCCGAGTCGGCGGAGATAACACCACTTACTTGTTTGCCGGAGAGGTCATAGGCTGCATAGTCAAAGGCTGGCATGATTATAGCCCCGCCTTAAACGCTGGTGACACGAAGCACTTCTTCGATCGTGGTGACGCCGCGGCGGACCAATTCGAAGCCGGCATCGCGGATACTGGGTACGGTCTTACGGATAGCATTTTCAAGCTCTAGCTCGCCAGCATTTTCATGGATCAGAGTTTGTAAATTGGCATCTACCGAGACCAGCTCAAAGAGTGCCTGGCGGCCTTTAAAACCGGTGTTATTGCACTCAGTGCAACCTGAGGAGTGGAAGGTCTCTGCGCCGGGCTGCAGTTGCAGCAGATTGCGATTAAAGTCATTGGGCTGCTCAGCCACGCGACAACCGGTGCAGAGTTTACGCAGCAAACGCTGAGAGACTATGCCGCGGACAGTGGAGGCAAGCAAAAAGCTGTCGACGCCAAGATCCTGCAGCCGTGTAATGGCACCGGCGGCAGTATTGGTGTGCAGGGTTGAGAGCACCAGGTGACCAGTCAAACTGGCCTGGGTGGCAATTTCGGCGGTTTCGCCATCGCGAATCTCACCGATCAGAATCACATCCGGATCCTGACGCAAAATAGCGCGCAGGCCGCGGGCAAAGGTCATACCGGCGCGGAGGTTAATCTGTGTTTGGCTAATTCCGGGAAGGTCATATTCCACTGGATCTTCGACGGTCATAATGTTGCGCTGCTGACGATCCATCTGCTGCAGGGCGGCATAGAGCGTAGTGGTTTTACCAGAACCGGTGGGGCCGGTCACCAGAATAATGCCGTGGGGCCGTGAGACCAGATCCACTAACTCTGCTTTGGTGTCCTGAGGCATGCCCAGATCATCGGTCTTGAGCTTGCCCGCATCTTTGTCCAACAGTCGCATCACCACTCGCTCTCCATGACTGGAGGGCATAGTGGAAACACGCAGATCAATACTGCGGCCACCTAGGCGCACACTCATGCGGCCATCTTGAGGCAGGCGGCGCTCGGCAATATCTAACTTTGACATCACCTTGATACGGGAAATTAGCAGCGGTGCAATTTGAATTGAGGGGGACAGAACTGTGCGCAATACACCATCGAGGCGAAACCTCACCAGCGCCTCTTTCTCGTAGGGTTCGATATGAATATCGGAGGCATTTTCTTTTAGGGATTCGGCGATCACTGCATTGAGCAGGCGCACAATTGGCGCGTCGTTCTCGGCGTCCAAAAGATCACCGGCATCTTCAAGCTCGGCGGCGGCAGATTCCATATCGACAAAGTCTTTCATGTCGGCCATAACCGATTCTGAGGAATTCTGTCGGCCGCTGTAAAGCTGGCTCAACTGAGCATCGAACTCTTGATCAGCAACGGCATGCACAGCCAATGTACCATTGCTCATACGAACAACTTCACTGACCGCCCAGTCTGGCGCATCTGGCGCCAATAACAGATCACTTTCAGCAGTGCGCAAAAGTACTCGGTTAACCCGGGCAAATTCGTAGGGCAGTAAGTCGAGCGCTTCTTCTGTCATTGATACCTCTGTTTTTTTAATTTCGGGATCGCAGCCAATAATGGCGTTTTCTTGTCCGTACCCTAAAAGCCAAACCTTAGCATATCGGGCTCTAGGGTTACATTGACAAGCCAGCGCTGAAATTCCATAGCCCGCAGTCAACACAACCGCTCTTTACACTTGCCCGCTAGTCTTTAGACGGTTTGCTTGAAGCCATGGGCGGGAATGGAAAAGGCCGCACATTGCCACCTGACGCGCTGGCGCTAGCCTCGGTAATTTTGCCGGTGCCCTCTTTTTCCACTTCGTCTATGCGCACAATTGACTGCATGGGAATAAAGCTGCGCTTGATCCCAGAAAACTCATTTTTGAGTTTCTCTTCGGCGGGATCAACAATCATCTGCGAACGCTCACCAAATATAAATTCTTCCACCTCGAGAAAGCCCCAGAGATCGCTCTGAAACACATGCCGCGCGTAAATCTCGTAGACCTGTCCCTGATTGAAAAAGGTGATTCTATAGATGGGTTCGCTGGACATGAATTTTCTGCCAATTCGGTGTGTTTAAAGGGCGATAATAATAGCACAGGATGTTTTTATTTAGCGTCATTAAATGGCGACCCTAAATAGCGGCTTTATGTTGCGAATTGGGCGTGCAGGGCTATAATGCTCGACCTCTTTAATTGATCAAAGATTAACCAATTTCATGACCGAAACTGCAATTAAACCGATTAAAAAGCTCCATATCGTTACTCACGGCTGCCAAATGAATGAGTATGATTCTGCGCGCATGCGCGATTTGCTCGGCGACAGCCATCAGATGATCGCCACGGATGATGCAGCAGACGCGGACGTGATTCTGCTCAATACCTGTTCGATCCGCGAGAAGGCCCAGGAGAAAGTCTTTCACCAGCTCGGTCGCTGGAAACATCTTAAAGAAGCTAATCCAGATTTAATTATTGGTGTCGGCGGCTGTGTCGCCAGCCAAGAAGGCGCGGCAATTGCCAAGCGCGCGCCCTTTGTCGACTTGGTGTTTGGCCCCCAAACCCTGCATCGGCTGCCGGAAATGATGGAAACCAGTCAAGCTGATGGCACTGTGGTCGTCGATATTAGCTTTCCGGAAATTGAAAAGTTTGATCGCCTGCCAACGCCAGAGGCCGACGGTGTATCCGCCTTTGTCTCGATTATGGAAGGCTGTTCCAAGTACTGTTCATTTTGCGTAGTGCCCTACACTCGCGGCGAAGAAGTTAGTCGCCCCATGGCCGATGTGCTCGCCGAAATCAGCGCGCTGGCCGAGCAAGGTGTTCGAGAAGTCAACCTGCTGGGTCAGAACGTCAACGCCTATCTAGGCGAGATGCCCGATGGATCAATCTGTGACTTTGCCGAGCTGCTGCCCTACGTGGCCGATATTGATGGTATAGATAGAATTCGCTACACCACCTCCCATCCGGTGGAATTTTCCGATCGCCTGATTGAGGTCTACGCTCGCGTGCCCGAGCTAGTGAGCCATCTACACCTGCCCGTACAGAGCGGCTCGGACAAAATATTGATGGCCATGAAGCGGGGCCACACCGCCATTGAGTACAAGTCAAAAATCCGCCGTCTGCGTGAAGTGCGCCCAGATATCAGCATCTCCTCAGATTTTATTATTGGTTTCCCCAATGAGAGCGAAGAGGATTTTTCCGCCACCATGAAGCTGATCAGTGATATTGGCTTTGATACCTCATTTAGCTTTATCTACAGCGCCAGACCCGGAACACCGGCTGCCGATTTGCCCGATAGCACGCCAGAAGCGGTGAAAAAACAGCGCCTTAAAATTCTTCAGGATCGCATCAGCCAGAATGCCGCCGAGATCAGTCGACGCATGGTGGGCAAACGAGAAAAACTGCTGGTCACCGGTATTTCGAAAAAAGATCCGGGGCAGCTTCAGGGGCGTACAGAGAATAATCGTGTGGTGAATTTCCGCAGCGATAATCATGCCCTGATAGGCACTTTTGTCGACAGCATTGTCACCGAGGCATTGCGCAACTCACTGCGTGGCGAATTAGCCTAGCCAGCCTGGATATAAGCAATCAGGTTAAGAGGTCAAGTTGTTATACGATTTGAGCAGGTTAAAGTGGTTACCCTGCTTCACAGTTCGCGCTATGCTTGTAATAACTTCTCTTAACTTAAGGTACAAAAGCACTCATTGAAAAGATCGGATAATCAACCATCTGCCTCGACACTCACACTCGAGCCCAATGATGCCCGTCGTCTCGCTGCACTCTGCGGCCAATTTGATGAAAATATTCGCCTTATCGAACAGCGTCTCGACGTTGATATTCGCTCGCGGGACAATTTTTTTGCCGCCTATGGCGATCTTGCCGCAGCCAATCAAGCCACCGCAGTGATTTATAACCTTTATCAGCAAACCGCCCATTACACTGAACTGTCCGCCGAGGAAGTACACCTTAACTTGCGCCAGAGCCAGCCGCAGCCTGAGCAGCAATCTGAGCAGTCGTCTAATCGGCCCTCTAATCAGCACTCCCGACAGCAAACCAATTCAACCGGCAAACCATCTCGTAAAGAGGCGTCGTTTATGCAAACACCCCCAGTTAACAGCCCTGAGCCTGTGAATAGCCCTGAGCCTGTAAATAGCCCTGAGCCTATAGAGAATGCTGAAAACTTCAGCGTTATTCGCACCAAAAAAGGCAATATCAAACCCCGTGGCATCAATCAGCAGCGCTACGTGCGCGCGATTCAAACCCACGATGTCAATTTTGGTATTGGGCCTGCCGGCACCGGCAAAACCTATCTCGCAGTTGCCTGCGCCGTGGAAGCACTGCTCCGGGATGAGGTCGAGCGCATTCTGCTGGTTCGCCCAGCAGTAGAAGCTGGCGAGCGACTGGGCTTCTTGCCTGGTGATCTGGCACAAAAAGTCGACCCCTACCTACGCCCCCTCTATGACGCACTCCACGAAATGCTTGGCTTTGAAACTGTGGCAAAACTCCAGGAACGCAATGTTATCGAGATTGCACCTCTGGCTTATATGCGTGGCCGCACCCTCAATGGTGCCTATATTTTGCTCGACGAAGCGCAGAACACCACCCGCGAGCAGATGAAAATGTTTTTGACCCGCATCGGCTTTGGCTCAACCGCGGTTATCACTGGTGATATGTCTCAGGTCGATCTGCCTCGAGGCGTCAATTCTGGACTGGTGCATGCCTGTGAAGTACTGAAAAACGTGGAGGAAGTGAGCTTTACCCACTTTATATCCCGCGATGTTGTACGCCACCCTATTGTCCAAAGCATCGTAGATGCCTATGATGCCCACGAGAAAACTGAATAAATAACCCATATATGAATTTATCTATCGACATTCAGAAGGCCTGCGCCTCTGAAGATTCACCCGACGAAGACAGTATAAAGCGCTGGATAAGCGCTGCCATACGTGACGAGCGGGACGAATCTGAGCTGAGCATCCGTATTGTCGACGAGCAAGAGAGCGCCGAGTTCAATCAGCGCTACCGCGGTAAAAGCGGTGCCACCAATGTTCTCAGCTTCCCCTTTGATGCAGTCACTCCAGAACCATTGCCGATTCTCGGCGATTTAGTGATCTGTGCGCCCATGGTAGCCCGGGAAGCCTCAGAACAACAAAAAACCACCGACGCACACTGGGCACATATAGTGATCCACGGCGTATTGCATTTGCTCGGTTACGATCATATTGAAGATCAAGACGCCGAGCGCATGGAGAGTTTGGAAACAGCAATTATGCTGGTCCTAGACTTCCCTCCCCCCTACCGGATTCTCGACGAGTCCCCCGACGACCCTACTCAAGTCATGAGCAACTAAACAATGAATGATGAAGCAACTAATAGCGCGCCGGATAAATCCCTCTTTAAAAGGATTAGCCAGGCCTTCTCGCAAACACCACGCAACAGTGAAGATGTTGCCGACATGTTGCGCAGCGCAGAAAACGAATCAATTATTGATGCCAGCGTGCTGCAGATTATGGAAGGGGCGCTAAAAGTTTCAGACCAGCAGGCCCGGGAGATTATGATCCCACGCTCGCAGATGGTGATTATCGACGACGATTTCAGTCTAGAGCAGGTCCTTGAGGTGGTTATTAGCTCCCAGCACTCGCGCTTTCCTGTAGTCGGTGAATCCTCAGATGACATCAAGGGAATCCTATTAGCCAAAGAAATGCTGCCACTGCTGCTCTCCGGCAATGACTCCTTTGACCTTAAATCCCTATTGCGACCCGCCACTATTATCCCAGAGAGCAAGCGCCTCAATGTGTTGCTGCAAGAGTTTCGCGAACAGCGCTACCATATGGCCATTGTTGTTGACGAATACGGCGGCGTTTCCGGGCTACTGACCATTGAAGATATTCTCGAAGAAATTGTCGGGGAAATCGAAGATGAAACCGACGAGCATGAAGAGGCCCCAATCAAGGCCACCGCAAATGGTACTTTTGATGTTGAAGCCATTGCCGAAATTAGCGAGTTCAACGAATTCTTTGACGTGGGCTTGGTCGACGATGAGTTTGATACCATCGGCGGCCTAGTGCTGCATGCCTTTGGGCGACTGCCGGAAATCAACGAGAGCATCGACTTTGATGGCTTTAACTTTAAGGTCACAGATGGTGACAACCGCAAGATCACCAAACTGGAAGTAACCAAAGTTAGCCCATGATGCGCTCAGCCCGCGGGCAAACATTTCTCCTATTATTTGCCTCGGGAGCGCTGCTACCATTGGCCCTGGCGCCGTTTGATTTCTGGCCTATTGCCATTCCCTGCATTGCCCTCCTGTTTTACAAATTACAGCATCAAACGATTAAACAAGCCCTGGTCAAAGCCAGCGTCTTTGGCTTTGCCATGTTCTTTTCCGGGGTCAGCTGGGTCTATGTCAGCATCCATGAACACGGCTTTATTCCCGCGCCGTTGGCACTTCTGGCGACCGCGCTTTTCTGTCTGTTTTTGGCCTTACTCTTTGCTCTGCCCTTTGCTCTTAGCGCGCTAATCCCGCAGCAATCAACCTCTTGGCTATTGGGACTGCCGGCAATCTGGGTGCTCAGCGAATGGTTTCGCAGCTGGATCTTTACCGGCTTCCCCTGGCTCTATGTCGGCTATATTCACACCGACACTTGGCTCAGTGGCTGGGCACCGTTTGGCGGCGTGATGTGGTTAAGCTTTATGACGGCGCTGGCAGCGGCAACAGTTGCTCAGTTAGGCTCATCTCTACTTGCAAAGAAACAGCCTATCCAAGTAGGCCTAAAGATTTCTTGCCTATTATTGTTCGCTTTAACCTTAAGTGGGTACTTACTTCATACCATTTCCTGGACTCAAGAAACAGGCAAGAACCTCTCAGTGGTATTGATTCAACCCAACACTGATCAAAACAAAAAATGGTCTTCCAGCGAACGTCAGGGCATTCTCGACCAACTCCAAAAACAGACTGAACCCCACTGGGGCGCCGATCTAGTGGTCTGGCCAGAAGCTGCTGTCCCAGCGACACCTAAGCGTGTCAGTGGCTTCCTGACAGCTATGGACAGGGCCGCCAAAGTGAACCAAACCACCCTGTTAACCGGTATACCTACCAAAGACGCTGCCACTGGCCAGTATTTCAATTCGGTGCTGGCTCTGGGCACAGCCTCGGGGCAGTACGACAAAACCCGCCTAGTGCCCTTCGGAGAATATGTGCCTTTAGAAGGCTTGCTCCGCGGTTTGATTCGATTTTTTAATTTGCCCATGTCGTCGTTTTCCCTCGGCGCCAAGGATCAGGCACTGCTGACTGTAGCCGGCGAACCCATAGCCACAGCGATCTGTTATGAAATTGTCTACCCAGATCTGGTAGCCCGCATAAGCCGCGAGGCAACACTGCTGTTAACCGTTAGTAATGACGCTTGGTTCGGTGATTCCTTTGCCCCCCAGCAGCATATGCAGATGGCTCGGATGCGCGCCATGGAAAATGCCAAACCGATGTTGCGCGGCACAAGCAACGGCGTGACCGCGATAGTTGACCATCGCGGCAAGATAGAAAAGCAACTGGAGCAGTTTAGTACCGGCGAGCTCAGCGGCCAATTAAGGCCAAGAGCCGGGCAGACAGTTTTTGCACAGACTGGCTCATGGCCAGTGGTGATCATGGCTCTGCTAATTTGCGGTGGCCTAATAATAAGACGGCTCTTAAAAAGAGACAGGGGAATCCATCATGCACTTTAAAACATTTATTACCGCGTTCACTTTCAGTCTAGCTGCCAGCACTGCCATGGCACTGGAAGTGGGCGATCAAGCGCCAGACTTTTTACTCGAAGCCACAGATGGTGAGTCATACAGCGTCAGCCAATTTAAGGGCAAAGAGGCCGTAGTCATTGCCTGGTACCCAAAAGCGTTCACTGGCGGCTGTACCATTGAGTGCAAATCACTGGCAGACAACGGCCATCTTTTAAAGGGCCTGGAAGTTGCCTACTTTATGGCCAGCGTCGATCCCATCGAAACGAATATGGAATTTGCCGAAGCCTACGAAGCGGACTTCCCGCTATTGAGCGACCCCAGCAAGAAAGTGGCTAAGGCCTATGATGTGCTTGCCCTTTACGGCTTGCCCAAACGCCATACGTTTTATATCGGCACAGACGGTAAGATTCTATTTATTGATACCAATATTCGCCCAGCTACATCGGCTGAAGATATGGCGGCGAAATTGAAAGAGCTGGGTGTGCCGGCGCGAACTGCAGGCTAGAACCCAGAACCAGCAGGGGCAACTGCCGAGCAGTTGCCCTATTGATTCCGACTGGTGCTTTAGATGCTTCTGTAGACATGCGACCTATGGCCTACTTTGACCACCTGAATAACAAGCTTGGCTCCTTGAATTTCATGGATTATTCGATATAACCCAACTCTTACCCTATACCTCTCCTGAGCAGAGAGCTTGGTACACCCGAGCCCTTTGGGATCATCGGCGAGTTCATCAACTCTGCCCAAAATCCGTTTAACATCAGAAATGGCAATGTTACGTAAGTCTTCAGCAACAAATTTTTTTTAAACCTTGTCTTATATTTTGCCATGCTTCTTCAAGTCTTTTATCAGGGATTCATAAGACATCTCCGGCTCTCTAACTCGTGCGTCAAAGGCTGGCAAATCTTCCTGGTCTTCCGCCAACTGCATCCGCAATGCTTCATCAACGAGCTCAGATACAGACAAGTGCGAAGACGCCGCTTTAATCAGTAACGCCTGATGGATCGCAGGGTCGAAATAGACAGTGGATCTTTTAGATAAAGTACCCATATTTTTACTCCTTAAGCTACAAAAAAAATAACGCTATAACGTTATAGCGTCAAGGCGCTGTATTTAAGGTCTGATTCTTTGTATTAAAAACTTGATCCCGGCTGAGCTAAAAACTCGATTTCTTCCGCCGTTGAATCCCGTCCCAGAATGTCGTTCCTATGGGGATAGCGACCAAATCGATCGATAATCGCTTTGTGCCGCAATTCGAATTTCAAATTCCCCTCGTTGCCATAAGCCTCATAAAGGGCCACCGCTTCCTCATGTATTAGCGGCGACTCGCTGTGCATAAATGGCATATAAAAGAAACCCTGCTTATCTTCAGAGACCTCTTTATCCGCACCGACGCGAATAGCTTCTTGGGCCAGCACTAGGGCCAGTAAATCCGTCGCAAATGACAGCGATGAATTGCGATAGATATTTCGTGAAAACTGATCCAGCACTATGATCTCAGCCAAACGTCCCTCTGCGGTGTCGCGCCACTGATAGAGTTCGCAGCGAGACGCCTGCCCATGGACTTCGGAAAAGCGGCTGGCGATAAGCTGATCGAAATGGGCATCTTTTTTCCACCACTGAGTTCGGCTGATTTCTTCAAACCAAAATTTAATAATGTCTTTATGCATACTTAATACCTTATCCGGTCATACCCTTTAAGGGCCTATTGTCATCCAGCGTTTCACTGAGCACTTTGATTAATCCTAGCTCAAATTAAAGCACTATTTAGAACGCCTGCTATTAGCTGCTGCGGAACAACCCCACACCTATCTATCTAGCCCCCTGTTACCTTATAATTCGCGCCTCTTTTAAATTCAATAAGCAGTGACTCTTCATGACCATGGAACATCCCTATCTCCCCGCTGAATTAGAGCGTGACGCGCAGCAGTACTGGACCGCAAACAAGACCTTT
>JGI20154J14316_10003202_pt1 | contig 13242 bp, 7 predicted proteins | sample COG_04_FD_14316 | JGI IMG/M metagenome (IMG submission 14316) | reverse complement strand
AAGACAAACAATCCATTGTAAATTGGTGGTCGTAACAAAATGTGTGTATTTAATCAATGTAGACGATTATAACTAATGTTCAGATTATTTCTGTTATTCGTATCGTGTCAAGCAGCCACTGTGTATGAAATTGTTACATCTGGATTGTGTACAGATAATCCATCAGGTCACAAGATTATCGACAAAATAAAATGTCAAGAACAAGCGTTAGTCCTCGGATTCACAGATACCACAGCCACTACAGTTGCAATGTCTGGTACTGTACCAGGTGGCTGTGTCTTCATTCAGAGCAAGGAGGAGCTCAAAGTATATGATTCTGAGAACACAAACCAATGTTCAGACGAATTCAAGTGTATTTGTGCGTACACTGCGCCCGAATGTCGAGCTGACACCGAACATGACTGCATCTGTGGTCAACGCGCGTGTACGCGCCAGACGGGTTTAACATGCAATGGTACAACATGTTCCCATGCGTCGGATTGTCCCAATGAGAAACGAGTCTGTCGTTGTGGTGATTATGATTGCACACCGACCTCTGGTCTTGTATGTGATTTAAACCAGTGCAAACATGCGCCTGATTGTGTCAACAAACTTGGTCTACTGCCAAACACAGGTATGTGCAAGTGTGGCGACTTTGATTGTCAGGAACCGTACTGTATATCTGTGAGCAGCACTTGCAGGACTGCATGTGCTGCAGGGAAATATGTGACCAATCTAAACACTTGTCAAGAGTGTCGTGTCGCAGGTTATTATTGTCCGACGGGTGCAACGCACAGTGAAACAGCATTTGCATGTCCTGCGGGAAAATTCTCGACAGTACCTGGTATCCATTCTGAAGACCAGTGCACGACGTGTGGTGTAGGACGTTATTCCAGTGTCCCAGCAGCCACAGAAAATTGTAATATTTGTGGCGCAAATACGTATCAAGATGTTGTCGGCCAAACGAAATGCAAAGGATGTCCCAACGAAAAAGTGATTCATGACACAACAAGTGCAGATAAACATGATTCGGTCAATGATTGTAAGATTAATGTACCAACTTGTTTCTCTACAGAATACTTAGAAAATAACACGTGTCGCTCCTGTGTGCAGAGATATTTTTGCGATGGTAATTCGAAAATCGTCTGTCCCTCTGGCCACTATTGTATGGGTGACGGGTCTGCTGTCGAATGTCCAGCTGGTCGATACGGCGAGCTTACCGGACAAAACGATCTAGACAACACTTGTTTGTTGTGTTCGGCGGGTACATTCCAAACAGTTCCCGGTCAGACATACTGTGCGCGCTCGTGTCCATTAGGAACATTTGGAAATATTACAGGGGGTAAATCCGAGAAAGAATCATGTTACGCATGTCCAGCGGGACACATGTGTGGCACTATGGCCATGCGAGCACCTGTAAAATGTCCAATGGGCACATATCAAGATACCAGTGGTCAAAATGTTTGTAAACAATGTCCACAGGGCATGTATAGTGATTCGGTTGGCAACGCAGCCTGTCTACCGTGTGGCCAAGATGAATTTGGTCAAGCTAAACAAACAACCGGTCTCGGGTCAAATAGTGAATCACAATGCACTGTCCTTGAAAAAACATGTCCCGGAGCACGAAGACCAATACCCGAGTGCATAACATGTCCTCCTGGATTCTATGCAAATGGACTCGGAACAAAATGTAGAATTTGTCCCATTGGCAAAAAGCAACCGAACGAGGGTCAGTACGAATGTCTCGAATGTCCAGAATGTCGTCATCTAGGACACAATGTCTACAAAGAATTCACGTTTAATGGGACAGACCACCAAGAACTTATTCAACAGCCAGACATACCAGAACAATACAATTGGGTCAATATCACTGTCTACGCATCTTTGTTAGGGACCGTCGGTCTTATCATATTAAGTCACCGACTGTGTCCAGATTGTATTAAAAACTTGGATCTAATTTTCTCCGGAGACCATCTCGTGGACGATACTCATGCGCGTAGAATTTTAAACACGCGGTTGGGTGCGGCGTTCACGCTGAGTCTACCGTTTATTGTCGCCGCTATCTCGGTTTTTGTCTTCACAGATGACAATCTTACAGAACAATCTGCTCTGGTGCCAACAGGTACCGTGTTGTTTACCAAAGATTTGAACCATCTGTACGTCGAGTACAAGTCATGGTACGCAAATGGGCGCCAAAATTGTCAACAAATTACAGTCAATGCTGATTGTGATGTCGATATATATGACGGATTGCCATGTCTTGTCAATATGACGTGTGCAATACAACCAGAAAATTCAGGGACACGTAGTGTGGATATTGTTCTCCCAGATAACCATCAACTAGGTGTATTCAAAGTCTGGCCAGACATGTGGATGCGGCAACAAACACAAATTTATACAACTATACAAACGAAAGAAGGCTTGACGGGGACAACGGATGAACCCACAACGTTAGCATTCGACATGAAAAAATGCAAATATGAAAATTCAGTGGAAGGGGTTGAGCAAGATGGTGTGCAAATAAATGCTCGAGGTTTGAAAAAACAAGAATCATCACTTGGAACACATGACGGAAAGCATGTGATTCGTTTAGAATTTTCCACATCTGAAAGCATATTTTTGTACAAAATTGATGCAAAATTGACACTTATTACACAATTATCAACCGTGTTAACGCTACTCATATCAGTTCTTTCTTCGTTGCGGACAGTCAAAGCAATCCTAGAAAAAATGATTGATAGTGGTTACACATGTTGTTGTAAACACCTACCAACAGATGTACAGCGTCGGCAAGATATATTAAATGAACAAGTCGAAATTGAAATGCCAGTCGAAATTGAAATGCCTGAGGATCCAGTCAACAAATGAGGACTATATAAATAATACCTGTTTCATATAATGTTAGAATTTTTAACACCTAATCAAGACAAACAAGTTGCACGAACAACCAAATCAAAAAATGTTGTCTTATACATTTCACTAGGTATGCATCTTGTATGGACGGTATTATTCATCGTTGTATTTTTGAATCAGGATGTCCAAGTACATAAACGGAGTCTAGTGGAAGTGGCTGCCAATGATAATGGCAAGTGGTGGACGTTTGATGAACATACCAAAACTCTCCTAATACATGCGGATGTTGTCAAAATAGGAGGTAGTGCACGACTATTATCCTCTAGCAGAAGTTCACAGTTATCGGGTTCAAGCAAATTAATTATCAATGGTGGGGTAGAGTCTGCGTCTGTACAAATTGCTAATCGGTTAGATGCCCGGGGTTTGGGCGTCAACGACGCAGTCTGCATTAATTACGTCTGTGTCGGGGCTCAAGGGGACATCGGTGCCAAAGGGGACAAAGGGGACGTTGGAGCCACTGGAGCCAAAGGGGATGTTGGAGCTCAAGGTGCCACTGGAGTCAAAGGGGATGTTGGAGCTCAAGGTGCCACTGGTGCCAAAGGGGATGTTGGAGCTCAAGGTGCCACTGGAGTCAAAGGGGACGTTGGAGCTCAAGGTGCCACTGGAGCTCAAGGTGCCACTGGAGTCAAAGGGGATGTTGGAGCTCAAGGTGCCACTGGTGCCAAAGGGGATGTTGGAGCTCAAGGTGCCACTGGTGTCAAAGGGGATGTTGGAGCTCAAGGTGCCACTGGAGTCAAAGGTGACAAAGGGGACGTTGGAGCTCAAGGTGCCACTGGAGCTCAAGGTGCCACTGGAGCCAAAGGGGAGAAAGGGGACGAAGGGGCCAAAGGGGATGAAGGAGCCACTGGTGAAGGTATATGGTGGACTTATGATAATGATTTGAAACAATTAAATCTTTTAACAGATGTAGTAGACACTGGTTCAATTATTGCCACCGAATTTAATATAAAGAGTTAATTTTTTTTGGAACTTGGATTAATTATAATTAAAATCGATCTGCAATAGATAGCAAATTGTTGAAATAATGCCTTTTGATTTAGTTTCTGATCGCAATGTTTGTACGTATTTAGATACGCGTTCGTTTGTTATGTTTCGCATCGTATGTAGAACGCACTACGATGATATGGAGGCGTGGGCCTTACGTGCCTCATGTGGTGTTTTATGTGTACCGTCCTTGAACAAAAGACAAACATTGGGACTGAATTACCTAATGCAGTACGCATTGTTGTTCGAATCATCGATTGGTTCTGTTGAATGGTTCCAAGAGATTATAAATTGGTTAGACTATAATATTTCCATCAAACTACTTCACACATTTTTGTTGAATTCCGTCCCTAATATGATATTTAAGTTAGATTTCCATAAGTTGTCATTGAGTACTCGCCTGCGGTGGGAGCGTTTGTGGTGTCGCCATGTTCGGGTATATAAGATCCGCAAATGGAACTATGAGAACTCAAACTTGAATGCAAGAAAAAAACGTCGAATTTTGTGTTACTAATATTTCGAGTTATGTCAAAGATATTTTCTGCGTCTTATATTTAACCTGTGCTTCGTCTCCACGCATGGTCACCACCAAAAAGGACTCTACTCACTCTATAGAGTTAGATGATAAAGTAGCAAAATTGGGCCTGGTTACAGAGTTGTTTTGTTCACGTTTGAATGACGATGAGAAACCTGTAACTCAGTTCCTTGGTTCTGCTCTGTTAGATTTGTCTCAAGTATCTTTGAAAGAGTATCATTTGACATTGACTGATTCGTCATCAAGACCACCGGTCAAAACTGGATACTGTACGATTCGTTTCACGAATATTCCGACAGTTTCCCAACATTTGAGTTGTCAAGGCAAAAATATCGTGGCTCAAATGTTTCAAGAGGCGGAAGCTAATTTGCGTCTCATCTCGCCTTTTCATCCAAAGGGTTTACAGGGAATCAAAGACGGTCTTAAGATGGTGCATTCACCGTACTACGTCAACCATATGGGTGTCACGTTACCATCGGGTGCGTTCTGTATGATGAATACCATGGAGCACAATAAAGAGCAAGCCTTAAAATCTCACGGTGAGCGATTGCAGGTCTCGCTTAAACAGAATCATATTTCTGAGCATGATTTTGTGCGTCTTGTTGCGGACATGATGACGCATGGTATCCATTCCAAACACATGCGGTGTTTAAATGTGGTGGCTGACACCTTGACATTGCATGCCCGTTGTGATATTAATTACACGCCTGATGTCCAACTATTGCCTGAGTCAAAGGGTACAGAACGTTGGGAAATTCCTCGTGAACCCAAACCCAACGGCGAAATCTCTTTTACTGGTGATTGTGAAGACTTCGCGCGTGAGGTGTATCAACAAGCCAAGGAGATTCGGTTGTGGCAAATGCCAAAGATTCGTGGCACTATATTGGAGAGTCTGTCTGCTATTTTACACATGTATGTCCCTACGATTGAACAGGGTGCTGTTGATTCGTCGATGCATAGTAAATACATTACTTATTGGGCACCGTATCGCAACCATATTTGGGCAGCATTACATCCGAGACATGCTTTTGCAGCAAAATGCAGACCGAGTTTACCTCTCGATTACACACGATGGCCGAAACAGCCTTGTGAAGCAAAACTACCTATGCTTCATTTGGAAGGTACTGGCGATGTGTTTCCTATCGTGACGACTGGTCCACCACCTGGTTATATAGCACGCATCATCAGGAGAAGAAAATCTGTTGGACAACAGTTTGCCGCTTTGTCGATGTTATCTACGCCTGATTTCTCGTTACAGACAAATCACAAGTCTACCTTTTATAAATATGCAATTGCTTGCATGACCGATATTTTTTCAGACAGTGGCATTCTTGATTTTACGTACGTCACTGGTAATACCTATGGTGTCTCTATCTACGACTGGGCACGTGGTAAATATCGATTTAAACCGTCAGCACAACATTCGCCAGAAACGATGAATAATATAAAGGAAATGATGTCTCTAGAACGACCTGTACAAGCAATAACAACAAAATCCAAATGCATCCGCTCGAATGTACCCGATAACGCCGATTATGTACGATTTTCAAGCTTTGCTCCTATTGATGTTCCACCAGGAGCTACACAAGCTGTTTACAAGGTTGGGAACAAGAAATTGTATGAAATTTATTTTGATGTTGGAACTAATACAATATCAAGTGAAAGTGATTAAAAATGTAATTTTGGTGTTTGAAATACATCTCTTGTAAAAATAACAATGTAATGTAGTACTTTTGGACGTGGTGGTTTTGGCATCACTGTCGAAAACCCATTCATTTTGAACGCTTTCTTGTAACAACTGTAGGCTGCTTTTGCATAGTCAGACGATATTTCTACGATGCCCGAACGAATAGGTCTTTTCATTTCTTGGGCGTAAATTCGCATTGCTGCAAACATCACTTTACCCACTGATTTCGTACATATTCCACGTGGTCGAAGTAGAATGTTTTGTATTTCGACACATTCTCCCTCAACAAGGACGTCCAAGTGTCCATCGCGTTCAGCAAGGAAATGTTTTTTTGTTTTTTTGGAACTATTATTACGGACAAGATGGCCCACAATAATATTATGTTGTTTGAATATGTCTACTTCAATGCCGTGACGAATCGAACCCCATCGAAACGTCCACTTATTGTTGCTGACGGTAACCGTGTAGTCTCCTCCTCTATCCGAATGATATTTAATGTGTTCAGATGTCGAAATACTACCACCCATATCCAACTTTACTTATCCCACCTAAATATTAATTTAAAACAAATTTTAAATTAAAAAAAAAAACAATGCAATTATTCACCAATCGTCCGTACCAACATGGACCATCGTTGATGGTTCAGAGTTTGCTAGTGGACCCAAAAAGCCCACGGAGCGCTCTTGTTTACTACCCTCTCGGTAGTGGCAAAACATTGGCCTCTCTGCATGCGGCGCGAGTGTTTTTGAAGACCCACGTTACCAGCAAAGTCCTTGTTTTGACCACAAAGACAAATATTGACGACGCATGGAAAGATAATCAAACCAAGTACGAAAGTTCAGAAGGCTTCACGTTTGACGATATCACTGTGAAGAACGTCGAGTGGTGGTTTTCGGAAGAGAACAAGCCACTGGCCCACTACAATCGTTTGATTCGTTTGTTGGCCCAAGCAACGGGTGTGTCACGTAAAATGTATCTCGGAATGACTTGGTCGACTCTTGTCCGTGAAATTCGGTTCTGCAAGAGTAACAAGAAGCTGCGCGCAATGCGCCATGTTGCGTGCACGACTCCAAACAAGTCGTTCATGGATGTTTGCTGTCCAAAGGAATATTTTTTGATAGTGGACGAGTGTCAACAGTATGTAAATAATTGTGCCAACAGTACATTTGTACAAAGATTGTGCAAAAAGTCGTCTTTTACTTTGTTACTGTCAGCGACACCGTTTGACAACAGCACACAATATCATGGACTCTGTCGAATGTTAGGAACATGTCATTTGGAAAATCGCATCTTGTATGTCAAACCAATGCAACATCAACATGTCCGACATCGCTATATGGGTTCAAAAATGTTACCGGACGAGTGGCAGGAATACGTTCGTGAACGGAGGAAGCGTCAAGATGCATACTTGAGCCGGTCGCGTCAGTTTTGTAATACCACTTCTAAATGGCGACGGATACTCCGGCGTATTCACAAGGACAACTGTCATCGTACTGTCGTGTATTCATTTTTCAGGGAACGCGGTGCCGACGGGTTTTATGATTTTGCAATGGCATCGCAGAGTGACACGGTCAAGTTTCGATTGTTTCAAGATTCGTCCGACATTCAATGGTTTCATTCGACCTCAGAGGCGCCAAAAGTGCTTATTTTCACGTCACGCGCGCAAACGGGCATATCCCTTCGAGGCGTCGACGCTTTCCATATCATGGAGCCCCAATGGTCCTCCTCCGACGAAGAACAAGCAGTTGGACGCGTGACACGAATCGGAGCTCGTCTAAACCCGAACGACCCCGTTCAAGTGTATCATTGGCTGGCTCAAGCACCGAACGTGCGATATAACACTGCTGACGAATCAGTGTTCGACTCTTCTGCACAAAAAAAAACAAAAACAGACCGCTTGTTAGCATCAATGGCTGTGTCAGGAGAGCGCACACTACAATTTCTACTGGGCAAAAAAAAATCCTAATTATATTGTCTTATGTGTGTAGGTTTTTGGTCGCCAAATAGACGACTATTCTTTCTAGGACAGTCTCCAAATTGGAAATGTTGGAACCAAGATACCAGCTTGGAGCTCCTCAAAAAATTCAAGGTCTTTCTCGGCCTCGTACTTGACTTCATATTCCTGCAGTATCTTTTTAATTTCGACGTGGTTATGAACGGATTCGAAGAAATCTGTCATTTCACATTAAGTGTGTTCTTATATAGGTCGTTTTGTCGTTTCATTCTTCTACCAACACTTTTTGTGGCACATTCATCATAACATTGGTTATTTAATAGAAATATATAAGATTGGAAGTTACTGTTCCCGACGAGTTTACTTGGCCCAATGAGTTTACTTGGAATAAAAATACTATTATTGACTATAAATAATATCACTCTCCTATCAAATGTATGATGTGTTTTTACTACTGTTGACTGCTTTAGCAGGTGTATTCTTATCCTTTTTAGTGGTGAGCGTATTTAATGTTGGAGAGTCCACCGATGACTCATTGTTGCGTGATTTGCAACAGGTTGTGATGCAAATTGCCAATACGATAATGCTGGTCGTGTTAACGCCGGTATTAGGCCTTTGGAACCTGTTCATTGACGTGGGTATGATGTTTACTTCGCGTGTGAAATGGTCTATTGCAGGAGGTATATTTGTGTTTGCTACATTTCTGATGCATTACTACCATTCTGAGGTCTTATCTATTTTAGACGACTCGTGGAAATGTTTTTTAATTCCGTTGATGGACAACATTATCCAACCTTTTTTGCAGATATCACGCGTGTTTTATGGTATTGGCATGCCTCTGTTAAACACGTTTTTAGTCTTACACGCACAAGTGTTGAAAGCTTGGTACGTGACGTTGACAGCATGTTCACACATCAACATGTTTGCTATGTTTGAGGAGTTGGTTATGGCATTAATAACGGGTACCAAGTCCTTTACTGGATGGTTTTTCGACCCCATGAAAGAAGACCTCACAACGAATACGTTTTATTACAACGACTTTAACATTTCTAAACCAGTGAATCACACATTGACAGCCATTTCGATTGGTCAAGAGGTACTGGCGTGTGCTTGTCGTCGATTTGAACCACTGTTCAATATTGGTTTTTTTGTTACACAAGAGCCTCACGTGACAGCCGCGATCAGCAATTTATTCCAAGCTGGTATTCGTATTTTTCAAATGTTATTCCGTATGTTATTAACAGAATTTCCGAATATTTACAAGGTGACGTTTAATTTGGAGCGTGGTCTCACCGAAGGTGGTCTTGCCCTAGACTCTATTATGTTTAACACGGTGACAAACATTATTAAAATCTTTGACCCAGACTTTGTGCTCGCTCGGTATCCAAAGGAAGGTCCATTTACAACGCTGGCACATGGTACTGCAGGTGCTGTTCACGTTGCCGCCACATTCGGCGTCAATGGTCCTCTGCATCTGATGGCATCCTTTGATCCAGAACGTTCGGCTTTAAATCCCCAAGTATGGTCGATACAACCGGCGTTTGCAAAAATGTATCAGGCTGTGCACAGTGGGGCAACGTTTGTCCAATGGTTCATCTATATTTTAGAGCAAATGATCACTTCGAAAAAAGATTTATTGCAAATTTTTGCGGATGAAAATAGTCCACTCGAAATGAACTGTGACTGGGCGCGTGATGTTGATGACCAAAAATATGTCCGACTATCTTATACAGTGGGATGTTCGCTGTTTAATGTTGGAATTCTGAGTGCAAATGCAGCAGCAATTGTTTCTGGTATGTCCATGGAGTTACTGTTCAAGTCGATTTTTACACAAGAACAAAACGTTTTTCGAACATTGCAACGATGGGAGGGGCCCACAATCCCACGCAAAATCGTCTATACCTGTGAGGAGAGACAGGCAGCAACAGCGTACAACTACGAAACAGAAACGGTAAATAGCGCAGGCTGGATTTGGACACAAGACCAAAGTCAGTGTCAATGCGACTATCACTATGGTGTAACGTTAGAGGAAGGTGTCCAACCCTTTAATCCATGGTGTGGACAACCGAATTTGAATTTCGATATTTTTGCACCATTGGATGCCTTGGTGATGCACGTCTCTCATGGTATTTTGGGTCCAGGATTTGGAGACGCCTTTCCATTTATTAGTCCTATACGTAATATTGATATCAATATTGAACAAATCGGTCTGGATAAGTCGATCGTTCTGCCGCTGGCGTTGCCCCCCATCACCAGAACGGCAATCGAATCGGCACGGATTTTGACACGCATTGCCTTATCATTCGGTGATATTGTGACGGGTCATTTTTTCAATTATCAGGTCAACTGTGGCCATGGTATGAACAAAGAACAGTTGGTGGCAAGGTGGAAACATCTTTATCCTACCCAAGAGCCTCCAACAGAAGACAGTACTACGGATGGTTCGGCAAATTTACGATGGACACCATGTGAAGACAAAAAATACAGTGCTATGCTCGATGACAAACGAATGCAAGTGTGTGACACGAATAATAATAAAAACGATTGCATGTGTTCCTACTTGCAACCTCTACGTTCGACTGATAGATGTCGGTGTATTGCTCGCTATCCGGATTTGGACGTGACAGCATCATCACAACAAGTGGGTGATTTAATTGAAGAGCGATTTACCTCGGAAGATGTGTCACACCATTGGTGTAACTCAATGATTCTTGAATGGACCTTTCAAAACACAGCAGCATTTGCGGATGCCCTCGATTACATTGTCTCGCTTGGTCCTCTCAATCCAACTTGTGACGTGGTCGACCGTATTATCAGACAAGAGAATTTGGGTACTGATGAGACTGACCAGCGTTCTTCGTCGACATATGAAATTACAACTACACCGACACTGTCGTTCTTAGGTGACTTTGCAACCTCGAGCGAAAAATTAAATCACGTGACAGATTTGTACAATAATAGACCGACCGGCTGTGCAATTGTGGATGTGGATGGTCAAAAAGAATGGGCGTGTGATGTGTCAAATGGTGAATCAATCACGTCTCTTGACCCAAGCGTTGATTTTGAAGATGCTGGTTGTGTCATTTATGGACGACACGACTTCTTTTGTTCGGCGGGTCTCTGGGTACGAAATAATAAACGTATGACCATGAATGTTGCACGCCAAGCCGTGAATGACGGTATTTCAATCATGGCAGGTAATTTTGCAGATATTAATTTAAAAACATTGCCACGATTGTGTGATTATGAGCGTCAACAAGGTGCCTTAGCGGCAATGGTTGCTGGACTAATTCCAAATTTGAAAGATGAGAATTTCAGAGAGGCCATTGCAAAGTTCGTGAATATTATTCTACAGATCATCTATGTTCACGGTATCCGAACTGGTTTAACAGTCATCAACATGGCAAGCAGTATTATTCAAGACTTGTTAGGCCCAGGCCTTACAGAAGATAGCTTAATTGCGACCTTTAAGTCGGGCGCCCGAACAATCCTAAAAGGCCAAGTCTACATTGTACGTGAATTTTTTCAAACGACGGGGCAATTTTTGGATGCCATTGTCCCGCAATCGGGGGACATTTGTTTTGATATCGTCAAAATCCTGGACCTCATTTACGACAAATTAGAAGGCGTGCTTATGGATATTGTAGCTGGGATAGTGCAAATGGCATTGCAGGGCATCGCAATTATGTCGGGTGATACGAGTGTTATCGACGAGTTTTTTGAGAATTTCATAGATATTGCGTTGAAAGTCATTGATTTATTAATTGCAGAATGGATGAAAATATTAGGACTCGTGTTTAAATTCTTGGGTCCAGTCGGAAAATTCTTCGAAACATTACTGTCCGTAGTCTGTCCCATGTTAAACACAGTCATGGGAATTATCGATGGTGTTGTTAAAGGACTGTCGTTCGGCATGGGTGGTGGCATCGGATGGAAAGCAGTGACGTGTCCGTCCACAACACTAGGTTCGTCCATGGGAGGAGGAAAACACCATTTCTTAAAATCTGACAACGAAGACATACTTCGGAAAGTTGCAGACACACTGGACTGGTCCGGCTCGTCTGTGTGTGACGATTTAATGAACGGCTTAGCAGAGTACTCCTTTTCGGACCTGAGACCCTTGGAAAAGGCACAGTGGAAAGAATGTTTGGAAATGAAATACATTGGTGTTGAAATGGCAAAGTATTTTGATTCACCAACCTTTCCAACTGATGTCATGTATAATTGGAAACGCAAATATATGATGGTCTTTGAATTGGGTCAAGCGCTTCACATTGCCATTCCACATCTTTTTTCGGACGAATCGAATTGGGCGGATGTGCGATTAGCCATGTATGATGCAGGCATTGATGCTGACATGTATATGAAAATATTCCAGTCGTTTAGTATCTCATTCCGAAAAATATTGAACAGTATTGAAGCCACAAATATGCTTCAACTTATCTTGGGACATATTGATCCAAATTATGCACAGAAAGAAAATCCGTCCAAAGCCGCCACAACATGGCGCATCTTTGATACAACAAAAGCCATGTACAATGATGTCTCACAAGAATGGGTAGCACGTGATATGACCAAAGATTTTTGGAAAACCGTGGATACAAGTCATCACGCCAAGACACACCTTCATCGTTGGTGGAATGACCTGGGAAAGGTTGACCCCGCCCAACAATCTCATACAGAGCGTGTTTTTACAACGTTGAAATCACACTGGCGAAGAGGGATGTCCGAAACTGTCAAACAATCCCCACATCATTCCAAGTTTCATTGGTTGGGTGCCCCATTGAAGACAGCGCCGAAGACGTGTGCTCAGCGTGCAGCAGCACCATGGTGTACCGAATGCAGCATTGTGGATAACATCATCGAACAAGCCATTGAACATGGTGAAGGAATGTCGCAGTTCTATTCGCAATATTTTGGTCCTGTCATCATCACAAACGTGACGCAATACTTTAATAAAATAGCACCTGTAGGCTTTTTCGAAAAACGTTTTTCCAAATTGACATCATCAAAAGAAACTGCCGCGGAAGATACTGTCTCAAGAGCATCGGAACGTTGGACAGTCTTTGTCGCCAACGATTGGAAATATCTGATGACCAACTTTACCACATATATTACTAATACGTCACACAAAAAACAGTTCGTAACACATATTGACAAATTTTTGGCATCGTCGCGCAAATTTTTCAC
>JGI20154J14316_10003201_pt1 | contig 13245 bp, 17 predicted proteins | sample COG_04_FD_14316 | JGI IMG/M metagenome (IMG submission 14316) | reverse complement strand
ATCAACCTGGGTATGAACTGGGCCAGCAAAAGATCGTAGATTAGAGTAAACCGAAGGTTTGTCAAAACTTTTGGTGGGTGGGCGCGCAAAGCACAGCCCTCAAAAGGGGTTCTTATCGCGGGAGTGAAAGCGCCAGCTGAAAGCGCATGAGATCGAAATGCGGGTAGAGGGCCGCTGTGCTGCCAGGCGTCCTGTGATGACGGCAGCATGGCTTTTAGGTTGTAAAGCGATTCCGGCACTGGATTAAACAAGGAGTGGATAAATGTTGCGTACACCAGCAGAGCTGAACAGAATCCGATGGCGGTCCAGGCGGGGGATGGCGGAGCTTGATATTCTATTTATTCCTTTTTTTGATGAAGTTTTCCCCTTTTTATCGGAAACCAGACAAAACGCGTTTGTCCGCCTGTTAACGGAAGAGGATCCTGAGCTTTGGGAATGGTTCAGCGAGCGTGCGACGCCTCAAGATCCGGAGTATCTTGATTTGGTCACGGTGATGTTAGGGCGCCTGCAGCCCTGAAAGGCCCCGGTTTTGAAACTGCGTCCCAACGAGACCCGAAAGTGGGTCACGGCTTTGTGTTTGACCTGCAATTCAATCATGACCAATGGCAGTCTTGGGCTTCGGTGAGCGGCTTGCTCGCAACCGTTATGGTGTTGCCTATGATCGATCTATCACAGTCTTGGGTGGTGGGCGTTTGGCTGACCCTTTTTATGGTGCAAGTCGCTGAAATAGGGTGCGCGGGGGGGCGAGGGCCGTCGATAACCGGTGTTTATTTTGGTAGTCAGGGTTACTGCGTTCGATACAAAGATGGCTCTGTGGAAGCGTGTACACTCGAGTGCCCAGTCATGCTCCCAGTTGGGTTTTTAGTGCGGTTAAAGACTGTTTCTGCCAGGCCGTACGCGGCGCCGGTTTTGAAGGCAGTTACCGATCCAAGCGCGTACCGTCGCGCGAGCGTTTGGTTGCGGTTTTATCCGAAGTAATTCGTTGGCATCAGAATGGTCTCAGTGGCGTTACTGCTTTGATTCGGGTGATCAAGGTTGTAATGCAGACCGCGGCTTTCCTTTCGGCTCAAGGCGGAGCGAACAATTAATTCGGCGACCTGGGCGAGATTGCGAAGCTCAAGTAAATCTCGATTGATGGTGTGATGCGCGTAATAGTCGTTGATCTCTTGTTGTAATAATTGGATGCGTCGCTGGGCCCGTAAGAGCCTTCGATCAGATCGAACGATCCCAACATAATCCCACATGAGTCGTCGAAGCTCTTCCCAGTTATGGGCGAGGATGACGTCCTCCCGAGAGCGCGAGACCTGACTGTCATCCCAGCGTGGAATGGGATTGACCGGATGCTTTTGTTTAGGTGTTTTTCGGATAGATTCCGCGGCTGCGCGGCCAAAGACCATGCATTCGAGCAAGGAGTTACTGGCCATTCTATTAGCGCCATGCAACCCGGTATAGCTGACCTCGCCAATGGCATAGAGGTTTTCAATATCGGTTCGCCCGCTGAGATCGGTGACGACGCCCCCGCAGGTGTAGTGCGCTGCGGGCACAATTGGAATCGGTGCTTGGGTTAAATCAAAGCCATGGCTAAGACATCGCTCGTAGATATTCGGAAAGTGCGATCGAATCAAATCATCCTCTTTATGACTGATGTCGAGCAGCACAAAATCACAGCCCAAACGTTTCATTTCAAAATCGATGGCGCGGGCCACAATGTCCCGAGACGCAAGTTCCCCTCGCGGATCAAAGTGCTCCATAAAAGGCGTGCCGTCCGGGAGTAGAAGCCTTGCGCCTTCCCCCCGAAGTGCTTCTGAGATTAAAAACGACTTGGCGGTCGGGTGGTAAAGACAGGTGGGGTGGAATTGATTGAACTCAAGGTTTGCGACTCGGCAGCCCGCGCGCCAAGCCATCGCGATGCCATCTCCGGATGCCGTGTCAGGGTTGCTGGTATACAGATAAACTTTGCTGGCGCCACCGGTTGCCAGGACCAAGTTTTGACAGGACAGGGTCTGCGTCTCGGTGGTCTTTAGGTTCAAGGTGTGAACGCCACAGCAATATTTTGACGATTCGGCCAATTGATCACTGGTAATCAGATCAATCGCAATGTGATCGGTGAAGAATTCAACGCCTTTGCGTTCACTCAGCGCCTCAGCGAGTCGTTCGGTGATCTCTTTGCCGGTGGCATCTGCTGCGTGGATTACTCGGCGGTGGGTGTGTCCACCTTCCTGGGTTAAGTGAAACTCTGAACGACCACTATTGCTAATGCGGGTGTCAAAGTTCACGCCAAGTGTTACGAGCCAATCGATGATGCCTGGACTTTGCTCGACCACGAAGGCCACGGTATCGGGATTACACAGACCGTCTCCTGCAACGAGCGTATCGTCAATGTGTGCGGCAATGCTATCGTACTCATCGAGCACCGCCGCAACACCGCCTTGGGCGTAGTAGCTAGAACCCTCAAGCGGCGCCTCTTTGCAAAGCATTGCGATGCGGTAGTCATCGGGTAAATGCAGCGCTAAGGTCATGCCGGCGGCGCCGCTGCCAATGATGATAACGTCAAAATGTTCTGGTTTAGGCTTGAGCACTGAGAAAGTCCTGTTGATTGAAGGGAAAGTCAGTGGGGCCGCAGCCAGGCCGCGGATGCTAGATATTATCAATTCGCGCAATGGATTGTGTAAAATACGGTAAATCGCGAACCTAGATTGAAACGCGTGGTCAAAAGAGTGACTTAAGCGTCGCGGTAAGGAATAGGGTTTGTTTTGAAATCTGAGCACGAATCTGATCAGCGGCTGGTTGTAAGATCTCAGCAAGGGGACAAACGTGCCTTTGACGTGTTGGTTTTAAAGTACCAGCAACGAATTGCGAGCATTGTCTCACGCTATCTTCGAGATCAGGATGAAGTCGCTGACGTGACGCAAGAGGCTTTTATCAAAGCCTACCGGGCCTGGCGAATTTCCGAGGTGACGCGCAGTTTTATACTTGGCTCTATCGAATCGCGATCAATACGGCAAAAAACCATCTCGTTGCCAAGTCTCGACGGCCGCCGAATACGGATAAAGACATTAACGACGGGGAATTTTCCGAGAATTCAGTTGTCTTAGAAGCTGAGGATCAGCCCGAAACGTTGCTGGCGCGGGATCAATTGCAGTCTGTCATATTAGCTGCGGTGGATGATCTGCAGGAGGATTTAAGAACGGCCCTGATGCTACGGGAGTTTGATGGGTTAAGTTATGAAGAAATCGCTGAAATAATGGCTTGCCCGGTTGGTACCGTGCGGTCAAGAATCTTCAGAGCCCGGGAAACGATCGAGAAAAAAATGGCTCAGATGGGTTAACGCGTATCAAAATGCGGCGAAAACGAACGCGGAGACAACGCGTAAGGTTCGGGCCGCGGTCAGAAGAGCGTGGTCAGAAAAAAGTGAACAGAAAAGAGCGGTTAGAAAAGAGCAGTTAGAAAAGAGCGGTTAGAAAAGAGCAGTTAGAAGAGAGCGGTTAGAAAAGAGCGGTTAGAAGAGAGCGGTTAAAAAATAGCAGTTAGAAAAGAGCGGTTAGAAAAGAGCCGCGAAGCGCATTAGTGACAATGAAGGTTTTTTTATGAACGGTGATGAAAAAGCAACCCTTTCGGCCTTGATCGATGGCGAGTCAGAATCACTCGAAGAGCGTCGGTTTCTTCGGGATCATGATCCAGCAATGGCGATCGAAACCGTTCAGCGTTGGCAGTTGATCGGGCGTGTGCTCCGAGGGGGGCAAGCGGTTGACGTGGATCTGTCAGAGCAGCAAGCGCTGTTCCGTCGAATTCAAGCCGAGGTAGCTGCTGAGACGGACGGACTTGCCGTCCCTGAGACGAACACGTTTTCCTTGGGTCGTCCCTGGATCTATGGGCTTGCAGCGTCTGTTCTGATCGTTGCGCTTGCGGCTTTTATCGTGCCAAGCCTGCAAGTGCCGGCGCCAACGCTTGGGCCTAGCCAGGTGGCTGTTCAGGCGCCGGTTGATCCGCGTCAAAGTGTGGCGTTGGCCGCGTTCAATACAACGGATACAAGTGAGGTTGCGTTTGACGAGATGCGCGCCAATCCGGATCTAAAAGCTTTAGATGAAGTTGGGCGCGCGCAGTTACGGGCTTATCTGAAGCAGCATGATGAATTATCGCAATTGGGTTCCAGACAGGTCTTTGTCAATTATCCTTCGTCTACTTCTTCAAATTAACCCGTAAGGTCGTTCGAGATGGTAACGCTTGTTTTCAATCGGTTTTTGTCGAATCTAGGGTTGGGTATTGCGACCACTGTTTTCGTCTGCTCAACACTGGCGGAACCATCAGAGATTGATGTTCAAAAGTCTGAAGAGCAGATTGAAAATAAAAAAACTGACGGTACTCAGCATCTGAACGTTGCAAGCCCCGAGTATTGGTTAGAGAAAATGGCCTTGGCGTTTAGTGAGGAAACCTACGCTGGAACGTTTACCTATATTCGAGGCAAAGAATTCAACACAATGCGGATCGTTCATGATGCCTCCGGAGACACGGTTCGAGAGTCAATTCTGAAGCTTAACGGTCAAAAGATTGATATCCGGCGCTGGCAAGATGAGATTATTTGTTATCACGATATCAACGATCCTGGTGATCTTCGGCATCACGTGCTACTCGGGCCCTTTAGCCAATCGTTTACGGCCTTGATCAGTGAGTCCAGCCATTTTTATCATACCGCGCTGCATGGTGAGGACCGTATCGCCGATCGGCGCGCAATCAGGTTGTCTATTCAACCGGTCAATGCAGATCGATTTGGTTACCTGCTTTGGCTTGATTACCAAACTGGATTATTGCTTCAGTCTCATTTAGTCGAGCGGGGTCGCGTTAAAGAGGTCTTTGCGTTCTCTGACATCGATTTTATGCCGGANACGCAATTATTGATGACAGCGATTGATCCNGATCAAACAGTGAGCCATCGCTTAGCAGATGATTTTATTGATCAAAANACCAAGCCCAGTTTCAAAGTGAAGTGGTTGCCTGACGGTTTTAAGGTCGTGCGTCAGTCCGGCAATCGGTTACATTTTAGCGATGGTATCGTGACCTTCTCGGTCTTTCTTGAGGCCCAGCGCGGGCTACCGAATCTTGCTACTGAAGTTGAAGGGCGAACGATCGTGACCCGCGCGTTGGGTCAAAGCAAAGGCCAGGTGACGATTATTGGCGGCTTACCCGTTACGACGGCCCAAAGACTTGCCGAATCTGTGGAACCAATCTTATATTGAAGGTTGACCGTAACAGAGCCCATGGGTTTGAAACCAAGCAACAACCAAGGCATGGGATCTTTATGTCAATGTTGACAGTGCCCGCACATCTGATCATCGATGAAAACAATATCCGGTTTGCCGAGGTCGCAAGTGGGCGAGCTTGCGCCGGTTGTCAAAAAGCAGGCTGCCGAGCGAAAACACATCGCATCCCGGTCGACACCGCCCTCAATGAAGGTCCCATCGGTGTTGACATCAAAGCCTTAGACTTTGGGTTGTTATTGGCAAATTCTCTAGGGTTGCCCTTAATGGGACTGCTCCTCGGTGCTGGGCTCGGACATTTTTGGGGCTTGCATGAAGGGCTGCAATTTGGGCTGGCTATCTTGGGTTTGGGCATCGGACGATTGAGTTGCCGGGCCTATGCGCAATCATTAATCCATATTCGCAGCAGAGAGGAGACGTCGTGTTCGTCATGAAAAGAATTATTTTAGGCAGTCTTTTTGTTCTGCTGGGTTCTCTCAGCCTCGATGGTCTCGCGCGAAACAATTTGCCTGATTTCACAAGTCTGGTAACGGATGCGTCGCCCGCTGTTGTGAACATTACGGCAACTCGAAAAGATCCGGCTTTGCTGGAGAACAATCAAGAAGAAGTGCCGGAGATGTTACGGCGCTTTTTTCGGGACTATCAGCAGCGTGGGACGCCTCGGCCTGCAACCGGATCCGGGTTCCTGATCTCATCGGATGGGTACGTGCTGACGAATCACCACGTGGTTCAGGATGCGACCGAAATCATTGTCGCCCTGAGCGATCGCCGGGAGCGAGAAGCTGTTTTGATTGGCGCCGATCCGGTTTCTGACTTAGCGCTATTGAAAATCGATGCAGTGGATTTGCCGGTTGTAACGATCGGATCGTCTCAATCGCTCAAAGTGGGTGAATGGGTCATGGCCATTGGTTCACCCTTTGGTTTCGAGCTGTCGGTGACAGCCGGAATTGTGAGTGCTAAAGGACGGAGTTTGCCAGACGATCTCGGTAACTACGTGCCATTTATTCAGACCGACGTTGCGATTAATCCCGGAATTCTGGTGGGCCTTTGTTTAATCTAGACGGCAAAGTGGTTGGGATTAATTCCCAGATTTTTACCCGGTCGGGTGGTTTTATGGGATTGTCTTTTGCCATTCCAATTGACGTGGCGATGGAGGTGGTGGCGCAACTCAAAGAGAAAGGCTCGGTGTCGAGGGGTTGGTTGGGCGTCCAAATCCAACGAGTAGATCGTGACTTGGCAGAGTCTTTTGGCTTGGATCGTGCGGCGGGCGCGCTCGTGACCCGGGTGTTCGCCGACAGTCCAGCCGCAGCAGCGGGCGTGCGCGAGGGGGATATTATCATTGAGTTCGGTGGACGGGTGATCGATCTGTCCTCTGATCTGCCGCATGTTGTTGGGCGGTTTAAAGCGGGTTCCGAGACGCACCTGGTCGTTCAACGTGCTGGCGCGTCAGTAAAATTGTCGGTCAAGGTCGGTGAACTCGATGCGCAGGATGCAGGGCTTCCGTCCAGGCAGGCCAGCCCAGAACCCACTCAGAACCGGTTGGGACTTGAGGTTCGTGTGATGACAGCGGAGGAGAAAGTAGCGCTGGATGCGGCGCAAGGGGTATTGGTGGTTGCGGTCGGGCAAGGCCCAGGTGAATCTGGGAACATAAACGTTGGCGATGTGATCACCACGATCAACAGCCAATGGGTAGACTCCATCACGGAATTCAACACCGCGATCGCGACCCTGCCAGTCGGCGTTGCCGTGCCCGTTCGAATCATTCGGGCGAAACAGCCACAGTTCATTGCCATAAAGATCGATTCTTAGCGGCAAGATCCGGGAAGTCTGATGGCGAAATCCAGTGATTTCCATTAGACTCCGCCGCATTTCCTAGGGTTAGTACCGTTTTGATGGATCCTAAATTTATCCGAAATTTTTCGATTATCGCCCATATTGATCATGGGAAGTCGACCCTGGCTGACCGCTTTATCCAGCTCTGCGGCGGTCTGAGCGAACGAGAAATGGCGAGCCAGGTACTGGACTCGATGGATATCGAGCGAGAGCGTGGGATCACGATTAAAGCGCAAAGTGTCTCCTTAAATTACCCTGCAGCCGATGGCCAGGTTTATCAGCTCAACATCATTGATACACCTGGGCATGTTGACTTTAGTTATGAAGTCTCCCGCTCCTTGGCGGCCTGTGAGGGCGCTTTACTGGTGGTTGACGCAGCACAAGGCGTTGAGGCGCAATCGGTTGCAAATTGTTACACAGCGGTAGGCAGGGGCTTGAGGTCCTGCCGGTCTTGAACAAAATTGATTTACCCCAAGCGGAGCCAGAGCGGGTTTGTCAGGAAATTGAAGAAATTATTGGCATTGACGCCAGTGCTGCGATTTCGGTTAGTGCCAAAACGGGTGTTGGCGTTCGGGACTTGTTGGAAAGTTTGGTTGAGCTGATCCCACCACCAAAAGATTATCGAGAAGAGCCGCTCCAAGCACTGATCATCGACTCTTGGTTCGACAATTATTTGGGTGTGGTATCGCTCATTAAAGTGATTAAGGGCCGGATCAAGAAGAAAGATAAGTTCATTATTCATTCAACCGGCAAGACCCACCAAGCCGATGCGGTGGGTATCTTTACGCCCAAGCGGACCGAAACTGACAGCCTTGCGTCAGGGGAAGTGGGTTTGTTGTGGCCGGGATTAAAGAGGTGCGAGGCGCACCTGTTGGGGATACCATTGTGAGCCCTGGGGCAGGCACCGAGGCCTTGCCTGGCTTTGAACGGGTCAGCCCGCAAGTCTATGCCGGCATGTTTACCGTCAGTGCAGATGACTTTAATAATTTTCGAGATGCCCTAGAAAAACTCACCCTGAACGATGCTTCCTTGATCTATGAGCCAGAAAGCTCCGATGCCTTGGGCAGTGGGTTTCGCTGTGGGTTTCTGGGCATGCTCCATATGGAAATCGTTCAGGAGCGCTTAGAGCGCGAGTATGACCTGGATCTGATTACCTCCGCGCCAACGGTGGTCTATGAGGTGCTCACAAAGGGAAATGAGGTCATTAGCGTTGATAATCCATCGCAGCTACCCGACATGGGTAGTATTCAAGAAATGCGGGAACCGATTGTCTTAGCGAATATCTTGGTGCCCTCGGAGCATTTGGGCAACGTGATTGTTTTGTGCGAGGAGCGGCGTGGCGTTCAAAAAGATATGCAGTTTGTGGGTAAGCAAGTCTCCTTGGCTTATGAGTTGCCAATGAATGAAGTCGTTCTGGATTTCTTTGACAGAATTAAATCTGTATCACGCGGTTATGCGTCACTTGACTATAGCTTTGTGCGCTTTCAAGCGGCGAAACTGGCGCGTTTAGATGTTTTGATCAACGGCGATCGAGTTGATGCGCTGGCGATTATCGTTCATACAGAAGACTCCAGAAGTAAAGGTATGGCCCTTACCAGCAAGATGAAGGAACTGATTCCGAGGCAAATGTTTGATGTTGCGATCCAAGCGGCGATTGGTGGACAGATTATTGCGCGTCAGACGGTTAAAGCGCTTCGAAAAAATGTCACAGCGAAATGCTATGGTGGCGATATCACCCGAAAGAAGAAACTGCTCGAGAAACAAAAAGCGGGTAAACGCAGAATGAAACAGGTGGGTAGTGTTGAAATTCCACAAGAAGCATTTTTAGCGGTGCTGAAAGTCGACCGCTGAGCGTGTTCCGGCCAAGGAGACAAGCCAATGGATTTGAGTATTAACTTCCCCTTGATTTTGGTCCTGTTAACCGGTGGGTGCGGCCTGATCTGGCTGTTTGAAGCCTATTGGCTTGCGCCTCGGCGACCCAAAGCCGAAGGCAGTCCGATCAAAGCAATCTCGCTCAACCTGCGGTTGTGGAATACGCGATCTCCTTTTTTCCCGTACTGTTGTTTGTTTTGATCTTGCGTTCTTTCCTCGCGGAGCCGTTTCAGATTCCTTCAGGCTCCATGATTCCAACACTTGAGGTCGGTGATTTTATTTTGGTCAATAAGTTTGCCTATGGTATTCGGTTGCCGGTTGTTGGGACCAAAGTCTTTGAGGTCGGCGAACCGGCTCGCGGTGACGCGATGGTGTTTATTCCGCCCCATCAGGAAGACTATTTCATCAAGCGCGTGGTGGGACTCCCGGGCGACCGGGTTCGGTACCAGAATAAGGTGCTCTATATTAATAATGTTGAGCAGGTGCAGACTTACCTTGGGGAAGTGCCGAACACTCGGCCAGAACAATTGCGATTTAGCGAGGTATTTGGGTCGTCACAACACGAGATTCATCGAAACCAATACCAGGATGCGAGAGTCCAGGAATGGTTAGTGCCCAGCGGCCATTATTTTATGATGGGCGACAATCGTGATCAAAGCAGCGATAGTCGGTATTGGGGCTTTGCCTCAGAAGATAAGATTGTCGGTAAGGCCTTCGCGGTCTGGCTGCACAAAGAGCCCGGGTTATCGTTACCCAATTTCTCGCGAAACGGTTGGATAAAATAAAGTGGTCGAGATGACTTTTGTCAGAAAGACCGAAGGATTGGCCTTTAGTGAAATTCTGATTTGGTTGTCGATCTGTATTGCTGTCGGTTCGATTGGCGCTAAATTTGTGCCAGTCTATTGGGATCATCGAACGGCGATTTCGATTGTGGAAGACCTCGCGCAAAGCCCTGAGACGTCTCAATTAGAATCTGATGCGCTGCAAACAATGATTGAACGGCGGTTTAAATTGAACAACCTGCACGATTTTATTAAAGAAAATCGATTCGAATTAGAATCGGGATCGGACCGGTCGGTTGTGCGCCTGCAATACGAGGTGCGTGGGGATTTGGCAGTGAACATAGACTATGTCATTGCCTTTGATGACTCGATTCGATTAGACGATTGATATTTTGCCGGCCCAAGACAAGATAGAACAACTACAAGCGCAATTAGGTTACGTTTTTACCGACGTTACCGGTCTCAAACTAGCGCTGACCCATCGCAGTGCCGCAGGGCTTCATAATGAACGTCTAGAATTCCTGGGTGACGCCGTTTTGGAACTTGTGGTGACGCATCGGTTGTATCACCAGTTTCCAGGGGTTGATGAGGGCCGGTTAAGCCGATTTCGAGCGCAGTTGGTTCGGAAAGAGAGCTTGGCCAGCAAGGCGCGCGAGCTTGGGGTCGGGCGGCACCTGATCCTGGGCCCGGGTGAACGGCAGTCCGGCGGTTGGGAGAGAGACTCTATCCTGGCGGATAGCCTTGAGGCGATTCTCGGCGCGATCTATCTGGAGGCGGGATTACAGACTGTGACCGAGCTCATCACAGACTGGTTTGAAGATCAGTTTAACCGTTTGGATGCGCGTCGTGTGATCAAGGATTCCAAAACGGCGTTGCAGGAGTTTTTGCAGGCCGAGGGCATGCCCCTACCGACCTATGCGTTACTTCAAACCACGGGCCTCGGTCATCAGCAGCGATTTACCGTCACGTGCACCTGTCAGTTGCTTGCAACCCCCGCGGTTGCAGAGGGCGACTCAATTAAACAAGCGGAGCAAAAAGCCGCCGAAACTTGCCTTGCACAACTACATCGAGAGAAACCAAATGGATGAAGTTAAGACGCGTTGTGGTTATGTGGCGATAGTAGGCCGCCCCAATGTTGGCAAGTCGACCTTGTTGAATGCCTTGCTCGAGCAAAAGTTAAGTATCACGTCGAGAAAGCCCCAAACCACTCGGCATCAATTGCTTGGGATCAAGACAACCCAGGGTGATCAGATTCTCTATGTCGACACACCAGGGATTCATGTGGCGGGTAAGCGCGCGATAAATCGTTACATGAACCGGAATGCGTTGAGCGTGATTCGGGATGTTGATGTCGTGATCTTTGTCCTGGATCGTAAAAATTGGAATGAAGATGATCAACTTGTCGAAGATGCCATTCAAGGTACGAAGGCGCACTTGATCATCGCGGTCAATAAAGTCGATTTGATGAAAGATAAAGGCAGCTTGCTACCGCTGCTTGCGTCGTTGCAAGCCCGCTCGCCCAAAGCGGTCGTAATGCCCATTTCTGGTGAAAAGCGCGATAACCTAGAGGCGCTAGAGGCAGACGTCTGCGCGCATCTGCCCAAAAGTCCATTTTACTTTCAGAAGGATCAGGTGACCGATCGTAGTGAACGGTTTTTAGCCTCAGAGATTATCCGAGAAAAGTTGATGCGCCAGCTCGGTGACGAGTTGCCCTATGCGTTAACCATTCAGATTGATGCCTTTAAGGAAGAACGGGGTGTTGCCCACATTACAGCGACGATTTTCGTCGAGCGCGAGGGTCAGAAAAGTATTTTGATCGGTAGCCAAGGTAAACGATTGAAGCAAATTGGGATCGAGGCACGAAAGGATCTCGAAGCATTACTGGCGCAAAAGGTGATGCTGAATACTTGGGTTAAGGTGAAATCGGGTTGGTCGGACAGTGATCGAGCCCTCAAGAGCCTAGGCTATGACGATATCTGAAACCGATTGTTTAACGGGTTATGTTCTGCATACCCGTAAGTTTCAAGAAACGAGTCTGCTCGTTGAGTTTTTTTCACGAGATCAAGGACGATGCGCTTTGCTGTTTAAGGGAATTCGCCGTCAGCAAAAAAAACAACTATCAAGCCGGGCAGAGTTGCACTTGTTTCGCAAGTTAGCCGTTCAACGGTTAAGTCGCGGAGAGCTTGCAACGGCGAAGGTAATAGAAAGTCTTGGAGATTACGTGCCGCTTGTGGGACAAGCTGCGATTGTTGGGCTGTATGTCAATGAATTGATTTACCGTTTNGTGGGGCGGTTTGAGGCCCAAAGCGCTTTATTCGATGCCTATGATCGATTGATTCGGACGCTGAGGGTGACGCCGCTCGATTTGAAAGCGCTCCGTATTTTTGAATTAGCGATGTTGGCGGAGCTCGGGTTTGGTATTGATTTTCGGTTCGATGCGAGTCGACAAACCACGATAAAGATTGAGGGGCAGTACGACTTCTTCCCGGAACAAGGGTTTCGCTGGCTAGCCCGGCCCGAGGATTCTGGTTATAGCGGCGCTGACCTGATTGCTTTGGGAGATGGGATTATGAGTGATCAGGGTGCCAAAATTGTTAAGTTAGTGGTTCGGCAAGTTGTTCATCATTTGTTGGGTGGTCGACCGTTAAAGGCGCGAGATTTGTTGGAGTCGCCTCAATTATGATTATTGGTGTTGGCACAGACCTCGTCTGCATTGATCGGATTGCTCGGGTCTTAGCAAGACATCCGGATCGATTTGTTGGTCGAATCTTGAGCCAGGCCGAGCGCGCGCGGTTTGACGCATTCGAAGTTGGGCCTAGCAGGACTGCCTATGTGGCAAAGCAATTTGCGGCAAAGGAGGCTGTGAGTAAAGCGCTGGGTACCGGTATGCGCGAAGGCGTGCAGTTTAATCGAATCGAAGTTCTGCGAAATAGTGCTGGACAACCCAGTGTCAAGTTATTGCGCGAGGCTTTAACGAAAGCGGCCAGTCTGGGTGTTCAGCGCTGGCATCTATCACTCAGTGATGAGGCAGGGTTCGTCGTGAGCGTGGCCATCGCCGAGGGCTTGGCGCCGATTACTTAGGCGGCGCCTCCCACGAAACATGGTTCATCAGGGCCAATAGCGGTTCACCGGCAAGCAAGACCGAGCGCGCCGCTGAGAGATCCTCGCCAGTTTTTAAAGCCTTTTTGGCGCGCTCGACAGCGTGTTCTAGCTGACGAGCACCGGTTAGCGCGAGCGCGCCGGATAATTTATGTAATATGCGTTGCAGCTGACTCAAATCATTGTCGCGAAGCGCCGTCGCGAGATCAGCAAGGTCCTCCTCGAGGCTGACTTTGAGTAGATGATATAGATCCATCGCCAAATTCCGTTGTCCGCGAGCGCGTTCGATGGCGAGCTTTTGATCGAACAGGGATTCCAAGTTCGGGGTCGTCAAGGCTAAGTCCGGCGTCTTATCGTCCACCTCTGCTTCCGTTAAAAGGTTCCTTTCTGGCGATGGGGTTTGA
>JGI20154J14316_10003182_pt1 | contig 13297 bp, 16 predicted proteins | sample COG_04_FD_14316 | JGI IMG/M metagenome (IMG submission 14316) | reverse complement strand
ATTAGGGGGGTTTACAATAGATGGTTGGAAAGCGTGTCCAATACATCCTCCGCGTTGTCTTCTTTTTGTTTTTCTTGATTTACGTGATTTTTTACTTGATCTCTTTTTAGAAGATCTTCTTCTTCTTCTTCTGCGTCTTCTTCCACCCAATTGACCTTGTGGTACTAATCCTTGTGGTACTAATCCTTGTTCTATATCACCTTCCGGTGAATATTGTGAATTTTGTTCAAAACCTGCGTTTCCTTCTTCTACTCTTTTTGCGTCATCATTTGATTTTTGTTCTGATGTACATTTTTCTTTACATTTTGTTTCACATTCTGTTTCACTGTCAGACTTTTTAGATCCAATTACAGAACTAAACCATGAAAATGGTCCTCCTCCTCTTTTTCTTCCGTATCTTCTTTTAGTTCTACGTCCTTTTGTTCTTCTTAATTTACGTTTTGGTGCATATTTTCTAGTTGGCATTATATATATTAACTTAATATTTTTTTTTAAATTTTCTAAATCTTATACGCTCAGTATTTTTATCGTATTTATTTCCATGAAACATATTTTTAATATCACTCAAAGAACTTAATTTATTATTATTTGATAATTTTACAGGAACCCACTGTTTAAATTTTGCATTATATACACAATCCACTTTTAATTGTAAATCTAAATCCACATATTTATCCAAACGAACGTCTTCAAATTCATCCTCGTCGTCACTTTCTTCTAAAAAGTCTAAATTCCTATTTTCTTTAATGTTTCTAAATAATGAATTCATAAACACACTTGTTTTATAACTAGGAATATACGCAACCTCATAATAATGATTAAAGTTACCTTCATTGTAACAATACAAATTATAAATATCATTTTGAACATCTGCCATGATATTAAATGTTGCTCTCAAATTACTTTGTTCATTCGTATTTTGTCCCTTGCGTTCGCGGTAAGAAATAAATGCAGGTTTATGATATTGTTTATTCCAACATTGAATATCGTAAACATCATAAATTAATTTTTTACTTTGTTCTATAATATTTGAATAACTATAATCCATTACAGGTAATGAAATGATAACTTGGCTTTGCAAGTAAATATGTTGCTGAATATCATTTTTAAACAAACTTTCTAAAACATTCATTTTTTTATAATTTTTAAATGTATTCGTAATTTCTCCTTTATACATATAAATATCTTGTACGACATAATATTTATGTCCATCATTATTTATCATTGTACCATATAAAATTGTTCCATAGTGTAAATCATCATTATTAATTGTTAAAATCTTTTCAATATTTTGAATATTATTTTCTCTATCCATAGAAATTAAAAAACAACAACGAGACTTATTATGATAAGTCATATACATAAAATATTTTTTACCATATGGTATAGCCATATAATAATCAAATTTGGAAGCTTTCGTATGATCAACATAATCATATGAAAGCTCTAAAGCAGGAAAACGATCAATTACTTCTTTATACTCGCGTGTACTATCCATTAATAATATTTATATATATAACTTTATATGGTTTGGGTAAATATATAAAGTTATCCAAACGGCAACGGTGCATTTTGTATTGAATTATAATTTTGTTCAGATTTCATTTGTTCTTTTAAAAAATCTTTTAGTTCGTTTTTCATATCTTTTTTACTAGCTGGCGGAACAGGCTTATTGTTTACTTTCTCTCCTATAACCTTATACATTTCATTATAATGTTTTTGTTGATAATTTGTCATATCTTTATACAATGGATTTGTTAAATTAGTTTGCAAAAAATTAAAAATGTTATGTATAAAATATATAATCATAAATGATATAACAAGAATATATAGCATATATCCAGTACCCATACATGTTTGTTATATTTATTACACTAAATAAAAACGAATTTAAAAATATTCTAAAAACCGTTGCATATCTTCTTTAATAAATGGATTATGTATGTCAGCGTCACTATATGCGGCATATGTATCTTCAAACCGAAAATAGAAATCTTTTAATTGTTTATCTTTAAATAACTCTATTACTAAATATAATGGTGATTTTTGTTGGAAACTATAATAATATTGAACATAATCTACACTGTCATGATTATTTGATATATGTGATGGATTTTTTTCTATTTTCTTAACAATAGATTTGTCTAAAATAATAGACAAATTATTTATATAATTTTCAAATTTATATATATCACCATCATGAATCATTATTTGATTTAAATTATTATTATTTTCTATTTTAAATATTCCAGAATCCGAATAAATATCCTTTACGTTTACAGTTTTTGAAATATATTTTTCAAGGTTTTTTAAGTTATTTAAATTTATATTGTTAAAATTATTGAGAATATAGATTTTCATTATATTACATATGGTTAAACTATTTAAACCCATTTATTATATTAACTTATGTCTATTAGTGGTGTAATCGTAGAAAAAAATTGTTCATTAAAAAATATTAAACTTAGTAAAGTGACGACAGATTTATTAGGGAAGAAATGTGGATTTAAAAAACTAGAAGATTTTGAATTACAGCATACATTTAAAACCAAATTTAATAAAGAAAAATATATAGTAGAAATTTATGGTAAAGTAACAGGAAGAGCTAACAATGAAAATAAATATGATTATCCTCCTCCCGTTGATAATACGTTATTTTTCGGAAATATGATGATTGTATGTAAGATTAATGATGTATATGCAAGTCCCGATGATTTTAATGTAGATGTGTGGAAAAAAATATACACACGTTTGTTTGGCGGATTCATTGATTTAGGTAAATCGGAAGAGCAAGATGATCTTGAAGAAGACGAACTAGAAAATGTACCAGAAGAAATGAAAACAAAAGAAGGTTATTTAAAAGATGGATTTATAGTAGACGATGAAGATGATAGTGACGCGTCATACGAAATTACTGTAGAACATCCTACTATAAATCTTGATGACAGTGATGATGTTGATGATGTATTAAGTGAAAGTTCTACTATTGATATTGATTCTGAATTATCAGATGAGGAATATATGCTCTATAGTGATGATGATTAATAAATCAAAAAATTGATTTAAAAATTTTACTAATATTATAGTACACAATGTATAATATTTCTAACCCAGACACATTCAGAGTTAATATTAGAAATGAACTAAAAAAATCTTTAAAATCCAATAAAAAATCAACTAATTTGGAAATAGGGATATATAATTATTGTTTAAAAGAAGCAACTCAAAAAAAAATCATTAGAAAATGGGAAAATAAATATTTTGTTCAATTATATATAGATAGACTAAGAACTATTTATTTAAATTTAAAAAATAATAATGTGTTAACTAAGTTGTTAAATGATGAAATTGTTCCTGAGGAGTTTGCATTTTTAACGCATCAAGAAATGAAACCAGAAAAATGGGATAAATTTATTGACGCAAAAATTAAAAGAGATAAATATAAGTTTGAGAACAATATGGAAGCATGTACTGATACATTTACATGTAGACAATGTAAATCAAATAAATGTAGTTATTATCAAATGCAAACCCGATCTGCGGATGAACCTATGACAACATTTGTATCATGTATTATGTGTGGAACCAGATGGAAATGTTAAATTTATATTATTAGAGTGGTATGACTTTTCATCAGATTTATAAATTATATATATAAAAATATATATATAATTTTTACTATATATTTAATTCTATTAATATCAGCTATAACTAATTATTTTAAATTAATTATTACGTCATTCCTAATAGTAAAATATATAAAATTATATAAGATTATGTTTATTAAGCATTGCCTCAGCCACCGGTAGCGTCCCCACGAAATGTATTAACTACTGCTTTAGATGCGGATCACATGCCACCTTTTTTATTTTGTCTGGAACGTTTGACATTTTTTCTGGAACGTTTGACATTTTTTCTGGAACGTTTGACATTTTTTCTGGAACGTTTGACATTTTTTCTGGAACGTTTTTTCAAACTATATTTACCCATTATATACTATACTTATATTTTTTTCTTGTAAAATGAAAAATAAATATAGTAATAAAAAAAATACAATAATATTTAACGCCCATATAGGATATATATAATATATTTAATAATTTATATTATATTATTCTAACAATAACTCAAGATCTTTAAGTTTCCAATATTCTGATGCACCATTAGGTAATGGTCTTTTTATAATATAAGGTATTTGTTTTTGTTCTAATTCTTTTACAGCAATTAAATAAGGATCTATGATTGATTTATCTAATTCAATTAGTGGAAGACTTCCATTTTCTAGTTGTTTAGCACGTAATCCTAATACACGGGCTTTTTCGTATTTTGTTAAAATGGGAATAGTTTTATGTATAGCATCATTTAATCCATCCTTTGTTAGACCTGTTATTTTGGTTAACGTTTCTATTTCATCATAATTATTTTGCAATAAATTTGAATGATACTTTAATATATAATCTTGTTTTAATTCATTATCAAATTTCTCATAATAACTATCATCATAATCGCTATCATCGTCTGATAAATTTATATCAATATTAACATCTGATGCCATTGATGTTTGTAATTTGATAGGACTACTTTCATCGTCTACTTCATCCTCCTCGTCTGGTACAATATCATCATCGTCTGGTACAATATCATCCTCATCAATATCGTCCTCGTCATCGTCATCGTCGTCATCTTCGTCGCCTTCATCTTTTACTGAAAGTTTTAATGGTTTTTCCTTTTTTGCTGTGAGTTTATTTGTAACATCTTCTAAGCCACTTTCATATTCTTCATCGTTCAAACTTTCGTCAGCATCTGATAAATAATCTACAGGACTATCCATATTATATATTTATATACTTATACTTTATATAATAATTCAATTTTATAATAAAATTTAATTAATTAGATGATATATCACTTTTCCATGCCATGTCACATACTGTACACATATAAATATATTTCATCTTATTCTCGTCATATCTTATATAAAGAATATCATTTTTTACACCTTCTGATGATTCGTCTTTATATGAACTGCACTCTGTGTTTGGACATTTAATATAATTAACTTTGGGTAACGTTGGATCATATTTCGTATATTTATTAATTATATCATCAAAATTACTTTTATCTTTATTTAATTCAGATGAAGTAATAGACAATGTTTCATCTACCGTCATTTCTGATATATCTCCACATTTTCGGCAATAATACATTAATTCGTCCGAATCTTCTGAACGAATTTGTATATAATACATGTTTTCACAGTTATCGCAAAACCTCATTCTTATTTAATATTATTATTAAATTTTTTTTATTTCAATTTTTCAGTTAATACTTTTTCTTAATGCTTTCATATTTTTTTAATAATGTATTATAACAAATCTTATTAGTCATACTATATATTCCTGTATATAATACAACTTCATCACTATGTTTACTGGATAAATCTGCTATTATTTTATTTATATCATCTTTATTCTTTTTATAATTTTCTATTATATTGTCATTAAATATTTTAAATTTACTGTGAATATTTTCATTTGCTATCATATCTATTATACTAAAATTTATATTTTGATAAGTAATTATTTTATTAAATGGTATATTATCTTTATGTTTTAAAGTAATACCTGGTTCATTTAACAAAGGATCCGATGTCATTACACTACATATAGTTAACAAAACACTAGATAATGTTTGACAACTCGTCCATTGCTCTCCTCTCCATGTATTTAATAAAGATAAACATACTTTACCATTTCTATAAAAATTAGGATGAAAACGAATATTATACGGATTTCTTTGAAATTCTATAACGGGTGGACTATATGGATAATTTTCAGGAAACTTAATAAAAAAGAAATAGTAACCATATTGATAAGGAGTATCAGATGGTCCAATAATCATTATATATCCATTCAATAAATTATCTTCATCGTGTTTATAATATATACCATGATCCTCTAGTGGATTTTTATAAATCTCTTTGACGTCTGATAATATTCGTTTCATAGTTTCTTTTGATATAAATACATTTTCCATTTAATATTAATTGTATATATTTATTTAAATAATTTAGCACATATACTTACTTTCATAATTCATTTTTACTATTACCAATATATAGAACATTATATATAAATACATTAACATATAAATACGCGAGTCTATAAATAATTTTATTAAGTTTATCATAACAAAATTATTTAACTAATTAATTTTTATATTACGTATTGTGGTAACATAATATATAATTAATATATTACTTATATAGCGCAAAAATTGATTTAGTAATATCTATACTATATATTATACAATAATGAAACGAATATCTATTAAAAAAGGTGGATTGTCTGACTTTCTAAAAAGTCATGTAATATCCAAAGCCAATAAAGATACTATTATATCAACACATACTAGTATTAAAGGTGGTTCTTATTATATTTCAGATAACGATATTGATGAATTTTATAGACTATATTACGATGATGTTTTTGTAAAAGGTAATAAGGAGTTTCTTGTTGAAAGACAATTATCTAATGATAAATCACCAATATTAATTGATATAGATCTTAAATATGCGCCAAATATTACAACTAGGCAGCACACAGAAGAAGATATCGCTGTAATATTAGATCTATATTTTGATAATTTAAAAGAATTGTTAGTATTGGATGAAAGTTTAGATATTCCTGTATATATTTTTGAAAAACCCAACGTAAATATGCAAAAAGATCATGCTGATACAAAAGATGGAATACATATTTTAATAGGGTTAAAATTATCACATACATTGCAGCTTATTTTAAGAGAAAAGATAATAAGTCAAATTGATGAATATCTTAATTTACCTATAACAAATACATGGGAAGATGTATTTGATATTTCCATTTCAAGAGGAAGTACTCCGTGGCAATTGTATGGTTCTAGAAAACCAGAGAACGATGCTTATGTGTTAACTTATAACTATAAAATACAATACGACAGCTCTGATAGTACTATTTCGTGCTATGAACAACAAGTAGATGGTTTTATAAATAATTATGAAAAATTAAAATTAATATCTGCAAGAAATGAAAATAATATTGAATTTAAACTAACCGAGTATTCAAATACCATAGTTGAAGAAAAAAATAATGAGAAGAAGAAACATTCAATGAAAGGAATAAAACGCTATACATATAACTCAAGCGTTAATTTAAATATTCGTAATGAAAAACAACTTAACACTGAATTAGAAAATTTATTTCATGAAGATAATTTACGTTCTACAGATTATCATCTGAAAGAAATTCATCAATATACTATGATTTTACCCGATTATTATAATCATAGATATGATGAGTGGATTAAAGTTGGATGGGCTTTAAAGAATACAGACGATCGTTTATTTTTAACATGGATGAAATTCAGTTCAAAATCAAGTAAATTTAATTATTCAGATATTTCTCAAAGACATGATGAGTGGCAACGATTTGATCAAGGAAGTCATTGTTTATCTAGTCGTTCCATTGAATATTGGGCAAAGCATTATTGGGATAATAAAGAAAAGGAAGAAAATGTTGAAAATGAATATAATAAAATTTGCAAAACCTCTGTAAATTATTATGTTGAAAAAACAATAACAGAAAACCAAACTGATTTTGATTTTGCAAAAGTTCTTAAACAAATGTTTGGAAATCAGTTCGTGTGTGTTGCGTATAAAAGCGATATGTGGTTTCAATATGAAAAACATAGATGGATACCCATGGAGTGTGGTGTTAAATTAAAATATTTAATATCCACCGATATGCATGACGTTTATCAAGACAAGATATTATCATCTACTGGTCAATTTAATGTTTATGATCAAGAAGATGATTATTGGAATGAAACCGAAAAACGTGTAAATATTATGTCTCAGGTATGTACAAAATTAAAAGATAATGGTAAAAAAGATAAAGTTATGAAAGAAGCACGTATTTTATTTTACGATAATAAATTTATTGAGAATATTGATGCAAATGAATATTTACTTGGATTTGAAAATGGTATTGTTGATTTTAAAGAAAAGATTTTCCGAAATGGTTATCCACACGACTATGTTAGTAAAAGTACCAAAATAAATTATATTCCACTAGAAGACATTAAAAAATGTCCTAAAAAATCAAAACAGGTAGATGAAATTACTGTTTTTATGAAACAACTATTCCCCGATGAACAATTATGTAAATATATTTGGGAGTTACTTGCGTCATGTTTAATTGGTATTAACTATAATCAAACATTTAATATATTTATGGGTATTGGTTCTAATGGTAAATCATTATTGTTGAAAATAATGAAAAATATTTTAGGGGAATATTATGAATTATTACCACTATCATATATCACCCAAAAAAGAACTAGTGTAGGTCAAGCTACTTCTGAAATTGCGAAATTACAAGGTGTTAGACTTACTGGTACAAATGAATCTAGTGAAAATGACAAATTCAATGAAGGTGTTATTAAAGAGTTGACGGGTGGTGATCCGATTCAAGCTCGTGCATTGTGGAAAGATAGCATTACCTTTGTTCCTCAATGTAAAGTAATTTTAGCAACCAATAATCTACCCGAAATTACAGCAACAGATGAAGGTACATGGCGTCGTATTCGTAAAATACCATTTGAATCACGATTTGTAGACAAACCTGTTGATAATGATCCTATACATCCATATCAGTTTAAAAAGGATATGACACTTGAGACTAAAATCAATAATTGGAATGAGACATTTATGTCTATGTTGGTAGATATTGTATTTAAAACCAACGGTATTGTGAATGATTGTGATAAAGTGTTAGCTTCTAGTAAAGAATATCGTTCTGGACAAGATGTTATTATTAAATTTATTACAGAGAAGACCAAACCATGCGAGGGTAAAAAAATACAAAAGGGAGCATTAACCGAAGAGTATGGACAATGGTTTAGAGTTAATTTTGGAAAACGTCCACCAAAAATGTCCAAATTATTTGAAGCGATGGATCAAAAATTTGGCAAATTTGATGTACATAAATATTGGAAAAACGTAGAAATTATTTATGAAGAAGGAGATGATGATTCTGATTCAGATAGCGATTAAATAAATTTACAATAATATAATATATTTATAATTTATATGAACAAACACATACAAATTATAAATAAAATTAATAGTTTTTTTAATCATATACCGTTATATGTTTTTATACTTCCATATTTATTACATATATGTTCTACACGGTATTTAATGTATGGAGAACCACATAAATATACTCATACAAAACCATTATATGATATTATTATTAATAATATACAAGATGTATCAAAATATCATTACTTAATAAATTATATTATGTTTATATTGCTGATTCCTTTTTTAATAAGACCAAAATATGAATATTTTATAAGTATGTTTAAATATACTTCAATTGTATTATTTTTTAGAGCAATAACTACATCTGTAACAATATTGCCCAGCTGTGAAACTAAATTTTGTAAATTACAAAATAATTGTTTGAATTATATTATGGGTCATTGTAATGATAAAATATTTAGCGGTCATACATCGTTAAGTCTTATTTTAGTATATTTAATAAATAGATATAATTTAGTAGACGATAGTCTATTATATTTTTTTATATTTATTCAAATACTAATTGCTATACTATTAGTTGTTACAAAAGGACATTATACAATTGATGTACTCTTAGGATATTTTATTACTGGTACCATATTATTATTAATAAGTGATTTATAAACAACTTTTATCAATAGTAAACAGCAAGTAAATATATATTATCAACGTTATCAAGTAATAATAAAATGGTTTTTTTACATACATAAAAATATAAATTAATATAATTAAAAATAATAAAATGAAATATACAAGCACAAATTGTATATATTCAAATATTCCTCTTGTTATACGGTTAAACGATGGTGTACCNGGAAATTGTACAAAAATAGCATTAGATTTTTCCAATTCTGTTATATTTGAAATATTTTTAAATATTTTATTATCTCTATCTACCTTTATGAAATCATATTTTTTACATAAAGTGTTTAAATTGCGCTGGTCATCGTTACATTTTTGTAAAACAGCCTCTTTTAAAAATATTTTTAAATATTTTACATATCCTACATATAACCCACTATTTGCAATTAATCCATTATGACAACTACCAAATCGCATTCTTCACTAAAATTTTATTAAGTTCTAAAGGAAATATTGCACTAATCGGGTTTTGTAATGAAAATACTACTGTTTCATTCATATTTTTAAATCTCTCTCTACAGCAACATCTAAATCTCCATTAATATAACTATCAAACCCATCAATAAAAAATACTATTTCATTGTCGTTCAAATCTTGTATGTAATCATACACATAATCAAATTTCATCCTAAATCCAGTCCATTTTTGTCCATAACCCAATACTTTAATTGGTATATTAAATTTATTATTTATTATATCGTCAAATGTACCTTCTTTATGAGTCGCAAAAGTTAATACATGCGCATCCATACATTAATATTATATTTATTATTCATATAATATTAAATATCAAAATATACATCTTTTGGTAGTTTACTGTAAAAAAAATTAAATATTATTATCAAATACTTTACAAAAATATAATACCATATATACGGTAAACATAGCAATACTGCTATTAATAATATATTAATAGGTTTTGTAAATGAACCATTCATTATAAACAATGCCAAGTATATTATAAAAAACATATAATAAATTACTGTGAAAAATTTTGAATACCACCTAATATGCTCTGTTTCTTTATTTTCATAATAACTTTTGCGCGCATCTAATTCTTTTTCATTTGTAGAATCATATAACTTTTTTTCAAAAACTTTATTATTCTTATCTATGTCACCTAAATAATTATTTAAATGATTTTTATACAGTGAATATTTTTGTTTAAAATCATTTATTGATTTAGTCATATTGTTTACTTTTGTTTTATTTTCTTGAAATAATTTTTGAACAGTACCGTCTATTTTTTTTGTTAATTCTTTTTCATATAATTCTTGATAATATACATCGCCTTCTTTATAAACTATATAATTCTTCTTTGCATTTTTTAATTTATCCGGCGCATTTTTATAACTATAAAGTGATCTTTGATACTTTTCTTCTAATGTTTTTAATTTTTTTTCTTTTTGACATTCTGCATCACATACTGTATTATTTATTTTTTCTCGTATATATGTTGTGCGTTTTGTGTTATACTCCAATGTACTATCTGGATAAACGCTACCCGAATAAAAATGACATTTATTGTCTTTTTTATTTCTAGTAAATCCAGCACAATCATCTAAATCATTACATTCTTGGATACAATTATCCACGTTCTTTGTTTTTGTTTGTGATATTTTAGTACGACCAGATACATTATTTGATAATTTAAAATCACCAAATTGTATATAATTTTGACTAAATGTAGGATTTTCTAATTCATTTTGTTTTTCTACTTCATAATTTAAAAATCGTCCTTCTTTAATTCCATAGTTTTCAAAATGAGTAAATAAATCACACGAATTTGTACCATATGCTTTTTTAACATCTGGATATTTATTCATATAATAATTAGGATCAAATTCATTTGTATAATTTTTAACAACCATAATTAACTACTATATAATGCTATTATTTTTTACCTAAAAATACAATTAAAATATTTATAGTGATTCATAATTATTATTTGATCTATACGGTGTTATAACTTTAAACCCATCTTTTACTTTATCATCATCNGTGGATGCATTACTTATAGCACTTGGTACTTTACATGTATCTGTTGATGCATCGTATTCAGTTCCATCGGCACAACAATATTCGCCTACACACGTACCGATATCTGGTTTTGGCCATATCTCAAATTCTCCGCCATCACTATTAGATCCTTCTTCTTTTGAGTATGTATACTCGTCAAAGTAAAAATTATTTCTTTTAATAATATCCCAATATGCCAAAAATAATATAAATATACCAATACCAATTAATATAGGATTTAATACATTTGTTGTCCCTTCTGGTATTATTCCTTTACTTGTTAATAAATTTATAATAATTACTATTACAAATATTACAATTGCTAAAACTGTAACATATGCTAAAGCTTCATATTTTTTACTATAATATGTATTAATTTCAACCATTCTTAATTTATTATATTTTTCTGCATTTAATATTTTTAATCTATCTTTTTCGCGATTTAATTCTTTTTCTGCTATTGAAATTATCTGTAATTGATTACTATAATCGTTACTTGTGGTTTTATTTTGATTATTTACATCTTTTGACATTTGTTTCATATCTATATATAATTTATCACGTTTACTAGAAAGATCATTTATTTTACTAATTATTTCCTTTTTATTTGTACTATCATTATCATCTTTTAATATTTCATACAATTCTTGCTCGGTTGATTGTAATTGTGATAAATATGCTAACATATTTTCTATTGTGTCATTCGTATTTGATTGACTTGATATTTTATTCTTTTTAAAGTCTTTAATCTTTTTTTTTATTTCTAATTTTATTTTTTCTTGATCTAGTTCTAAATTATTTTGTAAATCTTCATCACCTTCACGATTCATCCATGCTATATCTTTTGCCATAATATACTTTATGGAGAAAATGATTTTTATTTTATATCATTTTGTTTCTCATATCTTCTAAAATATGTATTTCTTTATTTAATACATCTACTAATGCTGATTTACTTTCACTTGATGTCATACGAGTTATCATATTATTTATTATTTCATTTCTCTGTTCTTTAACTCTATCTAATTTCCGTTTATAATCTATAATATTTGTAAAGTTAACACTTTTATTAAATTGGGATGCGCGATAATTTAATCTTTTGTTATCATACTTGTTTATTGCTAATTGTGTTATATCTTGCATATATTTTAATGTATTTAATGAATCTCCTGAATTTCTATTTTCACAACTTATTGTACCTAATACGCATGTTGATGCGTTATTCACAAAACTATTTTTTAAAACACGCGTTAATAAATGACCTCTATATGGAACATATTTTGATTTTCTTCTTAATGCACGAATACATTCCTTCCATGCCAAAATACTTTTATTTATATCACCATTCTCTTGTATATTCATATTTTTAACATTTTTCATTTTTTCACTACCAGCTAAATCAATCAGTCTAAAAACATTATTTCCAAATCGTATTTCTATTATTAAATGACTTCTACTTGATGTATCATTTTCGCTAGATACACTAACATGTCTATTATTTTTTATTTC
>JGI20154J14316_10003180_pt1 | contig 13298 bp, 11 predicted proteins | sample COG_04_FD_14316 | JGI IMG/M metagenome (IMG submission 14316) | reverse complement strand
GCGGTGACCGGCTTTTTGTTCGTAACGCTCGCGTTTCCAGGTTTCGTTTACCGCTACCTGATGCGTCACTAAAGCGGCCCAACCCTTGCGCGCAGGGCGTTAGCCCTAGCTGTCGCTGCTAAATGGTGTTGCTGCTGCTGCTGCGTCAGGCTGGTCAACGGCTTCACGCAGGCCCTTGCCTGGCTTGAAGTGCGGTACCCGCTTCTCTGGGATGTCTACCCGCTCGCCCGAGCGTGGGTTGCGCCCGACACGCGCAGGGCGGTGATTGACCGTAAAGCTACCAAAGCCTCTGATCTCAATGCGGTGGCCCTTAACCAGGGCATCACCCATCGCGTCCAGCATGGTCCGCACGGCCAACTCGGCATCTCGGTGAGCCAACTGGCTAAAGCGTTCGGCTAGCGCGTCTACTAAATCACTGCGTGTCATAGCCGTAATTATCCTTTAAAAACAACGATGAAACCGCATTGATAATGCGTTTCAGCAAAAAAAGAGCCCGCGGGCCCAGCGTTTTCACGCCAAGCCCACGGGCTCTCGAGAGAACCGTGGCTGGTTAATTAGCCATTGTTCTCGCCGTTGTCCAACTTGGCACGCAACAAGGCGCCCAAGCTGGTGGTACCAGCGGTACCGGCGGCTTGCTGGCTCAAGCTAGACATGGCTTCCTGCTGGTCAGCCGCGTCCTTAGCGCGAATAGACAACTGGATGCTACGTGACTTGCGGTCAACGTTGAGCACAACAGCGGTCACTTCATCGCCTTCTTTCAGAACCGAGCGTGCATCGTCAACGCGGTCTACGCTGATTTCGCTGGCACGCAGGTAGCCGACCAACTCTTCACCCAAGTCAATCTCTGCACCCTTGGCGTCAACCGTCTTCACCTTACCGGTAACGATCTGGCCTTTTTCGTTCACTGAAGTGAAGGTCGTGAAGCTGTCGTCGTCCAACTGCTTGATACCCAAGCTGATGCGCTCGCGCTCGACATCAATTGCCAAGACAACGGCTTCAACTTCTTGGCCCTTCTTGAAGTTACGCACAGCAGCTTCGCCGGGCTCACTCCATGACAGGTCAGACAAGTGAACCAAACCGTCGATGCCTGAAGCCAAGCCCAAGAACACGCCGAAGTCGGTAATTGACTTGATGGGGCCCTTCACGCGGTCACCGCGCTTAACGGTGGTTGCGAAGTCTTCCCATGGGTTTGCGCGACATTGCTTCATACCCAAGCTGATACGGCGCTTGTCTTCGTCGATGTCCAAGACCATCACTTCAACCTCATCACCCAAGGCAACGATCTTTGAAGGGGCAACGTTCTTGTTCGTCCAGTCCATTTCAGACACGTGGACCAAGCCTTCGATGCCTGGCTCCAACTCAACAAATGCGCCGTAGTCAGCAATGTTTGTGATCTTGCCAAACAAGCGGGTGCTTTGTGGGTAGCGACGGGAAACACCCATCCATGGGTCATCACCCATTTGCTTCAAGCCCAGTGAAACACGGTGCTTCTCAGCATCAAACTTCAGGATCTTGGCAGTGATCTCTTGACCTGCTTGGACCACTTCGCTTGGATGGCGGACACGACGCCATGCCATATCGGTAATGTGCAACAGACCGTCGATACCACCCAAGTCGACGAATGCGCCGTATTCGGTGATGTTCTTGACCACACCGGTCACGATCGCGCCTTCTGACAAGGTTTCCATCAACTTGGCGCGCTCTTCGCCCATGCTGACTTCCACAACCGCACGCGTGACAACACAACGTTGTTACGCTTACGGTCCAACTTGATCACCTTGAATTCAAGGGTCTTGTTCTCGTAGGGTGTCAGGTCCTTTGTGGGACGCATGTCAACCAATGAACCAGGCAAGAATGCCCGGATGCCGTTGACCAAAACGGTCAAGCCGCCCTTGACCTTGCCGGTGGTGGTACCGGTCACAAATTCGCCAGACTCGAGGGCTTTTTCCAAAGACATCCAAGAGGCCAAACGCTTGGCTTTATCACGTGACAACAGCGTGTCACCGTAGCCGTTTTCAACAGCGTCGATGGCAACAGAAACAAAGTCACCCACTTGGACTTCGATCTCGCCTTGGTCGTTCTTGAATTCTTCTAGGGGAACATAGGCCTCAGACTTCAATCCTGCGTTGACGACAACGTGGTTGTGGTCAATACGCACGACTTCAGCAGAAATCACCTCACCCGTGCGCATCTCGGCACGTTGCAATGACTCTTCAAATAGGGCGGCAAAAGATTCGGACATGAAATTTTCCTATATGGCTTACGCAACTCAAACGTTAGTGAAGTCGTGACCCAGCAAGCACAAAGCCATGCGAGCGCGCGACATAAACAAGAGAGGAGGTTGGCCAGTTTTGCAGCAAAGCTGCGGGTTTAAGTTAAACATCCCGCGTCGCAGCGCACCACAGAGGGCGCGACGTACGATTTAGGTCTTTCTTTGTTTGCTTTGCCACCATGACAAGACTTGTTGCACCGATTCCTCTATGCCCAAGTCGGTGTTGTCTAGTAACGCCGCATCTGTCGCCGCTTTCAAGGGCGCATGCTGCCGGTTGGTGTCCCGCGCATCACGTTCCTTCAAATCTGCTAACAGACTGTCGATATTAGCAGAAATTCCCTTGGAAATCAATTGCCTGTACCGTCTTTCCGCCCGCTTTTCAGCGCTCGCGGTTAAAAACACCTTCAGTGGCGCGTGGGGGAAGATCACCGTCCCCATATCACGGCCATCCGCAACCAAGCCAGGGGCGCGCACAAAGCCTTGCTGTAAGTCCATTAACGCGGCGCGAACAGGGCCAATGGCGCTCACGCGCGACGCGCCCATGCCGGCTGCCTCTGTGCGAATGGCCGCGCTGACGTCTTGACCGCCTAAAAAGACCTGCTCACCCTCAAATCGCACCGCCATATTGCGCGCTAGTTCCCCAACGGTTGCCGCGTGTGCGGGGTCAGCCAAGGCCTCCACGGTGGTGGACAGCCCGGCCTGCTCAGCCGCCACACCGACCAAACGGTACAACGCGCCCGAATCTAGCCATGCGTAACCCAAGGCCTTGGCCACGCCTTGGGACAGCGTCCCTTTGCCTGAAGCCGTGGGCCCATCAATACAAATCACCGGCACCTGACCGACGCAGGGGGTGGTTACGTCGAACAGGGTTTCAAAGTAGTCGGGGTAGGTCTTGGCGACGCAGTGCGGCTCATTGATACGCACCACACATGCCGCTGGGTTCAGCGCGGCCAATGAGAAGCACATGGCAATACGGTGGTCGTCGTAGGTGTCGATCGCGGCAGGGCGCCATTCGCCCGGTGTGGCCGGCGGCGTGATGCGAAGGTAGTCATCACCCTCGTCCACGGTGGCGCCAAGCTTGCGTAGTTCGGTCGCCATGGCGCTCAAGCGGTCGGTCTCTTTGACCCGCCAGCTTGCAATATTGCGCAAAGTGGTCGTGCCTTGCGCGTACAAGGCCATCACGGCCAAGGTCATGGCGGCATCGGGAATGTGGTTGCAGTCGAGGTCAATGGCCTTCAGCGGCCAAGCCCCCCGCTTAACGCACAGGTGGTTGGGGCCGCCGGTCACGTCAGCGCCCATGCGTTGAGCGGCTTCTACAAAACGTATGTCACCCTGAATCGCATCCAAGCCAACGCCTTGGATGGTGATTCCTTGGGTGGAGCCCAGCGCGCCTAACGCAATAAAGTAGCTGGCGGAGGAGGCATCGGCTTCTACGAACACCTGCCCGGGAGAGGTGTAGCGGCTGCCTGCGGGAATGGTAAAACGCCGCCAATCTTCGCGCTGTACGTGCACGCCAAATTGCGCCAGCAACTTTAGCGTGATGTCGATGTAGGGCTTTGAAATCAGCTCGCCCACCACGTCGATCACCACGTCACGTGTGGCCACCAGCGGCAGCGCAAGCAGCAGAGCGGTTAAAAACTGGCTGGACACGTCACCGCGCACGGCAATGGGCGCATCCAATTGCAGAGCGTGCGTGTCGCCATCGCCTAAGCGCAACGGGGGGTAGCCAGCCTGGCCAAGATCCGTCACGCTCCCGCCTAATTGGCGTAACGCGTCCACCAAATCGCCTATGGGGCGCTCGTGCATTCTGGGCACACCGGACACTTCGAACTGGCCACCTTGGGTGGTCGCCATTAAGGTGAGTGCCGCCGTTAGTGGACGCATCGCCGTGCCTGCATTCCCTAAAAACAGCTTGGCGGTTTTGTTTTGCAGTTGTCCGCCTATCCCCACAATACGCAACTGATTGGTGCCTGTTTCCGTGATCTCGCAGCCCAGCGTTTTGAGGGACTCTCGCATCACCTGCGTGTCATCGGAAGCCAATATGTCGTGAATCTCCGTCGCACCATGGCTCAAAGCGGCTAACAGAAGTACCCGGTTGGAAATACTTTTGGAACCAGGAAGGGTGACCTCTCCGTGCGCCGAAGCAATAGGTGGCAGATCAAGAAAAGCTTGTTGGAACATGGCAGGTAGGCAGGGCGCGGACGCCTGTTTATCAGTCGTCGATTGCGTTGGAATCAGANAGCGGGNCGGGTACACGCCAGGCCTTGCGCTGTGCACTGGCCTGTGTGATNAGGGTTTGGAGTTGAACCGNATCACCTTCGGTGAGGGCAGATTTGAGTTGTGCCAGAGCCTGCTCAAAGCCCTGCACCTGCGCGAGAATTTCGGTGCGGTTGGTGCTCAAAATGTCGCGCCAAACAACGGGGTCACTGCCTGCAATGCGTGTGAAGTCTTGAAAGCCAGTGCCGCCCATGGCGATGGTGCTGGGGTCGACGCCGTTCATGTAGGCGAAGGCAAGCAAGTGGGGCAGGTGGCTTACCGCGCCAAACACATGGTCGTGGGTGTCTGCATCCATCTGAATGACGCGTGCACCCACAGCCTCCCACAGCGCAGTGGCCAGCGAAATCGCGGGTGCTGCGGTGGCGGATGACGGCGTGAGAATCACGAGCCGGTTGGCGTAGAGGTCGCCCTCGGCATGGGCAATACCCGCTTTTTCTTTGCCCGCAATGGGGTGTGCAGGAACAAAGTGACTCAGCGGGAAATGGCTAGTTGCCTCAGGCGAGGCGCCAGAGGCCATGTTTTCCCCTAAGACCGTTTGCGCGGTGGCCACCATGTCTGCCTTGGTCGAGCCCGCGTCCATGACCAATGCGGTGGGCTTTAAGTGCGCGCGCATGCTGCTGAGCGTCTCATGCGTCGCGCCCACAGGCACGCTAATGAGGACGACGTCGGCGTCTCGTACCGCATCGGTTAGCGAGCTGGAAACATCGGTGATGGCCCCCATACGCAGCGCTTCTTGCAGTGTCGTCTGCGACCGACCGTAGGCCGTCACGGTGATCTCTGGGCGCGCTTTGCGAATCGCCAAGGCAAACGAGCCGCCGATTAAGCCGCAGCCAATAATGGCGACGCGGCGAACCGCATGTAGTGCCAACACCGTCACGCTTCTGACTGGGGGTAAGTCCCCAATACTTTGTAGAAGGCGCAAAGGGACTTTAGCTCTTCGAGCACGGCGTGCATGTGCGGCTCGCTGGGGTGACCAACCAAATCGATAAAGAAGGTGTACTCCCACTGACCCTGACGGGCAGGACGAGATTCAAAGCGTGTCATCGACACATGGTGGTTCTTGAGTGGCACCAGCAAGTCGTGCAAGGCACCGGGTTGGTTCACAACGGAGACGGCCAAGCTGGTGCAGTCACGCCCAGTCGCTGTCGGTGCCTCCAAGGTGGCGGGCAAGCAAATAATGGCAAAGCGCGTGCGGTTGTGTGCGTCGTCTTGGATGGCTTGCCCGATGTTGTGCAAACCATACTGAGCGCCCGCACGGTCGCTGGCGATGGCGGCCCACTCAGGATTTTCTTTTGCCAATCGCGCGCCTTCTGCATTGCTGGAGACGGCGCGGCGCTCTGCGTCGGGTATATGTTTATTGAGCCACTCTTGGCATTGCGCGAGCGCTTGGGGGTGCGCCAAAACGACTTGAATGCCGTCACGTGAGTTGCTGCTTCTGAGTAGATGGTGCCTCACCAAAATACTCAGTTCGCCCACAATATGTGCGGGTGTTTGTAACAGTAAATCCAGCGATCGTGCAATCACCCCCTCGTTGGAATTTTCAATCGGGATCACACCGAAATCCGCTGTGCCCGCTGCCGTGGCACGAAACACCTCATCGATGCTGGGGCACGCGATTTCCGTCACGCTGCTACCAAAAAACGCCAACGCGGCTTGCTGACTAAACGTGCCTGCAGGGCCCAAGTAGGCAATGCGCTGCGTCGCCTCCAGTGCGCGGCACCCCGACATCACTTCGCGCCAAATGTGGCCAATGCTTTCGGACTTGAGCAGGCCACCCGACGTGTCGTTAAGTGTCTGGAGTTTGCTGATGACTTGCGCTTCACGGTCTGGCCGAAAAACAGCCGATCCTTCCCGCTTCTTCAGCTCACCCACTTCATGCGCACTCTGCGCACGCTGGTTAAGTAGCGTGAGAATTTGGGTGTCTAACTGATCAATCTCAACGCGCAGATCCTGCAATGTTTTCATTGTTTACCCGCCTATTTAATGCGTGCGCTCAAAGTGGCGCATAAAGTCGACCAAGGCCTCGACACCCGCCAATGGTATGGCGTTGTAAAGGCTGGCGCGCATGCCACCGACTGATTTGTGGCCCTTGAGTGACAGCAGGTTCGCTGCCTTTGCTTCGTTTAAAAATGTGTCGTTCAGTGTCTCATCGGCCAGCAAAAAGGGGACGTTCATGCGTGACCGAAAGGCAGGCGCTACTGCGTTGCTATAAAAATTCGACGTGTCAATGGTGCGGTAGAGCAGCTCGGCTTTTTCGATGTTGCGGGCTTCAATTGATGCGATGCCGCCTTGGGCTTGCAACCACTCAAAGACCAAGCCAATCATGTAAATGCCGTAGGTTGGTGGCGTGTTGAACATGGATTGGTTAGCCGCGACCGTCTTGTAATGGAAGGCCGATGGACAGATGCCCATGGCTTGCTCTTGCAGATCACGACGGACAAATACCAAGGTGACGCCAGCCGGGCCCAGGTTTTTTTGGGCACCTGCGAAAGCCATACCAATGCGATGCCACTGTATTGGCCGCGAGGCGATGTGACTGGAGCAGTCCACCACCAAGGGCGCCGCACACCCCAGGGCCTTGAGGTCAGGCAAGCTGGCGAACTCAACCCCATGGATGGTCTCGTTGCTACAGACATGAACGTAGTTGGTGTCTGAGCGTATGGACCACGTGGCGGGGTCTGCAACATCTTGAAAGTTCAGCGGTTTACCGTCGAACACGACGTGAACATCGGCGTAACGTTGTGCTTCAGCGCGCGACTTCTGGCTCCAGCTACCCGTGACGGCGACATCCATTTTGGCGGCGCCCGCCGTGCCGCAAAGGTTCATGGGCACGATGGCATTTTGTGCCAAGCCACCGCCCTGCATAAAGAGGATGTCAAAGTCCTCGGGCACGCTGAGGACGTCGCGAATAGCCGCCGTTGTCGTCGCGAGAATGTCACCAAAGGACGCGCCGCGGTGGCTCATTTCCATAACGCCAACACCCGTGCCGTGCCAGTCGGCTATTTCGCTGCCGGCGCGGTTCAACACCTCGACGGGAATGGCAGCAGGACCCGCCGAGAAGTTGTAGGGGCGATTCATTCAGGTGATTGCCAGCTTATGCGTTGGTGTCGTCGTCGGTGCCAGCGGCGTCCGTGTCGTTGGCGTTCGTGCTGTCAGTGCCGCTATCCGGCTCGTCGGCAATCTCGGCGACCATTTCAGCATCGCCATCGGCAATCCGCTGCATACCAATCAGTGCGCTGCCTTCATCTAGCCCAATGAGCGTAACGCCTTGCGTCGCTCGGCCCATTTCACGAATCTCAGAGACCCGTGTACGCACCAAGACGCCGGTGTCGGTGATGAGCATGATCTCATCATCGGTGTGCACCAACGTGGCGGCGACCACCTTGCCGTTGCGCCCGCTCTGTTGGATGGCAATCATGCCCTTGGTACCGCGTCCATGGCGGGTGTACTCATCAATAGGCGTGCGTTTGCCGTAGCCGTTTTCGGTGGCTGTCAGCACGCTGGTGGGCTGTGATGCCTGCTCCTCTTCGGGCAGATCAGTCGGCGCCGCCAACATCGCGATGACGCTCTGGCCTTCTTCCAGCATCATGCCGCGCACACCGCGTGCGTTACGGCCCATGCTACGGACGTCATTTTCGTCAAAACGTACCGCCTTGCCACCATCAGAGAACAACATCACGTCGTGCTTGCCCTTGGTCAGCGTGGCGCCAATCAGGAAGTCTTGTTCGTCTAAGTCGACGGCAATAATGCCCGCCTTGCGTGGGTTGGAGAACTCGGTCAGCGCGGTCTTCTTAACCGTACCCATGCGGGTTGCCATGAACACGTAATGGTTTTCAGGGAAGGTGCGGTTGTCGCCGGTGAGCGGTAACACCACATTGATCTTCTCGCCCTCTTGCAACGGGAACATATTGACAATGGGCCGACCACGTGAGTTGCGTGAGCCAGCCGGGACCTCCCAGACCTTCAGCCAGTAAACACGGCCTCGGTTGGAGAAACACAAAATGTAGTCATGGGTATTCGCGATAAACAGCTGGTCAATCCAGTCGTCTTCTTTTGTCGATGCCGCTAACTTGCCGCGTCCACCACGCTTTTGCGCGCGGTATTCGCTGAGCGGTTGGCTCTTGATATAGCCTGTGTGTGAGAGGGTGACCACCATGTTTTCTGGGGTGATCAGGTCCTCGGTTCCCAGCTCCTGCGCGTTGAACTCAATCTCACTGCGACGCAGCCCCACTTTGCCCTGGCCGAACTCGAGTTTGATTGCGGTGAGCTCTTCGCCAACGATGGTCGATACGCGCTCTGAGCGTGACAGGATATCCAACAAGTCATCGATCTCAGAAATAACGTCCTTGTACTCATTGACGATCTTGTCCTGCTCCAAGCCAGTCAAACGTTGCAGACGCATTTGCAAAATTTCTTGCGCTTGGGTCTCAGATAAACGGTAGAGGCCGTCACTACCCATGCCTACGTTTTTGCCAATCCCATCAGGGCGGTAGTCGTCAGCGTTCACGGTTGCGCCGTCCTCGCGGGTACGGGTCAACATCTCGCGCACCAAGCTGCTATCCCATGAGCGAGCAAGCAAGTCGGCCTTGGCAACCGGTGGCGTTGGCGCATTGCGAATAATGGCAATGAACTCATCAATGTTGGCCAACGCAACGGCCAAGCCTTCCAACACATGGCCGCGTTCCCGCGCCTTGCGTAACGTGAATACCGTGCGCCGTGTGACAACTTCGCGTCGGTGCTGCAAGAATATCTCGACCAAGTCCTTGAGGTTGCACAGCTTGGGTTGGCCATTCACCAACGCCACCATGTTCATACCAAAGGTATCTTGCAATTGCGTTTGCTTGTACAGGTTGTTGAGCACCACCTCTGGCACTTCGCCGCGCTTGAGTTCAATCACGACGCGCATACCTGACTTGTCTGATTCGTCTTGTATGTGGCTGATGCCCTCAATCTTTTTCTCGGTCACCAATTCGGCGATGCGCTCTAGCAGTGACTTCTTGTTCACCTGATAGGGCAGCTCGTCAACGATGATGGATTGGCGTTGGCCACGGTCGATGTCTTCAAAGTGGCATTTGGCGCGCATGATCACGCGTCCACGGCCCGTGCGGTAGCCGTCTTTAACGCCAGCGATACCGTGAATAATGCCAGCGGTTGGGAAATCAGGCGCGCGAATAATTTCCATTAAGTCATCAACCGTCGCCTCGGGGTTGTTGAGCATGTGCAGACACGCATCAACGACTTCGTTCAGGTTGTGCGGTGGAATATTCGTGGCCATACCCACGGCGATACCAGAGGAGCCGTTGACCAACAAGTTGGGCAGGCGCGCAGGAAGAACGAGTGGCTCGCGCTCGCTGTTGTCGTAGTTGGGGCCAAAATCAACGGTGTCCTTGTCGATGTCGCCCAGCATTTCGTGCGCAATTTTGGCAAGACGAATCTCGGTATAACGCATCGCTGCCGCGTTATCACCGTCGACAGAGCCGAAATTGCCTTGGCCATCGACCAGCATATGGCGTAGGGAGAAGTCTTGCGCCATACGCACGATCGTGTCGTATACCGCGGTGTCGCCGTGCGGGTGGTACTTACCGATCACGTCACCCACGATACGGGCTGATTTCTTGTAGGCCCGGTTCCAATCGTTGTTTAGTTCGTGCATGGCGAACAAAACCCGTCGGTGCACTGGCTTGAGGCCGTCACGCGCATCGGGGAGTGCACGCCCTACGATCACGCTCATCGCATAGTCCAAGTAACTGCGACGCATCTCCTCCTCTAGGCTGATGGGCAGTGTCTCTTTTGCAAACTGGGTCATGTCGTGCTATCTATATAGGGGTCGTGTACGGCGTACGGNTTAACCCGTCATTTTAAAGCCTTGAACGGGTTAAGCCGGCAGTGAGGAATTGATGATTTTGCGCGNCGTATATAGTCTTTTAGTATCTATTTATTTNNANTAATGTTTCTTAAATACTCATTAAATTTGAATACTATGTAAAAAAGACGGTAAAAGTTATAAATTTTAATTGNCTNCNATCCGCAAACAGCTGATATTTGATTACAATCAGGACTTAGCAGCGCCTATCCGCTTTCGGACGCGCCAACATTTTTNTGCCATCCGGCAACAACCAAGAGAAATTCACCATGGCCATATCAAAAAAAATCGCCCTGCTTGTATCGGCAATCGCGTTATCGTCGTTCGCCAATGCGCAAGTCGTCAGTAACTGGGTTTCTTCCGACAACACGCCTTGGCGCAGTGCGTCAGGTGAGTGCTGGCGCTCTGGCTTTTGGACGCCAGCTACAGCCGCTCCCGGTTGTGATGGTGCCATTGCCCCTGTGAAGGCGGCCGCGAAGCCGGCGGAAGAGCCGGTTGTGGTTGTGGTTGCCGAAGAGGTTGAGGTTGTTGAGGCGGTTGTGGTCGCACCGGCGCCGGCACCCGCTCCCAAAGCAGCTGTTGTTCCTGTTGCAGCGCCTGTCAAAATGACATTCGCCGCTGACACGTTCTTTGGCTTTGACAAAGCGGTTCTTCAGCCTGCTGGCAAAACGAAGTTAAACGAGTTGATGGCAAAAATGGCCATGATGGACGTTGAAGTCGTTGTGGCTGTCGGTCACACCGATACCACCGGCCCGGCCTCATACAACCAACGCTTATCAGTGCGTCGTGCTGAAGCGGTTAAGGCCTACTTGGTCTCTAACGGTGTTCCTGCTGGCCGTATCTTTACAGAAGGTAAGGGCGAAATGAACCCCATCGCTAATAACGACACCCGCGCCGGTCGTGCAAAGAACCGCCGCGTTGAAGTTGAGTTGGTTGGTACCAACAAGTAAGTCGACACTCTCACTAAAACCGCGCTTTGGCGCGGTTTTTTTTTGCCTTTAAATAAAAGTCACGCGCTTTGGGGATAATCGACGCATGGAACAAAAAACCGCCTCCGCCGCCCAGCCGCAAGCCCCGAACTACGCGAACGCAGACCCTGCTGAACTGGCAAAGTTTTCGGATTTAGCGCACCGTTGGTGGGACAAAGAGAGTGAATTCAAGCCCCTACACGCGATCAACCCGTTGCGCCTTGAGTGGATGCAGCAGCAAGTGGCCATGCGTGACAAAGACGTACTCGACGTGGGCTGTGGCGGTGGCATCTTGACCGACGCCATTGCGCGCAGTGGCGCGCGCGCCATGGGCATTGATCTGGCGACCAAGGCACTCAACGTCGCCAAACTGCACGCGCTAGAGGCAGAGACCCCTAACGTGCGTTACCGAGAGGTGAGTGCAGAGGACCTTGCTGCGGAACAACCGGCGAGCTTTGACGTCGTTACCTGCATGGAAATGTTGGAGCACGTGCCCGACCCAGCAGCCGTCGTGGCCGCATGTGCCCAGCTGGTGAAGCCGGGGGGAACCGTCTTCTTCTCAACGATCAACCGCAACCCAAAGTCCTTCTTGTTTGCCATTGTGGGCGCGGAGTACGTGTTGAACATGTTGCCTAAAGGCACACACACCTACGCTAAGTTTATTCAGCCTGCTGAACTGGCGGCCTACTGTCGCGCCGCAGGTTTAGAGCTGAATGGCACGCGTGGCTTGGAGTACAACCCGCTCACCAAACACTATTGGTTAAGCAATGACACCAGCGTTAACTACATGTTTGCAACCACTAAACCCTTGGCTTAATGCGGCTGAGTTGAACAGAAGGGCGCGGCATGTTTACCAACGTAAAAGCAGTTTTGTTTGACCTCGATGGCACGCTGATCGATAGCGCGCCCGACTTGGGTGCGGCTGCCAACCGCATGCGCATCAAGCGTGGTCTAAGCGTATTGCCCCTTGATCAATACCGTCCACTAGCCGGTGCAGGCGCGCGCGGCATGCTGTCTATCGGATTCGGATTGACCCCGGATGCCGATAACTTCAACGCCATGCGCGAAGAGTTTTTTGCAGAGTTTGAGCGTGACCTCATAGCCAACACCGTGGTCTTCGACCAGGTGGATGAACTCATTCAGACGATTGAGCAACGCGGCTATTTGTGGGGCGTGGTGACCAACAAGGCAGAGCGATTTACGCTGCCAACAACGCAGCAAATGCCGCTTTTTCGCAACGCCTCATGCATAGTGAGCGGTGACACCACACCGCATGCAAAACCACACCCCATGCCGTTGCTAGAGGCGGCCAAGCGTGCGGGCGCCTTACCCGAAGAATGCATTTATGTGGCGATGATGAACGTGACATTGTTGCGGGCCTTGCCGCGGGTATGCAGACCGTGGCGGTGCAATATGGCTATCTCGGCGCCAATGCCGACACCCGTAGTTGGGGTGCACAAGCGACCATTGCCCAGCCCTTGCAGTTACTCAGCCTCTTAACCTGATTTTTTGGTGCGCTGTTTGCGTGTGAGAAGTGGCATTGCTTCGCAAAGTCGCGTAAACTTGGGCGCTTGGGGCTGCACTGGTTTCGACGTGGGTTCGGAAGCGTGGTGGGGCGTGCCGAGGTTCAGTCACCTCGTAAATCCGCTGAAAAAAAACTAACTGCAAACGACGAACGTTTCGCACTCGCAGCTTAATCTGTGAGACTTGTAACAGCATGCTGACGGGCTGGGCAAGGGGGTAGCAATACCTCCCGGCTACAAGGGAATTTACGTTGGCTGGCATGCAGCTGGGTTACTTAGTTGCGTGTGAGATTCAAGGTAACTGGCGTCTTGGGTAGCGTGTTGCTGCGCGACCTGAGAAGTGAGATCCAAATCAGACGACTACGCACGTAGAACCATACGAATATGTCTCGCGG
>JGI20154J14316_10003175_pt1 | contig 13307 bp, 13 predicted proteins | sample COG_04_FD_14316 | JGI IMG/M metagenome (IMG submission 14316) | reverse complement strand
CATAAGAAAGCAAAAGGAAAGGAAGACGTATTAAGTGATGGAGATACGGGACTGCTTGTTGGTATTAAAGTTTCCAAGGCTAACTCACAATCAGTACGGGGTAAGCTTAAGAACCAAGCTCTTTACTTCCGTGATGGTGAAGTTGATGGAGCTGTCCACGTTATTAATCCAACCAAAGCCTTGCTTCAGGCGAAGGATGGACTTGAATCTCCTGAAGTTTTATCAGAAGAAGCTTTGCTTGCAGAAGCAAATAGAACAATAAGGCCGGAGACTAAGGCAGAGATTAAGGCTAGGGAAAAAGCTAAGGCTACTCAAGACGTTAAGGATCAGATACAAGAAGCAGCTGACGAGTTAGATGCAAATCCAAACACAGAGGCAGCTGCCAAAAATAACTTGCTCGATGAAGGGGAAGTCGAATCTGAAACATCTACTGTTAGCAAAACAGATCCTTTTGCAGAATTTTTGGGCGAAGAATCTTCCTCAGAGGAGCAGTTCGAGGAAGATGATTGGGGAGATTTAGACCTCTATCCGGATAACTATGAAACAGATCCTGCTGACTTAACAGCAGAACAAGATCAGATAGATCAGCTGCAATTAGGTTTAAAAGATGCGAAGTCTAATTCAAAAGATACTACGATTAATGCTGCGGATCGCAAAGCCGCGAAGGCGCTTATCCCAAAGATAGAAAAGGCGTTAGTTGAATTAGGCGTTGTAGTCAAAAAATCTAAACCCGCCAGTGGTATTACTAATTCTGATATAGATGACGCATTTGATGTCGCAGATATTCTTGGGAAGAAATTTGTATCTAGAAGTCAGCTAAGAAATAAGAATGGTATGTCTGTTGCGTCTGTGCAATCAGTCATAAATAATTTTGAAGCCAAGTACAACGGCATACCTGATATTAAGTACAACATAATCAACACACCTGTGCCTGACGGTGCAGCTGTCGGTAGCCTAAAGAATAAAGTAGTGACGCTAAACGCTGCTGGAATTAATAACACGGCTGAACTTGAGTCTGTTCTGCGCCACGAAATCCTTGCCCACTATGGCTTGTCTGTCTTTACTAATCTTGAAGAGAAGATGGATATATTAAACAGGGTGTCTAAGGCAGAAGGTCAGAACAAAGAAATGACTCTCATTTTTGATAATGTTCGTACCAGATATAAGCCTTACATTGATGGTTGGAAAAATCAGGGAGCTACTGACGAGAGCATAGAGTCTTCTATTGCTGAAGAAGTTTTTGCACGAGTAGCTGAAGAGGCAGATCAATCTAAGTTTGGTAAAGCTTGGGATGCGATTGTGTCATACGTCATGAAGGCACTCCGTAAGGTGGGCTTCTACGAGCACTACACCAAGGCAGATGTTCGCAGGACGTTGCAGAGTTTCGGTAAGCAGTTTACTGAGGCTGATGTGGAAACTTCTCTCCAAGTAAATGGAAAGATTGATGACATCAAGTTCAATGTGCCAGCATCAGAAGATGGCCTCGATGCTTCTATGGAAGCATTACTAGCTAACGTAGCTGCTCAAACTGAGATCCGTGAGGCTGCTCAAGCTGCTCAAGCTGAGGCCAGAGAAGCTGTTCAAATAAAACAATTAAAGGAACAACAGACGGTCATCGTAGCTGAGTCCAAGCCATCTAGAAACTTGGGAGATCCATCTAGAACCTTGGTAGGAATACCTACAAAAAGAATAGCAACAGATACAAATCTTGCTAAGGGTAGACTGCCAGCTGTCGAAGTAAGGCCAGATCTTATTCCAGATCGTGCAACTATAAATGATCACTCATCTGTCTATGCTGATTCGTTAGATGCAGGGCAACGTATGGGTGTTGATCTAGCGTTGTCATCTATGATGGAAAAAAAATACAAAGGGTTCTTGTTAGCGGATGGTACAGGCTTTGGTAAGACCCGACAAATTTTAGCCATAGCTGATCAATACAAAAAGTCTACAGGTAAGAAGGTTCTAATCATTTCTGAGAAGCCCGAGATTCTCAAAAAGAACTTTGCTGAAGATGCTGCGATTATGGGCATCGACATGAACCAGTTTAAGACGGGAACATACAATAGTTTTAAGGACGGCAAGAAAGGGAACGCAGTAAATTCTGAGTTCGACCAAGACTGGGGTATGGTTTTATTTGATGAGGCTCATAACCTAAAGAACTACGACACCATTCAAGCTAAGGCAAGTCGTGGTCTAAGGAAAGAAAAAGTAGTTTACGTTACAGCTACACCAATGGATCGTGCTTCATCTGGTGCTAACATGTGGGCGCAAATAACAGGTGAGACATATGAGAAAGCGCTTGATCGGTTAGGTCATAAGCTGGCCACTGGTCATAAGGTGAAGACTAAATCTGGCCTATATATAGAAGGGCCAAAAGAGGTGGTGCTAAAGAAGGGTGTTTCTCCTAAGAGGGCTTTGGAAAAAGTAGCTGAGATGAGAGATTTTGTCATTGAGTCAGGACGTATGCTCAAGCGGTACTACCCTTTCTTTGGCACAACCAATGACATTAATGTTCAGATGACAGAAGAAGCAAGGATTGAGCAAAGTGAGATGGATCAATGGTGGTCGTCAGAAATGGCTGCTAAAGGCAATCCTAGTACGATGAAAGGCCAAAGGATCAATGAGTTCGTAAGGTGGGAAGAGCACCTCAAGCTAGACGCAACAGTAGAACAGCTTAAAGAAGATCTTGCTAACGGTAAACAAGTTATTGTAGCAGCGGAGACTGTCAGTAACGATTTAACTATTAAAGGCTTAGATGATAAGAAGATTATGGGGTTCATTGGCTTGATGAAAGAGCGCTTGGATTCTGAGGGAATAAACTATACGGAGCTTACGGGAGACACCAAAGATGAGCGTAAAGCAAACGTAGCAGAATTCCAAGAAGGAAAGGCTCCCGTTGCTTTAATAACTGCTGCTTCTGGTGGTACTGGAATCAACTTGGATGACGTTGTAGGAGATACTCCTCGTTCACTTATCATGGTCACCAAGAACTGGTCTGGTGATAAAGTGGTTCAGTTAATTGGTCGAGTCTCAAGAAAGAATACCCAGTCTGCTTCAGTCGTTCATGTGGTTAATCTGGAAGGTGGCATAGGTGATGAGCACAAATCATTAGTGGTTAAACGCAAACTTAACACACTGTTGAGTTCGAGCGGTGAGCCAAATATCCTTGATTCGTTTGAGTGGGAAGGGACTAGAATCGAAGACGGTGAACTTGTGGTCGATGAGTTTGGAAAGATTAAGGGCATTGATGGTGGGTTGACGCCACAGCAAATAGAAGCAGTTAAGGCCAGAGGAGGCGACCTCGGTTCAGTTGAGGTCAAGCCAGCTATTAAACCAGAGGCTGGTGACACCTACAGGGACGAACTGAGGCGGCATGGCGCTAATCCTACTACAGCTGAGACTGCCTCGGGTAAAAAGTATTTAAGCCTTACAGCCACTCCTGCTAATAGGGCGTCTATTGAGGCCACTCTAAGAAGGATACTTCCCTTAGACAAGAAGGGAAATGAAAGTGCTTTCATTACACCTAAGAACAGGAACGGACTAACGTTCTTCTACGTCTGGCAGACAGCGCATGCTAAGGCAATAGCTACTGACCTCAACGACAGAGGTGTGGTCTACTCTCGTCAGTCAGTCAGTGAAAAGGCTAGAGGTCTTTCAAGTAAGTCTGTTAAAGATGTTCAGAAGTGGGTAGGTAATTCTGTATTAGCAAACATGAGTAAGCTTGGGCACTCAATTGAAGTGGTTCAATCTGTTTCTGATATTCCAACCGCAGGGCTTAACGCAGACATCGACCCAACAGCAAGAGGTCTATTCATTCCTAACAGCATGACTTCGTACCTCGTTGCTGACAATCTTCACTCTAAGTCAGAGGCGCGTACTGTCTTCAGTCATGAGGTTGTTGGCCACTATGGCATTCAATCTATGTTAGGAGATGAGTTCAACTCAATCCTAGACGAAGTGCAGGACATGAAAGCGAATGGCGATCCTGAAGTGGTTGCTGCGGCTGAAGTAGTTATGAATAGGGAAGGTCAGCTTAGCCGTGAGCAGGAAGCTGAGGAGATCATCGCAGTGATGGCTGAAGGATTGGAGTCTCGTTCATTGATGACTCGGATCTATGACGCAATCAGGATGTGGATGAAGCGCACGTTCTCTAGCAATTACATTGCATCGAATGGCAATTTAAGAGACTTAGTATTGGATGCCAAGCGCCACGTTTACACTGACAAGGCTAATGCAAACACAGCACCACAAACTGCGGGTCAGATTCTCTACTCCAAAGTGAGCAAGCTCGATGCTCCTAAGCAGATGGAGGTATTTGCTGACTCGAAAGAAAATGTAGGTAAGATTCTTGGTGGCTTAGCAGCTGAAAACTTCCGTAAATCAACAGTTGATTCGGCTTCTAAGATTATTAATCAGAACAAGAACCGTAACTTCCTCCAGTATTGGTTAACTAATACTCAGATCTTCCGCACCTATAAGGCGGCGTTTGACTGGAAAGATGGTAACCCGTTAAAGACCATTAACAATTTACTAGGTGAGTTCAGAGTTGACAAAGAACGAGCGCTTCATGGGTTTGAAAAAGAGGAGAAGATTTGGGACAAGTTAAGTACCAAGGAAGCTAACTCTTTGGCTAGTCTCATGCGTGATTCTACGATTGCTGGCATACACCCTGACGAATCAATGGCGAATAAAGTTCATGAGTTTGTTCGTCTTGACCAGAATAGGCTTGATAAGCTAAAGGCAAAACCCAAGAAGACTAAAGTGGACATGGCAAACATTTCTAATTTAGAAGAGAGCTTAGCCTTTATGCAGTCCGAGCATGCCCGATTGAGAAAGGAGTGGAACAAGCTCACCGCTAATGCCAAGCTCGTTTATGATGACACCCGAGAAATGTTGCGAGAGCAGTATGAGATGGAGCAGAGTGAGTTACTTGCTCGTATTGATAGGCAGATTGAAAACCCTGTTCATCGTGAGTCGGCCAAGAAAGCTTTGAAGAATCGGATGGGTGAGTTAATTAAGCGCGGCCCATACTTCCCTCTATCAAGATTTGGCAATCATGTTGTCATTGCGTTTGCAGAAATTAATGGCAAGAGGGAGTTTGTTCGAGAGCAGTTCGAGAGCCGCACAGAGGCTGAGCGTGCGTTGAAGTGGCACAAGTCCAAGTGGGGTGAAGATAATGCACGCATGACGTACATGGCTGACATGGGCAAGACAGCTCAGTCAGGTGACCTCTTCTCGTTCAGAGACAATCTATTTACTGCGCTTGATGAGAATCGGGATGGTGTTCTTCGTGATGATATGATGGATGAAAATGCTAGATCGTCTATCCGAGCATCAACTGAACAGCTCAAGACTGATATAAACAATTTGATGCTGAACACGTTACCTTCTAGCTCCATCATGCAGCGTAGACGTCAGCGGCTTGGCACCAAGGGTGCGTCATCTGACATGAGAAGATCAGTTCAGAACATGATGCTTCAGTCGGCACAGCAGATCTCTAAGATTAAGTACGCTGATCGAATCCAATCTGAATTGAACGACATCGGTCTAGAGAATCGCAAGTTTGCCACGGGTGAGGCTTCGCAAGTTACGCAACAGTATGCTGATATTGCTTCAGCAACACATGCTGAGATGACGAAGAGATTCGAGTTGACTATGAATCCAACAGGCGCAGCATGGGCATCGAACGCAGGACGGTTGGCTTTCTTCCATTACCTTGGTTGGTCTCCTGCCGCAGCGTTTGTCAACCTGACTCAGGTTCCAACGATAGCAATTCCGATTGTCGGTGCGCGGTATGGCCTAGCTAAAACATCAGCAGTGTTCCTAAAGACAATGACAGACTGGCATCTAGGTAAGAGCGAGTTGTCTTTGCGTGATGCGTACAAGTCATTCGCAAGAGACGGAAATAAAAATGTCACAGCTGATGAGCAGAACTTTATCAAGGTGTTAATAGACCGAGGAGATATAGACATCACTCGAGTTGGCTCGATCACTGAAGAAGCTCACTCTGATCAGAGAACGCCTAGCGTATTCGGCACGAAAATGCAGAAGCTAATGCGCACAGGTGCTTATATGTTCCACGGGGCTGAGATGAGTAACCGAGAGGTCACTGGATTAGCCACATACAGACTGATCAAAGACAAGCACCCTGAGCTGTTCAAAGGATCTACGTTCAAAAGCTCTGAAGAGATGAGCGAGAATGAGCTAAAGATTTATGACGAGGTGCGTGAGTTGATTGGAGAAACTCAGTTCTTGTATGAGTCTGAGAACCGTCCAAGGGCTATGCGAGAGAACAACATTATCAAGTCGATGACGACCTTTAAAATCTATGGTCAGCACGTTATCTACATGTACTCTCAGCTCGCTCGTGAGGCTTTAGGTAGAGACAAGTCTTTGTCTCCAGAGAAACGTAGAGAAGCAATGAAAGCCCTTGCCGGTCTTGTCACATTCCAGATGTTAGCAGCTGGGGCAACAGGTGTACTACCAATAGCCGTAGCTGTGTGGATGGGCGGCGTAGCGTACAACTTATTTGCTGATGATGAAGAGGAGATTGTCTCAAGTGAAGTTGAGTTTACTCAATGGTTGGACGACCTTGTTAGAGGCATGTTCGATGATGATGAGCAGCAGTTTATGAGTGCTCTACTCAGCAAAGGACTCGGTAATGCGTTAGGCGTAGACATAGCATCAAGAACAGGACAGAACACCAACCTGTTAATCATGATGCCTGACCGCCCGATGTCTTCAGGCAAAGAATATTACAAGGAACTTACTATTATCAGTGGCTGGCCCAGTGTTCGGTGGCATCGGTGGATCTACTTTCAACTTTGCTCAGGATGTTTACGAAGGCAACCCCACTAACAATCTCAAGTCTGCATTACCCAAGGTTGTACGGGACGCATACAAAGCTGTCGATTACTCAAAGAATGGTGTCAAGACACGCAATGATTTGGAGGTTATCGATTCACTCGACACGAGTGATATAGTTATTCAAGCGCTAGGATTTACTCCAGAAGTCGTAAGCTCTACATACAGTCGGGCATTTGCTGGGAAGAATAAATCTGAACAGCAGAAAGCGGTCAGACGAAACGTGCTTGGTGATGTGTACACCGCAATTTCAGGTGGAGATCAGTCAGATGTACAGGACGCATTGTCGGCTGTGACTAGGTGGAACAATTATATTATGGAGCGCATTAATGATATTAAAGATCCAGCTATGAAGTATCTCGTTCAGTCAGAGTTGATCACATCGAAGACACTTCTTGCCAGCCTGAAGTCCAAGATCATCATGAAAGGTTCAGCGATTGAAGGTGTGGTCTTACCCAAGAAGCATTTGTATTTAATAAATGAGTATACGTTCGGTAAAGAATAATCATAGAGAATTTTATATGAGCATTGAGTATAGAGGGGAGAGGTTTGAAGGATACAACAAGCCTAAGAGAACGCCTAATCACCCAACGAAAAGCCATGTCGTGCTAGCTAAAGAGGGATCTCAAATAAAAATGATTCGCTTTGGAGAACAAGGCGCATCTACCGCTGGCGCACCCAAGGCTAACGAGAGTGACAAGATGAAAGCGAAGCGCAAAAGTTTCAAAGCAAGGCATGCCAAGGGTATCAAATCGGGGAAAATGTCAGGTAGCTATTGGTCTAATTTGGTCAAGTGGTGAGAGAGTAATGAAAGCCAAATCAAAATCAAAAGTAAATGAGGCTGGTAATTATACGAAACCTACAATGAGAAAAAATCTCTTCAACAAAATTAAAGCGGGAACTAGAGGTGGCAGAGCTGGGCAGTGGTCTGCACGTAAGGCACAGCTTCTAGCTAACGAGTATAAGAAAGCGGGTGGAGGTTATAAGTGAAAGGTTCTCAGAAGTCTTTAAAGAAATGGACTANGCAAGAGTGGGGTACGAAAAGCGGTAAGCCCAGTGCAAAGACAGGTGAGAGATACTTACCTAAAGCAGCTAGGGATGCACTGAGTGCTAAAGAGTATGCAGCTACTACAGCAGCAAAGAAGAAAGGGACGGCGGCTGGTAAGCAGTTCGTAAAGCAGCCTAAAGCAATAGCAAAGAAGACAGCTAAGTTTAGAAAATAATAAGATCTGCTTGACGCGCATTATCACTATGGGTATGATGCGCTGGCAGTTCAGGAAGCCCTTAGAAAGTTGGGACAACTGTACTGTAAGTTATTGTTTTATAACGTAGTGAAACGTCCTGATTACCACGCAGAATATGGTGATTATCAGGACATTAATTAATNTTATCAATGACTTAGCTAAAAGTGGGACTCTTTTTTACACGCAGAGGGTCGGCGGTTCGAACCCGTCATCACCCACCAATTACTTATTAAAATCAGACACTTAGCGGTGTCTTTTTTTTGGCCTAAATAAAGTTGGGACAAGGTTGGGACAAGGTTGGGACAACGATAATTCCTTTTAGTCTATGGTTAAGCAGTCTTCTTGCTTGGGTTAAGGGCTTCAATCGAAGCTCGATTCAATACGTCTAGCGTAGGCGTTGCCTCCTGCCACACAATATCTTCGTGATCTCTTGCGTAGTTCTCCGTCATCTCTGGATTCGCATGGCCAGCCAACTGCTGTGGATATTCTTTGGTTTGCTTTTGAATAAGATAGATTCCTAGCGCACGACCCTGATGAAATCCGGGCTGTTCATTCATAGCTAGATCAGGGTAGGGGTTAGCTAAGTCTCTGATCCTCTTGAACTCGTCAGACAAATATTTCGGGTACACCTTGGTGTAATGCACTCCGTCTTCTCGTCCTGCGTTACGAATCTGTGGCTTTCTGTGAATAAGAAACGGGCTTACTATATTATCTCTGCACTGATTAACAATAGCCTTAAGCTCAGGCGTGATCTCAATCTTAAGGTAGCCCATATCGCTATACTTCTCTGTCTTCTGCTGTATGACCTCGATGTAAGTGTCACTAGGTTTAGGCATCGGTATAGATAGTATGTCAGCTCTGCGCTGGAGTGTGGTAAGTCCCACGTTCATAGCACAACGTAACCAGTGAGGGCATTCAGGGTGGTCATATATAGCCATCCAACCTTCAAAAGTATGACGCTTTATCACACGTTTAGTTTTGACCGGCTTGGTCAGATCAACAGGATTAGAATTACCGGTGATGTAACCTTTCGTGAGCGCATACTGCATCATCATCTTTAAGTTCTTCCGAGTAGCGTTCCTAGCGTGGGGTGTACCAGAGTCTTCATCATCTTCTTCGGGGTCATATACTAAATCAAACAGCTCATTGATTTTAAGCAGCGTGAACTGTTCCAATGGAAGATCAGGCATATACTTCTTCACCTTGTTCATCATGGTTTTGCGTTCAGCAATTAATGAGTCAGAGAAGTTGTCTATATTTTTCTCGACAACATTAAGGTACTTGGCGCACAGGTCGCTCAACTTCATGCGAGTGCCGATGATGGACTCTGTTAAGTCAGTGCGTGTGAACAGTATTGAGTTGGCTTGGTTTGCTGCGCGTATTGCAGCAGCTCTGTTAGTACCGAGGGATTTATCTACCTTAGCTTGTCTATTGCGATACCTGTAGTTCGTGATACCCTTGCTTGTATTCATAGACAAGTACATAGGCAAGCCTTTACTTGCGTTTGATTGACGTTTCTTCATCTCCTAAATCTCCTAAGATTTTATTCAGTAGTGAATCATTTGAGGTAGTGAGTAGTGGATCACCATTGCTTATATCAACATAATACTTTCTGCCGATCTTGTGCGCCAGAAGATCACCTCTTCTTATCCAATCCAGCGCTGTTCGTTTGGTAGGAATAGAGTCAGCTGTGAATGCTGTCCTTAGATATTCATCCACGCTCATCAGCTTGCTCATCTTTAATCTCCTTTGGTTTATCTCTCATATCAATCCAACTTACATCGGTAGATGGGGATAGTCCCAGATCAACTCGGTCTTTAAGTCTTGTTGGAGAAAATACAGAGTCATAGTTACGCCTGAAATTTTCCTGAGACTTTTTATTTTGATCTGACATTCTTTTTCTCCATTGCATGAGCAAAACTTCTAGCGTTAACCTCGCTTGGAGTAAGGACTCTGTTGTCATTGATCTTGCCCATGTCCACTTGTGTTATGTTTCCTCCCTCCTGTAAAAACTTTTCTGTCTTGCGTTTCAGTTCCTCTCGTTGTCGAGCCTTAGTGTCCGGCCCATCGTATATCGTGTGATCACTGGTCATCGTCCTCGTCCTCATACAAATGGCTAATAATTGAAGTGGTGGCTAATGAAATCCACCCGCAAATAATCCCCGCGATTACTAGATTGATGTCCTGTCCCATTAGATCTAGCGCGAGGGATGTTCCGAAACAAAGAATAGTTAGCAGTGGCCACATATTTATTCGACCATGGCTAAAAGGATGACGAAAATATCTCGATCATCTTGATCAAGATCATTGAAATTTGTTTCACTTATAATCTCTTCAAGAACAGAAGCCTTCATTCGTAGTGACTCCACTTTCTTTAAGAGTGCAGCCTTTAGCTCTTCGCTCTCAGACATATTAAATTTCCTGATTGATTTTCCTGCGAAACCAAGCTCGTTTGGCAGAGACACTTTGCTTATTGCGGCCTAGCATTGACGCTAGTTCCCTGTCAGCAAGCGTGATGTTGGTTAAAAAAGTGAGGCACTCATCGTGTGTCCACTCTCGTCTGTTTATCTTTCTCAGTCCCATCAGTCTTGCTCTTTCACGCACGCTGCGAGGGTCACGATCAATTAGCAATCCGATTTCAAAGTAGGTGCGGCTACGATAGTTGAGTCGAATAAACTGATTATCTAATTCAGAATATCGCTTACCCATAGGCTCGAACCCATAGTCTTGTTGAGGTAGGGGGAGCAATTTTCCCAGTAATGAACGGGTTATATGTGGGTGGCCGCGCTTCTTCTTGAACAAGCCTACGCTGTGTTGCACCATGTGGATCGGTTACACCCAGCTTGCACGCAAGCATTCTCACAGAACTTTCAGGTCTGTTGATCTTCTCGCAGATAGAACGAACGGTCATGATGTTATAATTAGTTGCAACAAAAGAAATTTCTTCATCTGTCCAGAAATAAGCCATACAAATTACTCCAGTCTGTAGAAAATATGAGTGCCCACTTGCGCTATCATTTTTGATTCGTCAGCCCAAGTGGGGGATACATAATTTGCGTGATAGTGGGTGGCCCCTTCGCTTGTATTTTTGTACTGACCACCCAGAATTTGTGAGGCGAGGATAATTGAGTTGTTCCAAGCCGGTAAATTTTTGGGGGTGTCATTCAATCCGTCACACCAAAAGCTGAACTGACACTGATGGCGAAGCATCACTTTAGGATTGTTGGGATGAGTGCGCCCTTGCTTTACTACCTCGCAAATTGAGTCGGGATAACGAGAGTCATCAACTCGATTCATCACGACAAACCCAACACTAAGCTGTCCAACCAGCGGCTCAGACCTCGCCTCGTGATAGAGTCCGAGAGCAAGGCAGAGCAGGGCTGACTCAAACATCTATCCGAACACCGACTTAAACATTCTCTCGAATATTGATGGTTCCTTTGCCGCAACAGTAATAGTTGTTTGTCGGATGGGGCGCAACGACTTCGGAGCGTGAGCAAACTGGCCGATGTCTGAACCATCAATAAATGCAGAGGAGTGCCGCCGTAGCTCAGCTAAGCTGGGCGTCAACTTGTGTTTGATTAAACTTTGATAAAGTTTTGGACATCGGATTTGACACTCACTGTGCAGTGCATAGCGAACGCGTCCTGACGACAAACCGATTCGTGAAGCCGTTGCATTCAAGCTGACGCCCTCAAGGGTCAGAATAAATGCCTCGACATTCAGTGGTGTAGATTTATATTTGCGCATAAAAAGTCCTAGATTGTTAGTAGTTATACCGCCACTCATGTGGCGGGTAGTGTTAGGTGCTCTAAAGCATGTTTTTATCGAGGTTGTCATAGCCTCCTAATTAAAAGGAATGTCGTCATCAAATCCGTCATCAGCGGGTGGCTGCTGCTGTTGCTGTGGCGCACGTTGCTGCGGAGCACGTTGCTTCTGCTGTGGCGCACGTTGCTGCCCACCTCCACCTGCCGATTTGCTTCCCAACATTTGGATTGCGCCAGAGAATCCATCCACAATAATGTCTGTGGAGTAACGATCTTCGCCGCTNNNTTTGTCCTGATATTTAGANGTTTGAATCTTTCCACGAACGAAAAGTTTATCGCCTGAGTTGATGTACTGAGCAAGATTCTCAGCTGTNTTTCCGAACACGCTGATGCGATGCCATTCAGTTTTTTCTTTTGTTTCACCTGACTGTTTATCCTTCCACTTGTCAGANGTAGCTAGTGACATTTTTAAAATGGTGCTGCCGTTCGCGGTGTTAACAACCTGTGGTTGTTGTCCTACATTTCCAATAAGATTTACTTCATTTAAACCTGACATGGTTTTCTCCTAAGATTAATTTAATAGCTGGTTAGGCCAGCAAGTCCCAATGATCACAAAGTCGGAATAGTCTGATGCGACTGAACCTCGCTCATCGTGCTGTGGTTTTTCTATGCGCGGCACTCACAGCTGATCCGCAATGCTGGCCTATCCCCCAACTATGGGGCCGCGCCAGAACGGACATTACTTTGTCGCGGCAACTCTGAAGTACGAGCTGCTTTTGCTCCGGTAAAGTTCAAGGTCTACACCCTCTAGTGAGGGAACCTTTTTATAGTTAATATTTCCTTTGCGTTCGGCCTGAGTGACGCGAACACCACCACCCTCGCAGTCTCTGTCACCGGACAGGTCGATGAGAGCGGCTCTCGCTGCGTCTACGCGCTCTTTGGCTTCAGCAAGCAATGTGTTAGCTTCAGTCCATTCGTTTGCGACAGAGGTAAACTCAGGGTCTTCACGGCGTAGTACGCCATCACCCTTCATTTCTCCTGCATCAAGCAGCGCCCAAAACTCAGCCCACTTTTCCATGAGAAGATTAATGTCATCTTCGTTACGAGGAATTGTTATTTGAAGGTGCGACTTGTCACGCGCATCGTAGATAAACAACTTGGCTTCTTTCGCATCAGACACAAACATCTGCTGCTGAATCTGCCAGTAGTAACCCTGTGGACAATCGCCATTCTCTACTGTGATCCAAGTCTTTGATTGCTTACCTTGGTAGGGGCACTTGATTTCAGAGACATGACCTGTACTGCCATCAAACTCTACAGATTTGCCGTCAAGAGACGCTGACAAGGGGAGGCCATTGTGCTCACGGGTAACAACAACAGGGGCGTAGAACTCATCGTTGACCGTCTCTGCCGCTATACGCGCTTCGTCCTC
>JGI20154J14316_10003154_pt1 | contig 13359 bp, 10 predicted proteins | sample COG_04_FD_14316 | JGI IMG/M metagenome (IMG submission 14316) | reverse complement strand
CAACCTGTCTTTCGCACCGGTGTCGGGGCGGGAGGGGGTGATGATCTTAATGATTTATCCGCGTGAACTGGCCCATCGGATGACCCAGAGCGTCTCAGTGAAGTCTGCGGCCATGTCGGCCATTGGCATGGCTGAAATGTTGGCCCATGAGATAAAAAACCCTCTGGCGGGCATCACAGGCGCCGCACAGCTTTTATCGATGAGCCTAAACGCGGAAGACCTTGTGTTAACAGATTTAATTGTCGAGGAATCGCGCCGCGTTGTCAAATTGCTTGAACAGGTTGAAAAATTTGGCAATCTCAGTCCGCCCATTCAGATGGCGGTCAATATTCATGATGTTCTCGATCGTGCCCGACGCTCTGCACTCTTGGGTTTTGGCGCAGAGATGAAAATCATCGAAGACTATGATCCCTCCCTGCCGCAGGTTTTAGGTGATCCGGATCAATTGCTGCAGGTGGTGCTGAACTTACTGAAAAATGCTTCTGAGGCGGCAGGGGCCGGTGGTGGAACGATTCGTCTCAGGAGCTTTTATGAGCATTCGTTTAGTTTGCGGCGCTCAGACGGGACCGGACATGCCTTGCCGTTACAGATCGAAATTATCGATGACGGTCCTGGTCTGCCTCAGGACATAAAGGGCGATGTGTTCGATCCGTTTGTGTCGGGGCGTGAAAATGGCACCGGCCTAGGGTTGGCGCTGGTGAGTAAAATCCTGTCTGACCATAGGGGCTGGATTTCGGTGGACTCTGTGCCCGGACATACCGTTTTTAGGCTCTCATTGCCGATGGCGAAATAATCAAGAAGGAAGCGTGTGATGGATGGTACAGTTTTGGTGGCGGACGATGACCGGACGATACGGACTGTTTTAACTCAGGCGCTGACGCGGGCCGGATGTAAGGTGCACGCGACCTCGTCGTTGACAACTTTGATGCGCTGGGTGGCTGAAGGGCGTGGCGATGTCGTCATTTCTGATGTGGTGATGCCGGATGGCAACGGTTTGGAAATGATACCTAAAATTGCCCAAGACCGGCCAGGCCTGCCGGTCATTGTTGTCTCTGCGCAAAATACAATTATGACCGCAATTCAGGCTGCTGAAGCTGAAGCATATGATTATTTGCCCAAACCTTTTGACTTGCCTGACTTGATGAAACGCACTGCGCGGGCGTTGGAATTGAACCAAAAACGCCGCAGCTCTGTCGTCGTAGAAACTGACAGGCAAACCTCTGATGACTTGCCTTTGATTGGAAAAAGCCCGGTGATGCAAGCCCTGTATCAAGTGGTGGCACGGGTGATGAATACCGATTTGCCTGTCTTGCTTATTGGGGAGTCCGGCACAGGAAAGACGCTGATTGGGCGTATGATACATGATTTTTCCGATCGCCGAAATTTGCCCTTTATCACCGTCAACGGGGCAGATTTGGTTGACCTTGAAGGGCCTGCACGCGTGTTGGCGCGGGTCAAGGGCGGCACGTTGATGCTGGATGAGATCGCCGATATTGATCTGGCAGTTCAGGCGCGGATCGTTCGCATGATTGATGCGCCAAACGAGCATGTGCCGCGGTTTATGGCGTCCAGCCAGATAGACCTGACCAAAGCAATGGATTCGGGGAAAATCCGGCAAGACCTGTATTTTCGATTGGGTGGGGCGATGATAACGGTGCCGACCCTGCGGGATCGCGTGGAAGATATCACATTGTTGATCAGGCATTTTCTTGAGCAATCCTCGTCCACAGAAACCAGCCGCCGCGAGATTGCGCCAGCCGCGAATGAATTAATGCGGGCCTACAGCTGGCCGGGAAATGTGCGCCAACTTGAAAACGTGGTGCGGCGTCTGGCTTTGACAAATCGCACTGATGAGGTGAGCCGGTCGGAAGTAGAAGTGTTGCTGGGCAATCAACCGGACGTGACGCCGGTTCTTTCTGGCAGTGATGGCGAGAAATTATCCGCCTCGGTTGATCGTCACTTGCGACGTTATTTCGATCTGCATGGCCAGATGTTGCCGGCACCGGGGCTGCATGCGCGCATCCTAAGGGAGGTCGAAGCGCCGCTGATTACCATCGCTCTGGAAGCAACTGGTGGAAATCAGGCGAAATGCGCCGATTTATTAGGAATTAACCGCAATACATTGCGTAAGAAAATCACTCAACTTGAAATTAAAGTGTCCCGCCGCAGAAAACTGATGTAAAGGGGCGCGACAACTGGGCTTTTTTGGTAAACTGCTGCTGAAAAATAATGAGCGGTAATCTGGCCATTTAAAGTATACTGGTGGTGTGAAACTGCATCAAAAGAAGGTGTTGGGAAATCGCCCGAGCACGGATTATAGGTTGGAAGCAATTTCTTCGTCTGCGGCGCCGCAGGCAAGTCCAGACGATCGCCGGGGTCAGCCTGACGGTTCTGGCTCCGCTGTTGAGTGTTGCAACATATTTAGTGCTGGGGCCGTTTGATCAGGGGGCATCCTCGCCCAGCCTGCGCTTGGTTATTCTGGCGGATGTGGTCTATGTGTTGTTGTTGGCGGCGCTGGTTCTGCACAGAATCATTGGTATTGTTGCGGCGCGACGGGCGCAATCTGCGGGGTCGCGTTTGCATTTGCGTCTAACGGGAGTGTTTGCTCTTTTGGCGCTATTGCCGACGGTCTCAGTCGCAGTTTTTGCAGTTCTAACCATCAACATGGGGCTTGAGGCGTGGTTTTCTGAGCGGGTGCGCCGAGTCGTGGGCAATGCGTTAATGGCCACTGAATCCTATGAGCGTGAACAGCGTCAGGCGTTAGAATACGACACCCGTATTCTCGCAAATATGATCGAAAACAGCGCTTCGAACATCCAGCGGTTTGGCCTAAGCGCGGTATTGAAAGACGGACAGCTGAAGGTCCAGCGCGGTTTGCGCGAAGCCTATATTGTCAATGGGGTTGGAGAGCTTCAAGCCCGGGGTGATAAGTCGTATTTATTTGACTATGAAAAGCCGGCTCCCGCTGCTTTTGAGGCGGCCCTTGCCGGTCAATTGGTGATCATTCCCGATTTGGACAATGACGAACTGCGGGCTCTTGTTCGGATGGGGCGCTATTTAGATAAATACCTGCTGGTCAGTCGCACGATTGATGGTCATTTGTTCGGTCTGCTGGATGAAGCACAGGAAACCGCCAAACTGTATCAGGAACAAGAGGCTCTGCGCGGCCAGAGGTTATTTGAGTTTGCGATTATCTATCTGGGGTTTGCTTTGATTATTATTCTGGCGGCCATGTGGTTGGGCCTATTGTTTGCTGAGCGGCTGTCGCGTCCGGTAGGGCGGCTTACAACTGCGGCGCAACAAGTTGGCAGCGGAGATCTCGACGTGCAGGTTGTAGAGGAACAAAACGACGACGAGATCGGGCTTCTCAGTCGGTATTTCAACCAGATGACCCGCGAATTAAAGGCGCAGCAAGATCGTTTACTGGAAAACAGTCGCCAGACGGAAAACCGCCGCCGACTGTTCGACTCGGTGCTTAGTTCTGTGACTTCGGGAGTTATTGCGGTCGATCCTCAGGGCAATATTACCTTGGCAAACCGGGCCGCTCAACACTTGTTGGATGGCTCTGCGAGCCCGCAATCGGTCACTCTGGCCCAAGCGCTGCCAGAAGTTAGTGGCATGTTTGAGCAATTACAGACCGAAAATCTAGAGATTGTACGCAGCGAGATCAAGATCATCCGAGCAAATGAACAGGAACATTTGCTGGTTCGTCTGGCCACCCGCCGCACCGCAGAAGGCTATCTAGAGGGGTATGTGGTGGCCTTTGACGATGTCACAGATCTGGTTGTAGCCCAGCGGACCGCAGCTTGGGGAGATGTTGCGCGCAGAATTGCCCATGAGATCAAAAACCCGCTGACCCCGATCCAACTATCCGCCGAAAGAATAAGTCGCAAGTTTAGCAGGCAACTCTCGTCGGATGAGGCAAGTGTTTTACAACAGATGACTGGTATTATCATTCGTCAAACAAATGATCTGCGTCATATTGTCGACGAGTTTTCAAAATTTGCACGAATGCCTGAACCCCGTCAAAATACGGAAGATATCGTGGGAATTTTGCGTGATGCTGTGCTGTTACAAGATGCAGGACAACCAAATGTGACTTTTGATTTGAACCTGCCAGATCATCCACTTTTAGTCAATTTGGATCGTGGGATGATCTCTCAGGCTTTTGGCAATCTATTGAAAAACGCCGCAGAAGCCACAGAGACGAAGGCAAAAACCATGCCGGAAGACTGGATCCGGAAAGTAAGGATTTACTGTGTGCAAGAGGCTGATTATGCTGTAGTGACAATCGCGGATAATGGTGTTGGATTGCCGCCGGATCGCAGCCGCTTGTTCGAGCCTTACGTCACGACTCGGGAAAAAGGAACCGGCTTGGGTTTGCCTATTGTCAAAAAAATAATCGAAGATCATGGCGGTAGTTTATCGTTGCATACAGCGCAGGTTTTTGCGCATCAAAGTCACGCGGGGGCAATGGCCTGTGTGCGGCTCAAACTGCTGCCGCAGGCGGGTGTGAGGCAGGGACAGGCGGGTGTGGCACAGGAAAATGGGTATTAACGTAACTATGAACGACATTTTAATTGTGGACGACGAGCGTGATATTCGGGAGCTAATCTCGGAGATTTTGCAAGATGAAGGGCTCAAGACCCGGCTCGCAGGCACATCTGATGAATGCATGAGCGCACTGGCGGCCAGCTCTCCATCGCTGTTGATTTTGGACATCTGGCTGAAAGACAGCAGTATGGACGGGATTGATATTTTGAAAATTGCCCAGCGCGACCATCCTCATGTACCAGTGGTAATCATTTCGGGCCATGGAAATATTGAAATTGCGGTGGCCGCCATCAAACAAGGCGCGTATGATTTTATCGAAAAGCCTTTTAATATTGACCAGTTGCTGGTGGTTGTTAAGCGCGCCATGGAAACAGCGAAACTGCGGCGCGAAAACCTATCTTTGAAAAAGCGTGACATGTGCTCTGCGGAAATAATTGGCGAGACGGCGGCGGTGCGCGCTTTGGTTTCACAGTTGGACAAGGTGGCAAAATCTAACAGCCGGGTACTTCTGACTGGGCCGTCGGGCGCCGGTAAACAGGTGGCTGCGCGCTATTTGCACAAAAATTCGAACCGGGCTGGCGCAGCTTTTGTNCCGGTCAGCTGTGCGACCATCGAACCAGAGGTCATGGAGCAGATGCTGTTTGGTCGCGAACAGCCAGACGGCACCATACAGCAAGGGCTTTTAGAACAGGCCAATGGAGGCGTTATTTTCTTTGATGAGGTTGCGGATCTGCCATTTGCCACGCAGTCTAAAATTCTCAAGGTTCTGGTTGATCAAAAATTTGAACGCATGGGCGGCACGGTCCGGGTTGAAGTTGATCTCAGAGTAGTGTCATCGACCAATCTTGACCTTGAGGCAGAAATAGAGGCTGGCAATTTCCGCCGTGAGTTGTTTCACCGGTTGAATGTTGTTGGGATTTCGGTTCCGTCGCTGGAAGAGCGTCGCGAAGATATTCCGCTGTTGTCAGACTATTTCATCGAGCAATACCACGAGTTGCAAGGTCTGGCACTGCGTGCGCTGAGCGACGAGGCGGCCGGTGCTCTGCAAACGATGGTTTGGGCGGGCAATATCCGGCAACTGAAAAACTTGATTGAACGGGTGTTGCTGATGGGTCAATCCTGTGGTCCGATCACGGCAGACGAATTGCCGGAGACCGCAATCACCAATGGTGGCGAGGGCAAGGTCGGCCTGTCCGGCAATCTTGTCACCTTACCGCTGCGCGAGGCAAGAGAGGCGTTTGAACGTGAGTATTTGCTGGCGCAGATCAACCGTTTTGGTGGGAATATCAGTCGTACGGCCCATTTTGTAGGAATGGAACGCAGCGCTCTGCACCGGAAATTGAAATCGCTCGGCGTGGTGACGACGTCGAAATCGGGCACCCGCGTGGCCCTGTTAAGTGACGAACAGGATGAAATACCAACTTAAGCGCATTGTTTGGTGCATATGTGATGGCTTATCTATTGATATCAAAGCCAGTCCAGACTTTGCATCAACAGTCCGGAGGTGAAAAATGAAGGTCATTGTGTGCGGCGCGGGGCAGGTCGGCTGGCAGATTGCTCGGCAATTGTCCGGCGAAAAAAATGATGTGACAGTGGTTGATAACAATCCAGACCTTGTACGTCGGGCAACCGATACGCTGGACGTGCAGGGTGTGGCGGGCTTCGCGTCTCATCCCGATGTTCTTGATCGCGCCGGCGCGCGCGATGCGGATATGATTATCGCGGCAACCTATTCGGATGAGGTCAACATGGTGACGTGTCAGGTCGCGCATTCGGTGTTTGCGATCCAACGCAAAATTGCCCGATTGAGGTCACAGAACTATCTTGATTCGATTTACTCTGATCTGTACCGCCGTGATCACATGCCAATTGATGTGGTCATTAGTCCTGAGCGCGAAGTCGCCGAGGCTGCGCTGAAACGGCTGCTGGCCCGATCGGCGTTTGACACCGAGACGTTTCTAGACAGCAAGGCGCAACTTTTAGGCCTGCATATTGAAGAGGACTGTCCGGTCGTTAACACACCACTTCGGCAACTTTCGGATCTGTTTTCAACGCTTCGGGCGATCGTTGTGGCCGTACGGCGGGACGGGACGCTGTTTGCGCCCGACGCTGGCGATCAGTTGTTTGTTGGGGATGATTGCTATGTCTTCGTGCATATTGACGATGTCTCGCGCACCATGGAAACTTTTGGTAAGACCCAACAAAAAACCCAACGTGTTGTGGTGATCGGGTCTGGTAATGTTGGCTTGTTGGTGGCCCAGCGTCTTGAGGCTGGTAAGGATAGAATTCGCGCCAAGGTGATCGAAAAATCCCGTGCACGGGCCGAGGTGGCCGCCGAGGCGCTTGAGCGGACAATCGTGCTGAACGGTGATGGTTTGGATATCGCGCTTTTGACTGAGGCCAATATCAGCCGTGCTGATGCGGTTCTGGCGGTGACTGATGATGATAAAACCAACCTGTTGGCGGCTGTGCGGGCCAAGGCCGAGGGTTGCCCGCTGGCTATTGCGCTGATCAATGATCCCTCTTTGGTGCCGTTGATGGAGCCCTTGGGAATTGATGCCTATATCAATCCACGCACAACGACAGTTAGCTCAATCCTGCGCCACATAAGACATGGTCAGGTCCGTAGGGTTTATTCTGTGGGTGATTCAGAAGCCGAGATCATTGAGGCTGAAGTGATGTCTACTTCACCGATTGCGGGACAGAAAATCCGCGATATCGACATTCCCGAAGGTGTTTTAATTGGTGCGGTTTTAAAAGAGGGTGAAGTGCATAAACCCACCGGAGGTCTGCGGATAAATGAGGGCGATATTGTCGCAATTTTCGCCCTATCCAAAGACGTTCCTGCGGTTGAACTTTTGCTGCAAGTTTCCATCGAGTTTTTCTGACGGATGCTGATGCGTTTGTTCAAACTACCGCTTTTTTTACTACTCACGCTGGTGTCGGCTGTGTCGATGTATGTGCCGGCATCGTATGCCTTGAACCAACGTGATCACCATATTGCGCGCAGTTTTTTCTATTCAGGGACGCTAACGCTTATACTGGCATTGATGATTATGGTGGCTATTTCCAACCGAACAATCCGTCAGAGCAGTCTGCAGCAGTTGGCCTCATTGTTCGGGGCATTTACGGTTTTACCCCTTATCCTAGCCGTGCCCTTCTATGAGGCCGTTGAAACCACCAGTTTTATGAATGCCTATTTTGAAATGGTCAGTTCCATCACCACCACAGGTGCAACTTTATATGATGATTACAGCCGGTTGGGCGGTGCAGTTCATCTTTGGCGTGCGCAGGTGGGGTGGTTTGGTGGTCTGATTGTATGGATTGCTGCTGCAGCCGTTCTGGCACCGCTTAACCTGGGCGGGTTTGAAGTGACAGCATCCGCTGAGCCAGGGCAGCGTGATACGCACTTATCACAAATGCAAATCGCGGATCCTTCGAAAAGACTGATGCGCACAACGCTGCGCCTTTTGCCACTTTATGTCGGGTTAACAGCCGTATTATGGGTCGGCTTAACAGTGATGGGCAGTGCCCCTATGGTGGCGCTTTGCCATGCGATGTCAGTGATGGCCACCAGTGGTATTTCGCCGATTGGGGGCTTGGCTGACAATGGAGCAGGTCGGTTGGGAGAGATGCTGATCTTGTGCTTTTTGCTGTTTGCGCTGTGTCGGCTGACATTTTCAAATGATACTTTAACCACCTCAAAGGGACGGTTTTATCGCGATCCGGAATTCCGTTTGGGACTTTTGTTCGTACTCGGCGTGCCCGTTTTGTTAATGTTTAGACATTTTGGCACCGATGAGACACTGAACAGCTTTTATTCTGTTGGGGATATTTTGCGGATATTTTGGGGTGCTGTCTTTACAGTTTTATCTTTTTTATCCACCACCGGGTTTGAAAGCGCCGATTGGGCGGCCACCCGCGCGTGGTCTGGCCTCGGTTCGCCGGGCATGGTGCTGATGGGGCTGTCGCTAATGGGAGGTGGCGTTGCCACCACAGCAGGCGGTGTCAAATTGTTGCGGGTTTATGCGCTTTATCTCAATGGTTTGCGGGAGATTGAACAACTGGTCCACCCGTCTTCGATGGGAGGACTGGCCGCGCGCAATCAGCGTTTGCGCCGCAAAGGTGCTTTCATCGCGTGGGTATTTTTCATGTTATTCGGTCTGTCACTGGCGCTGGTGGCCACCCTGCTTGCGGCGATGGGTATCGGTTTTGAAAACGCGCTTATCCTTGCGGTGTCAGCCCTGTCAACGACCGGGCCTTTGATCACCTTCGCCGCAACAACACCGATTGTTTTGTCAGAATTGGCCACCGAGGCAAAGTCGGTTCTGTGTGTGGCGATGGTGTTTGGTCGCCTCGAAACACTGGCGATAATTGCTTTGGTTTTTGAATCTATTGATCAAGATTGACCGGCGTCTTCTCGAGAAGTTACAGGTGATTTAATTTTTAGGCTGGAAACTCCTTCGCACAGGTCACATAATGATGATGTGGTGAGGGTGTCAATTTCGACGCCTGAAATAATAATAAAGGCAGAACCCATGGCGACAGATCGACAAAACCTTCAAGACGCGTTTTTAAACCACGTTCGCAAAACCAAAGTACCCGTCACAGTGTTCTTGATTAACGGCGTTAAGTTACAAGGCGTGATTACCTGGTTTGACAACTTTTGCGTGCTGCTGAGGCGTGATGGTCAATCTCAGCTTGTGTACAAACATGCCATCTCAACCATCATGCCCTCGCAACCAATCAGTTTATATGAAGGCGAAGACGCCAATTGATGGAACACGACCCGGTTATTACCCGGGCTTGGGTACTGCACCCGGACCTTAAATCTGACCGCGGACGGAGAAACCCCGAGCCGGCTTTGGCCGAAGCGGTCTCGCTGGCGGGGGCGCTGAGCAATATCGAGGTCTGTGGTGGTGAAATCGTACCGCTGCCCAAAACTCGGGCCGGGACGATGTTCGGCTCTGGCAAGATCCAAGAGCTAAAGGCGCGTTTTGCGGAAAATGACGTTGAGTTGGTCTTGATCAATGCCAATGTCACGCCGGTACAACAGCGAAATCTGGAAAAGGAATGGAACGTAAAGCTGCTCGACCGGACCGGTCTGATCCTTGAAATCTTTTCGGATCGTGCTGCCACCCGCGAGGGGGTTTTGCAAGTTGAGATGGCTGCGCTTAGCTATCAAAGGACTCGTCTGGTGCGGGCCTGGACCCACCTTGAGCGCCAGCGCGGGGGCTTGGGCTTTGTGGGGGGGCCGGGGGAAACCCAGATCGAGGCTGACCGGCGAGCGATTGATGACCAACTGGTGCGTTTGCGCCGGCAGTTGGACAAAGTAGTCAAAACCCGCGCTTTGCACCGGGCCGCGCGGGCGAAAGTACCCTATCCAATTGTGGCGCTGGTCGGCTACACCAATGCTGGAAAATCTACGTTGTTCAATCGGTTGACGGGCGCAGATGTGATGGCCAAGGATATGTTATTCGCCACGTTGGACCCCACCATGCGGGCGGTCAATCTGGATAATGGGCTCGACATTATCCTGTCGGACACTGTTGGGTTCATCTCGGATTTGCCGACAGAACTTGTAGCGGCTTTCCGCGCCACCTTGGAAGAGGTGCTTGCCGCCGATGTAATCTTACATGTGCGCGATATTTCGCATGAGGTCACAGAAGATCAGGCGCACGATGTGCGGGTGATCCTCGACGGGTTGGGGGTGCGCAAAGAAACCACGCAGCTTGAGGTTTGGAACAAAATCGATCAGATGCCACCTGACAGCGCAGAGGCGACGCGCACTCGCGCTGCCCGTGATGACGGGGTGTTAACGCTGTCTGCACTGACAGGCGAGGGGCTGGATGATTTGCTTGCGGTGCTGGATAAAACCCTGCGCGATGCCTCGCATAAAAGCCAGCTGTCGTTGACGTTTGCCCAAGGCAAGCAACGCGCTTGGCTGTTTGCGCAGGAATTGGTTGAGACTGATACCCAAAGTGACACCGGATTTGACATAACAGTTACTTGGACCGCCAAGCAAGAAAAGCAGTTCAACGATCTGTAAAAGGCGCAAGATATCGCCAAATTGGGTGTAGCGCTTCAGGGTGCATTCAGACATGTTTCGGCATTTTTTTGCCGCGGTTTTTATCATCGGGCCAAGTGTTTGTCTGTATGCAGTTGGTGACAGCACATTCCATATAGACTTCTGAGGTGCGCTTCAGTCCCTTCATAGGTTTGAAGAGAGTTTTTATATGGTAGCTATAAATGAGTTTCTCACAAGAGTTCCACGCAGTTCAGGTGGTGCGCGGCGCTGGCCTTTTGAACCAAGGGCCCGGATTGTGGCAGAAACGTTGATCCAAGGCGCAACCGTCAAGGCGGTGGCCAAGCGATATGAGCTAATACCCGGCACCGTTTTTGATTGGCGCCGCATGGCTCGGAGGGGCAAGGTGGTTTTGCCAGATCTTGATGGTATGGATTTTGTGCCGGTTCGGATTGAAGAGCCTAGGGCGAGCTACATCGGTTCAGTTGCCAACCATTACAGGCACATTTGATGCGATCAAAGGCGACGTTACCGTCTGGCTGGATGCAGGAGCAACGCCTGAACGCATTGCCCAGATAGCAGCAGGTCTATGATCCACCCCTGGCATGGTGTGAACATTTACATCGCCACCAAAGCGGTCGATTTCCGCAAAGGACACGACGGGTTGGCTGCATTGGTACAAAGCCATCTGCGCAAGAAGCCCTTTGATGGGGCGGTCTATGTGTTCCGCGCAAAGCGGGCTGATCGGTTGAAGTTGATCTATTGGGGCGGGAGTGGGTTGGTCATGGCCTACAAGCGGCTAGAGCAACACGCGTTCAAATGGCCCACCATTCGCGACGGTGTTCTGAGCCTAAATCCTGCCCAATTTGAAGCGCTGTTTGCAGGCTTAGATTGGCGGCGCGTTACCCAGCTTGAGGTCCTACCGCCTGCTGCGGCAGAGTGAAACAAGTGCTGCTTTTTGCAGGCCAATTGGGTCACTTTCTGCTAGATTTATACCATGGCTTTAACCACCAATCTCCCCTCTGATGTTGCCACTTTACAGACGCTTTTACAGGATTTTGAAGAGCGCAACGGACGTAAGGACGACCGCATTGAGCGGTTGGAAAAACTTGTGGCTGACTTCAAACTTGCTTTGTTTGGATCAAAGTCGGAGAAGGTCTCCACAGACCAATACGAGCTGGCGCTGGAAGACATCGAGACGGCAATAGCTGCTATCCATACTGAGGGCGAACAAGACGTCAGCCCTCTGACCGCACCTCAAAAGAACCACGGCGCACCAACCGCGGACCATTGCCTCAGCATCTATCGCGCGTCGAAGAGGTTGTTGCCCCAGACAGCATCATCTGTGACTGCGGCTGCGAACGTCACATTGTTGGCGAAGATGTCTCCGAGCGTTTGGACATCGTGCCATTGCAGTTTCGCGTGCTGGTCACGCGCCGCCCCAAGTATGCGGGTCGTGCGTGTGAGAATGGGATCACCCAAGACCCTGCAAAGCCAGGTCTGATTGAAGGGGGCATGCCAACCGAAGCCACCTTGGCAACAATTGCTATCAACAAGCACGCAGACCACTTACCTCTGTTTCGACAGGCAGGCATTTTTGCGCGCCAAGGTGTGCATCTGGACAGATCAACATTGGCAAAATGGTTGGGCCGCGTCGCCCATGAACTGACGCCAGTCTATGAGTGCTTGAAGGCAGACTTGAAGCAATCGACCAAGCTCTTTATGGAGGAGACCTCAACCCCAGTTCTCGATCCGGGGCGTGGTAAAACTAAAACAGGTTACCTCTGGGCACTTGCGCGAGACGACAGGCTGCGAGACGACAGGCCGCGGGGCGGATCAGCGCCAGCAGGTGTTGTCTGCACTCCTGCGCCAAGTTGTGCGGGCAAGCATGCGGTCGTGATATTGCACGGCACATGCGCGGCGTGCTGCAAGTGGATGGTTACACAGGCTATAACCGTATTAAAGATGGGCGTGATAATACCCCCATTAAATTGACCTATTGTTGGCACATGCGCGGCGTGAACTGTTCGAGTAGACCATCAACAATGTCGCCCCCATCGCCGAGGCGGGCCTCAGGTAGATTAAAGTCTTCTGCCGTATTTAGGCTTAGATAAAGGGCCTGTTTACTGAAGAACGCTGCGCCAACTGCCAAGAGAAAACGCTGCCGCGCATAGACGTTTTCGAACAATGGCTTGCCCACAGCCGTGGTCAGGTCTCGGCCAAGTCTCCCACGGGGCTGGCGCTCAAACACATCGCAAAATACCGGGACGGTTTAAATCTGTCCTGACTGATGGCCATGTTGAGATCGACAATACCACTGTCGAGCGGTGCATGCGCCCCATCGTTTTGGACCCTAAAAACGCGCTCTTTGTGGGCCAGGATACTGGGGCGCAAAACCGGGCAATGTTCGCGTCAATTAGCAAAAACTGTCAGCTGAACAAAGTTGACCTGTATGCTTACATGACCAGCGTACTCACCGCTACTTCTCACCGCTCTTTCTCAGGGCCATGAGCAAAAGTACATTGTACCGCTAAGCCCGTGGAACGTTGGCAAGTGAAGCTCTGCTTACGTTTTCTCATGATTGTAAAATATTGAAACGGTGACGCCTGATCATGGGGTTTAATCCGTGGCTTTTGTGTCCTTGCTTGGGTCAGCTTCGGGTTGGTTTGGCAGTAATCGCGTCACCCCAACCGACGCCGCCCGCGCCAGATCCAGATCCAGCGTCATCGGTACGTATTCGCCGCGTCGCCACAATTGTCCAAGGTCATCATAATGCCGCG
>JGI20154J14316_10003153_pt1 | contig 13360 bp, 7 predicted proteins | sample COG_04_FD_14316 | JGI IMG/M metagenome (IMG submission 14316) | reverse complement strand
ATTCTATTTTATTATTAGGTTTGAGTGGCATTATCTTTGCCTGCTATAGAAGTCGCAGGACACCAAGTAAGGGTTGATAAAAAGGATAACTTCACGCCAAGGCGCAAAGATTTTTGAGAAGGAGGGGTTAACCACAAATCAGCGACTGCATAGGGAGCTGAAGAGACTGGAGCTCAGCGACAGCCATTAGGGCGGTGACACTTTGAGTAAAAGTGAGGCCATCAACGAACTAACTCTTCTTCAATTTAGTAAAAACGTGCAAATTTAAAGTTTGATTTTAAATTTGCATTATTTTCTGATTTGTATATCATTCCTCTCATGGTTATTAGAGAATTTTACTTGTCTCGAATTCAACAAGCCCTTGATTGGAGTCGCGCTGTAGCACTAGTAGGTCCGCGTCAATGTGGAAAAACTACACTTGCACGTCACTTTGTACCTCTAGATTCTCCTAATTATTTTGATTTGGAAGATGCAGCCGATTTAGCTCGGTTAGATAATCCTGCTTTTGCACTAAAAAACCTTGAAGGGATTGTGGTGATTGATGAGATTCAGAGGCGTCCAGATCTATTTCCTTCTTTGCGTGTCATTATTGATCATCCAGAAAACAAAGCTAAGTTTCTCATTTTAGGTAGTGCTTCTCCTGAGCTACTTAGACAATCCTCTGAGACTTTAGCTGGCAGAATTGCCACTATCGAGCTTTCTGGGTTTGCTCTAGCTGAATGCGCTAACTTGGATAAAAATACTCTGGATAATCTATGGCCTAGAGGTGGGTTTCCGCTCTCTTTGCTAGCAGATTCAGATGAACAGAGTTTTTTTTGGCGTAAAAATTTCTCTAAAGATTTTATTGAGCGTGATTTAGGCCTACTAGGTTTTCAAATCCCTCCACAATCTATGGGTAGATTTTGGCAAATGCTTGCCCACTATCACGGGCAAAACCTGAATGCTTCTGAGCTAGCTAAATCATTAGATGTTTCAAGCCCAACGATTAAAAGATACTTAGATATTTTAGAAGGCGCCTTTATGATTCGTCAATTACAACCTTGGTTTGAAAATATTAAAAAACGCCAAATTAAATCTCCAAAAATTTATTATCGTGATTCAGGACTTCTCCATACTCAGTTAGGCCTGTCTTATAAGCATGACATATTAAGTCACCCCAAATTAGGAGCCAGCTGGGAAGGGTTTGTCATTGAACAAATTATTCAATACCTACAACCTGATGAGCAGTATTTTTGGTCTACACAAAGTGAAGCTGAGCTAGATTTACTCATCATAAAAGATGGTAAAAAAATAGGATTTGAATGCAAATTTACCGAATCTCCAAAAGCAACTAAATCTATGCATAAAGCTATGAATATATTGGGGCTAGAATCATTAACTATCATTTACTCTGGAGAGAAAACTTATCCTTTAGCAGATAATATCACCGCCATGCCTCTCTCTCAACTTGTTAAGCAAAACTTACACATTTAAAGCTACATTTTAAATTTGTAGATATTTGCATCTTTCTAGTCTGTTTAACTTGACCCTTGAGTCATTCATACTTTATTATTTTTCTTATACAAAACAGTATTTATTCCTTAATAAACCAAAAACTACGATTATGAGTCAATTCACACCCAGAGTGCAAAAAGTACTAAGCTTAGCACAAACAGAATCTCAGCGCTTAGGCCATGCTTATATTGGTAGTGAGCATTTACTTTTGGCGCTAGTTAAATTAGGTGGTGGGCTAGCTATCCAAATTTTAGATGAATTTGATATAGATTTAAATGAACTCAAAAGCCAAATCGAACAGCAAGTAGCGACAGGCAACGAAAAACACCAAGGAGAGCGTCCTTACACCCCTCGAGCCAAAAAAGTTCTAGATCTATCAATCAAGGAAGCCAACGCTCTGCAACACAGCTATGTAGGCACAGAGCACATTCTCTTAGGCTTGCTTAGAGAAGGGCAGAATGTAGCAGCTAATATTTTAACTAATCTAGGGCTTGATTTAGAAGAAGCTCGCGAGGCTATCCTCATTGCTCTCGACCCTAACTTTGAAGAAGATGGCGACAACTTTGACGAAAATGAAGAACCAAATATCCAAAGCGCTCAGAGCGGTAATACCAACAAACAAAAGAAAATGACGGCACTCGACGCCTTCGGAACCGATCTTACGGAGCAAGCTAAAGAACAAAAACTCGACCCCGTCATAGGTCGTGAACGTGAAATCCAACGTGTCATTCAAATTCTATGCCGCAGAAACAAGAACAACCCTATACTCATCGGTGAAGCTGGTGTTGGTAAAACTGCTGTAGCCGAAGGTCTCGCTATCGAGATTGTTGCAGGAAACGTACCTGAAATTCTGCGTGATATGCGTATTGTTACCCTTGATTTAGCTCTCATGCTAGCTGGCACTAAATATCGTGGTCAATTTGAAGAACGAGTCAAAGCCATCATGCAAGAAGTCACTCAAGAGCAAAACGTCATTCTATTTATTGATGAGATGCACACTATTGTTGGCGCTGGCTCTGCAGAAGGTGCTATGGACGCTTCTAATATTATTAAGCCTGCTCTAAGCCGAGGCGAACTTCAATGCATTGGGGCAACTACTCTTAATGAATTTCGTAAGTTTATTGAAAAAGACTCTGCATTAGAGCGCAGATTCCAACAAGTCAAAGTCGGAGAACCCTCCGTCGAGGACACCATTAAAATTCTCCAAGGCCTCCAAAGCAAATACGAAAACCACCACAAGGTCCTCTACAGCCCTGAAGCTATAGAAGCCGCAGCTCGCTTATCATCTCGCTACATCACTGAACGCTACCTTCCAGACAAGGCCATTGACGTGCTCGATGAAGCAGGCTCAAGAGCTCGCATATCTCAACTCATGCGCCCACAAGGTATCGAAGATTTAGAAGACCAAATCACACAGCTTGATGAGCAGAAAAAAGTAGCCGTCAAAGACCAAGACTTTGAAAAGGCTGCAGCTCTAAGAGATCAAGAAAAACAGAAACAACAAGAGCTAGAAGACTTTCTAGCCAAATGGAAAGCCTCAACCGATGAGTCTGTCGTGCATTTAGATGTAGAGGAAATTACTAGTGTATTAGCCAAGATGACAGGAATCCCTCTAGAGCAAATGGAACGCAAGGAAACCAAGCGCCTGCTCAATATGGAGAAAGAGCTCGGGAAGCATGTCATTGGTCAAGAGCCGGCAGTAACAGCTATTTCTAAAGCTCTTAGACGATCTAAAGCCAACCTCAAAGATCCTAAACGTCCTATTGGTTCATTCCTTTTCCTTGGGCCAACAGGTGTCGGCAAAACCTACCTTGCTAGACACCTTGCTGAATTCATGTTTGGTAATGCTGACTCTATTATCAAAATGGACATGTCAGAATACATGGAGAAATTCTCTGTAAGTCGACTCGTCGGCTCGCCTCCAGGCTATGTGGGCCATGATGAAGGAGGACAACTCACAGAAGCGGTAAGACGTAAGCCTTACTCTGTCATCCTTTTTGATGAAATTGAAAAAGCGCATCCAGATGTGCTTAACCTTCTTCTGCAAATCCTCGAAGACGGGGCTCTAACAGACAGTCTAGGTCACCAAGTTGATTTCAAAAATACCATTATTATTATTACTTCTAATGTTGGTGCTCAAGAAATCTCTAAACAAAGCGCCCTAGGTTTCAATGCTATTGAACATAAGGACGACGGCTTTGAAGCGATCAAAGAACGCATCCAAGCAGATGCCAAAGACACCTTTAAACCTGAATTCCTCAACCGTCTAGATGAGATAGTCGTATTCCACCCTCTCGAAGAGAAAAACCTCGGCTACATCGTCAACCTTGAGGTGGACAAGCTAGCTGAACGCTTACTAGAAAAAGGCCTCAAACTTAAACTACAGCCAAGTGCTAAGAAATTCCTTATCAAACAAGGCTACAACCCTGCCTACGGAGCCAGACCTATGCGTCGTGCTGTAGAACGCTTCTTGGAAGACCCTCTTGCAGATGCATTACTCAAAGCTGAGTTTGAAGAAGGCTCAACTATCGAAGCCAAAGCACCAAAAGGAGCCAAAGCTATATCACTCAATGTGCTACAGCCGCCACAAACTCCTCCAGCCAAGGCTAAGTAATCTAAGCTATTCAAACACTTAAACTTAAAAGCCATAGCCTGTTACATCAAACAAGGTTATGGCTTTTTTATTTAACTCTAGTAGAAATCACAGAATAAGCCCTTATACAGCCTATGGCAACTCATTATAGACCAAATGTCGCAGGCGTGCTCCTAAACGCTAAAAAGCAGATTTTTGTAGCACAAAGAGCTGATTTCCCTGAGTCATGGCAATTCCCACAAGGAGGTGTTGATAAAAACGAAACTAACCAAGCTGCCTTCATCCGAGAAATGCAGGAAGAAATAGGGCTGCAAGCAAAAGATTACCAGATCATTAGCCAACACGGTCCTTACCGCTACGACTTCCCTCCACACATCATCGAAAAATTCAAAACGAAAGCCAAAGAAAACACTAGTAGAAACCCCTTAAAAATATCAAAACCTGTGGTTTTAGATGAAATTGATAGTGATGAAAAAACCGTGGAAGCACAGTGTAGAAATAGCTACTCGAGAACCGCGAAAGTTTTGAATCCTGTCAATTTCGCTAAAAGTGATAATTTTAAAGAGGTTTCTATCGGGCAGGAGCAGACTTATTACCTTTGCAGCGTTAATGAGCTCGCAACCTTTGATTTAGAAGCAGGACTGGCTCTCGGTGAACACATCGAGTTCCTCGACTACCGCTGGATAGAGCCACAAAACTTTCAACTAGCCTGGCTCCCAGAATTCAAACAAGCCACCTACCAGCAAGTCTTCAAAGATATTTTTAATATCTCGCTTAAGCATTAGACGGTATGATAACTCTTTTTAACTTTTAGTTATTCACTGTTCACTGCTCCCCTCATCTCTAATATTGACTATTAAGCCATCTTTAGGCAGAGTACACACCTATTAGGGGACTGTTGCAAGTCTATTAATTATGACCATTTTAGTAAAAGTTTTAAAGTTTCTTCAAATCAACAAAGTTGATTTGAAATTGAATGCAAGTAACCGTTGTTCCTTTTGCCATAAGCTGTGTCGTTCTCTTAGCGGTATGCTTATACACGCTAGCGGTCACTTCTTGCTTATGGCAAAATTAACTAACGGGCTCATTATCACTAGACTTGCAACAGCTCCATAAAGCCTTATTCCTTATGTCTACTTACTGCTACCCTAAAAATTATGATGTGCTAGTTATTGGCGCCGGCCATGCTGGTGTTGAAGCTGCATTGGCGGCAGCACGTCTAGGTTGTCAGGTAGCCTTGCTCACACAAAACTTGGACACCATTGGCCAGATGTCATGCAACCCTGCGATTGGAGGTATTGGCAAAGGACATATGGTCAGAGAGATTGACGCGCTTGGTGGACAGATGGGGCTCAATACAGATGCAACTGCCATTCAGTGGAGGCTGTTAAATGCCAAGAAAGGGCCTAGTGTCCGAGCCCCACGTGCACAATGCGATAAAAAAGCTTATCAATTCCGCATGAAATATGTGGTAGAAAACCAAGAGAACCTAGATTGCCATCAAGGCAATGTCGCCGAAATTTTAACCACTGACAACAAAGGCGACGAAGTCTGTGGCATCCTCACCGGCCTAGGCATGCAAATTAATGCTAAGGCTGTCATTCTCAGTGCAGGCACTTTCATGCGTGGTCTTATGCATGTAGGCCTCAAGAACCAACAGGGCGGACGCATGGGCGACGCCACATCCACAGTCAGCGAATCCCTTAAGCAATTAGGGTTCACTGTTGAGCGCTTTAAAACTGGCACACCCTGCCGTATTAATGCTCGCTCAGTAGACTTTTCGGTCTGTGAACGCCAGGACGGAGATGCTGAACCCACCCTATTCAGCTATCAATCTGACACTCTAAAGCATGATGAGCAAAATATATTCACCCTTAATCCGTGGGGAGAAAAAGAGTTTCACGTGAAACAAATGCCTTGCTGGATCACATGGACCAACCCAAAAACCCATGAAATTATCGCAGGCAACCTAGACAAGTCTCCCATGTACTGCGGCGTGATTGAAGGCACAGGGCCTAGGTACTGCCCTTCTATTGAAGACAAAGTAGTGCGCTTTGCAGAAAAAGAAAGACACCAAGTCTTCTTAGAGCCTGAAGGTAGGCACACTAACGAGTACTATATCAACGGAGTATCCACCTCTCTGCCTTATGAGGTGCAGTATGATTTTATTCGCTCGATTTCAGGATTAGAAAAGGCAGAGATTATTAGGCCTGGTTATGCTGTGGAGTATGACTACTGCCCACCTACTCAGCTTCAGAGTACTTTAGAAACTAAACTAGTAAGCGGCTTGTATTTTGCAGGGCAAATCAATGGAACCTCTGGTTATGAGGAAGCGGCTGCCCAAGGGCTTATGGCTGGAGCTAACGCCGCGCTCAAGGTTCTTAGTAAACCAGAGCTCGTTCTACGTCGCGACCAAGCCTACATTGGCGTTATGATTGACGATCTCATCACTAAAGGCTGCACCGAGCCTTACCGTATGTTTACCAGTCGTGCTGAATATCGCTTATTACTACGTCATGACAATGCAGATCAAAGACTCACTGCTATTGGCGCTGAATTAGGCATGGTCGACAGCAAGCAAGCACATGAAGCTGCACACAAGCTAAGCCAACTCACAGAAGCCATCGAATGGGCTAAGAAGACCAAATACGAGAGCATGAAGCTTGATGCTTGGTTTAGAGGCATGGAAAACACATGGGAGCATCTCGATGAAAAAATCAAAGTCACTTATAGCTCAGAAATTTGGGAGCTTCTACAGACAGAGTGCAAGTATGATGGGCACATCAAACGCCAAGAACAACAAATCCAGCGCATGAGGAAACAGGAGGAACGCAAAATAGCCAAAGACTTTGACTATAGCACGGTACAAGGACTTAAAAAGGAAGCTCAGCAACGCTTTGCCGATGCCCAACCTTTATCTCTAGGTCAGGCCTCTCGCTTACCAGGTATCACACCAGCAGACGTCAGCTTACTCAATATGTGGCTTAATAAGCTACAGGCGGCTGATAAGTAAAACAAATAAACTTAAGCATAGCGCTTGATTATTTTATAGTGCTCCTTATCTATTATTAATCTTAAATAGAATTGATAATACTATTGCCCGCAACTACAACCTAGTTCATTATTTCTCTTAGTTTTTATTAGCTCTATGTATCTTTATTAATTTAGCTATCAAGTTTCACGTGAAACAAAACAATTTTATGAATTACCATTCCTTGCTTCCTCTTGTCACGATTACCACAGGGCTGTGTGCACTGTCTCTGACTAGTTGCGTTTCTATATTTTCCAAGACGCCCAATGCAGCAGAACTTCTAGATAGCAAGATTGCCCCTGTTGAGGAACAAGCAGAAGTTAAGGCTTTGCTTGCTCAGTCTAGTACTTGGGTTAATGATTTTAAAAGCTCAGAGCTCGATGCCCTAATTAACCTCTGTTTCGACAACAATCTGTCTTGGCAACAGATGCAAAGGACACTCAAACAGGCTGGCTTAGACGCTAAAATAAGTGGTGCCGATCAACTGCCTAGAATCTCTATTGGCGCTGATTATGTAAATACCGACTCTCTAAATAAAACTTCTAGCCTCAGTAATGCCAGCAGTGCAAGCAAAGAATATTCAGTTGGTGGCGCTTTATCATGGGAAATTGATTTCTGGGGTAGCGTTCGTGCTCAAAAACTATCAAGCTTGGCCCAATACGAAAAGACCCAAGCCTCTTATAGGCAAGCCGCGCTTGTTCTGTCTTCAGAGGTCGTAAATACTTACTTTGACCTTATCACCCAACAAGAGTTGGTAAACCTCCAAGAACAGCAAACTAAAGCCAGTAAAGAAACATTAGAGCTGATTACTCAGAAGCAAGAGTTAGGTTTGGGCAATAAACTCGATGTTAAGCGTCAGGAGCAATTACTAATAGGTTTGCAAGTGCGTCGTACAGATTACCTTAATAGTTATCAACAGGCTAAAAATGCCTTGGCTGTTCTTATAGGGCAAAACCCCTCTAACTACAGCTTTACAGCAATCCAAGATTTGCCTCGCTTGGGTAAATTACCTAAAATTAAAGACCAGCATACTCTCATCTACCAAGTGCCTAGCCTGATGGAAGCCTACTATCAAGTAGTCTCTGATAAACAAGATTTAGCCGTGGCTTTTGCTGACCGTCTGCCTAGCTTTACCTTGTCAGCAAGTTATGAACTCAGCTCTGCTAAGACATCTTCCAATCTCTATGATCAGGTGGCTAACTTTGCCCTCAACGCCTCTCAAACTATCTTTGACTATGGTAGGCTCAAAAACCTCAACAGGAAAGCAAAGCTTGAACTAGAAAAAAGTGTCTTAGCTTTCCAACAGCAATACCTCATCACTATCGAGGATTTAGAGAATGCCCTGACGCAAGAAAAGTTCTTTAAACAAAAATGGGAGTTGATTAAACAACAAGAACAGCTCGCCAAAGAAAGCTTTGAAGAAGCTTCCAAGCTCTACGCCAATGGTGAACGAGAGTTTATCGATGTGCTTGATTCTATATCTAGCTGGCAGGCTCTACAACAAGACGCCATCCTTGCTAAACGTAATATGCTCAATGCCAGAGTGCAGCTATACCTAGCCTTAGGTGGCAACTAGGTTTACTTTTATTTTATCCCCCTTTCTATCTCCACTACTTCTCTAACTATTATGAAATACCTCCATCTATACCTCTTGGCTAGTTTAGCTTTGCTCGCTTCTTGCTCCAAAAAAGAAGCACCCAGTAGTAAAGGCCCAAAAGGCAAAGACAACGCCACCCTCGTTGACATTTACTCAGCCAGTAAAGTCTCAACCAGCTTTCCTCTATTAGCCACAGGTTATATCGAAAGTGCAGATAACGTTCAAATCAAAGCACAGGTTTCAGGCAAAGTTGTCAAAGTCTCACCCAAGCTTAGTATCGGTGCCGAATTCAAAGCTAATGAATTACTCTTTGCCATAGAGAGCGTAGATTACGAAGCTGCCGTGGCTCAAGCTCAAGCAAATTTAGCAGACAAAGAGCAAAGCTTAGCTGAGGAAGAAGGCCGTCAAGTCCTAGCACAAAAGGAATGGGAATTCTCCAAAAAACAAAACCCTGATATTGCCAACAACCCACTGAGCAAAAAACTCATCCTCAGAGAAGCTCAACTCAAACAGGCCAAAGCCAATGTAGCTGCCGCGCAAGCTCAGCTTAAGCAAGCTCAACTCAACCTTAAGAGAACTAAAATCACCTCACCTTTTCACAGTGTCATCCTAGATGAAAGTATTTCTCTAGGTAAAATTGTACAAGTTGGAGAAACCCTAGGGTCACTCGCTAACCAGAGCAAATACCAAGTGCTAGCGAGTATCCCACAAAAACAAGCTGTATGGTTGCATGCTGTTAATAAAACCAGGAAACCTGAGGTCTACATTGAGGGCATTAAAGCACAGTGGGTGAGAAGTATTCCTCAACTAGACCCTATTACAAAAATGGCACAGTTCTTAGTAGAGTTTGATCCAAAAACAAATAATATAGCTATTGGTGACTTTGTTAAAATAGAGGTAATGAGCCCCAAAGTATCAGATATTTATGAAATACCTAAGCGTGCTATTCGTGAGAATAAAACCATATGGACCATGACAGCAGACTCAACTTTTGCATCCTTGCCTATCGAGATACTTTCTGACAGCGGTAATGACAATGTTTTTATTAAACTCACCAAAGATGCTGCACTACATAATGAGCTTCAAATTATCAATAACTTTTTATCTACGCCTTATGATGGGATGAAACTCAAAACATCTAGCGATACTCAGGATGATGAACTAACCGTTAGTGAGTCAATGCCTGCTCATCACCCTTAAGTAAAGTCGTTATTTTTGTCTTTATGCTAAACCTTCTTTCATTTACCCTATGTCCTCTCCTCTAAGTTCTAAATCTACCACATTCAAAGGCCTTATTGCCTGGATGGCAGAACACAAAGTCGCAGCAAACCTATTAATGCTCTTCTTTCTTTTGGGAGGTATTGCCTCTTTTAAAACGGTCAAGCAAGAGGTCTTTCCTGAAATATTCACAGACACAATCACTATCTCTGTCTCTTACCCTGGCTCAAGCCCTCAAGAGATTGAACGCGGAGTCCTGCAAAGTGTTGAGTCAGCAGTACAAGGCGTCGACGGGGTAAAGAAAATCACTAGTGTAGCCAGAGAAAACTCAGGCGTAATCACCGCAGAAATCGAAGAATTCGTCAACCAAGACAAAGTTCTCCAAGACATTAAAAATGAAGTTGATAGGATCCAAACTTTCCCTGCTGATATTGAAAAACCCACCTTTAGTCTAGACTCTAGAAAACGTCTTGTACTTAGTATTGTTATTTATGGCAACCAAGATGTAGCAACTCTGAATAATTATGCTAAATCTATTAAGAATCAACTAATTCAAGACCCAGGTATCACCTATGCCAAAATTCTCGATCCTCCCGCCGAAGAAATCCAAGTACACATCTCGCAAAACGACCTGCAAAAACAAGGCTTACGACTTGATGAAATAGCTAGCAAAATTAGTAATAACTCTCGTGAGCTCTCAGCTGGATCATTACGTACACCATCTGGAGAAATACTTGTACGTGTTGATGAGCGTAAAGATATCGCCAAAGATTTAGGTTCTATACCTCTTAGCACAGGAGACCAAGGACAAGTTCTAGAACTCAAAGATATAGCTACTATCAGTGAAGGTTTTGCCGAAGATGACAGAGAGGTTTATTTCCAAGGCATGCCTGCTGTACGTATAGGTATTTATAGTGTCGGCAAAGAATCTCCTATTGCTGTAGCAACTGCCGGTAAAGAACTGGTTAAAAACATCAAGCAGGGTATTAGTAGTAAAGACCTCAATATTGATGTCTTCCTCGATGACTCAGATAAGTTTAAGCAACGTATAGAACTCCTACAAAAAAATGTCCTCTTAGGGTTGGCTCTCATTCTATTAATTCTAGGTATCTTTGTTAATCCGCGACTTGCCTTCTGGGTTATGATCGGGGTATTGATATCTGTGGTTGGTTCCTTGACCGTGTTTAATCATCTAGACGCGACAATTAACATGGTCTCACTGTTTGCTTATATCGTCACACTAGGGATTGTGGTGGATGATGCCATTATCGTAGGTGAAGCCATTCATGAAAAAACGGAACAAGGCATGCCACACATGCAGGCCGCCATCGAGGGCGCCAAAGAAATGCTCGCTCCTGTATTCTTTGCTGTATTAACTAACATTATCGCCTTTATCCCCCTACTGCTTGTTCCTGGTGAAATGGGTGATATTTTCAGACACATACCAGCTGTAGTCATTGCAGTACTCACCATTTCTCTTATTGAATCATTACTCATTCTACCTAGACACTTAGCCCATGAACCTTCTAAGTTTTGGGCCAAGCTTTCCGGTCCTCAGGTACGCTTTAATAAATGGTTAGATACTCGTATTGAGAGCCATTACATACCTTTTGTGAATAAATGCCTTAATTGGCGTTACTTAACCGCTCTCTTTGCTATACTTATTCTCTGGGGTGGAATTGCCTTAGTTCAAAACCGTGTCATTAAATTCACCTTCTTGCCCGTTATTGATACAGGAAGAATAAGCGCCACCGCTAACCTACCTTATGGTACACCCATAAATGAGACACGCGAAGCCATGCAACAACTCATTGCTAGCGCTTACGAAACAGAAGCCTACCTCATTGAACAACAAGGCAGAGACCCCGAGCAAGATCTCATTCTAAGAATTTACACCAAAATTAGTGGTAGCCATAATTTAACTTTATCTGTGAAATTACATTCTGCAAATGATATTAATATGGGTAGCCAAGAGTTTTCCGATGTATGGCAAAAACGCGCCCCTAAAATCTCTAGTTTAGAACGCTTGAGCTTCAAAGGCTCAACAGGCTTTGGTCGCGGTAAATCTATTGACTTAGAAATCACTCATAAAGACCCGGAAATTCAAGAGGCAGCAGCACGCGAGATTGCAGCTGTTATTGAGAACATGCCTGGTACTTTTGGCATTGATGATGGGATTGAACTAGGTAAGGAAGAGTTTAAGTTGCAGCTTAAACCGCAAGCTTACGCTTTAGGGTTTAGTATCACCGATTTAGCAAGGCAGGTACGTGCTTCTTACTATGGTGTCGAAGCCAAACGTTTTCAACGTGGAGAAGAAGAGGTCAAAATTATGGTATCTCTACCCCCCAATGAACGTGACCAAATCCTCAACCTGGAAAACTTACGTATCAAGTCTCCTGTGGCCAACGGTAATAGCAGCGGTTACATACCACTAGGTCAATTGGTTGATATTGAGAAAAGTCGCTCTTACACCAGAATTAATCGCACCAACCAAAACCGCATTATTAATATCACCGGTAATGTCAACGCCACTATCGCCAACGCCAATGAAACCCTACTTGAGTTAAAGGATGTTCATCTACCTAAAATAGCAGAAAAGTACTCTGGTTTAAATTATACATTTGAAGGTGAAAGCGAAACGCAGAGAGAGTCTCTAGGGTTCCTTGGTTTCACCTATCTCTTTATCTTAGTAACTATTTGGGGACTATTAGCTCTCGTATTCCGTAGTTATTCACAACCTATAGCAGTGATGCTTGGAGTTCCCTATGGTATTATTGGAGCTATTTTAGGTCATTTACTTTTTGGAGTCGACCTGAGTATCATCAGCTTTATTGGGTTGATTGGTTTAAGTGGTATCGTAATTAATGACGCACTTGTACTCATTACCACTATCAATAAATTTGCTGATAACGGCACCCCTATCCTCGAATCCTGTCTTAAAGGCTCAGGTAGACGCCTTAGACCTATCCTGCTCACCACTGTAACTACTTCATGTGGATTATTACCTATGATGCTCGAAACCTCGGTACAGGCTAAATTCCTTATACCTATGGCCATTTCTATTGGCTTTGGTATTATCTTTGCCACACTGGTGACTCTGGTGCTTGTACCTTGTAATTACCTGATTATAGAAGATATTAAAAACTTCTTTAGCCGTAAAAAAACTAAAGATAATAAAAACTTTTACAGTTAATAACTAACCCACCACGCCATCTTTGATGAGGGCGGCTTTGATGAGTTCTAGTTTACTGTGGATTTGGTTCTCATCTTGGTGTTCGAGGAGGATACGAATCAGGTTTTCTGTGCCTGAATAGCGAATCAAGTCACTACCCTGTTCCCCCCACTCTGTTCGAATTTCTGTAAGTACTTGTTGTAGATTACTGAGCTCTTCTAATGGTGGCTTGCTAATGAGTTGAATGTTTTCTAG
>JGI20154J14316_10003150_pt1 | contig 13374 bp, 12 predicted proteins | sample COG_04_FD_14316 | JGI IMG/M metagenome (IMG submission 14316) | reverse complement strand
CCGAGTCCGAGTCACAGTCCGAGTCACAGCCCGAGTCCAAGTCCGAGTCCGAGTCCGAGTCACAGCCCGAGTCCAAGTCCGAGTCCGCCAAGTCCGAGTCCGAGTCAACCCCATAAGTTTAAGTTATTGATTGGACAAAGTCTTATAAAGGGATTAAAAGATTACTATAACCTATTTAATCCACCATCGAAGCCACAACCCCCCCCACTCAAATACAGTTCTGGTGGTTCTTGCTATTGGTATATAACTGATAAAAATGGACTTGCATTTTTACGCGGTGTTAACGGCGACGGTTGTGCTAAGCGTCAAGATATTATGGTCAAGGATAAGTACGGGAGTGAATACGAAGCCGGAACATGTGAAAATTCCGGATCTATAAAATGCGGCAGTATGGGCTTATTAAATCCGATAGATTCGTCGTCTTCTGAGGGATTAAAATTATCACAATATTACACACAGTCTATAATTCCCAAAATGTTCAAATTTGGTACACCAACCCTAGATATGAATAATAAATCATTTTATTATACAAAATTTCTAAATGATAATTACAAAACTTATGGTGACACTATACAAATTGCAATAGATATTGGTAAAGAAATTCCTATACCAAAAAATTCACCGACCGACCAAGAAATGAGAAATTTTAGATACGCATTTCTTAAAGCTATTAATAATGGGGATTATGATAATAATTTTCAAGCAATGCAAAATGTTATCAATTTAAATAGTAATTTAACATTTTTAGTCAGAATAGGATATGAAGTACAATTTCAATATTTTGTCCCGATTGATATTAATACCCCGGATAATTGGGTTTCAGCAAGAACTCAATTTCAAAAGGCTTTTAATAGAATTGCGAACTTTGTTAAGTCGAAAAAGTTAGTAAAACATTACACGGGAATAACTCCAAACCCAAACCCACCTAAAATTATATTACACTTAGGACAAGAAACAACAAATACATGGGAGAGTCTTGTAAATCGTTCGACTGTTAAGGATATAATTGATAAATTAAAATTAACAAAAGGTATTAAATTTGTATCAAATCGTCCGGTTGTTTATAGTAATCTTGAAGCATTTATGGGAGATCAGACTAATAATATTTCATCGCCTGAAATGGGAATTGTTGATATGATTGGATTTAGTATTTTTTCTATTGCTTGGACAAATGATAACTCGCAACTTTGTGAGTGTCCTCCTACTAAGTGTCCTACTAAGATTAACGATTCAACATTATCTCATAGTTTAGAACTTTCTGATAAATATTATCAAAAGAAAAATAATGGTCATAATTTTCAACGAATTATATGTGAATCTGGATTGATGCCACCGTGGTCTGAATGTGTAAAAAGTAATGATAAACATAGAAGAAAGCCTACATATAGTCCTACATATAGTATTTTTTATAAAAACATGATAGCTGTTATAAATAAATATAAATTTGATTATTGGGTATATATTGTATCAGCAATATGGTTTTGTGATATAGGTATAGATAAATCGTTATTATACATAAAAGATGGAGGTGAAACTAAAAAATCATGGCTAGATATTGTTGTACCTAATATAATTAAACCGAGATAAATATAATTATTATTATAAATGAATAAAATTATTTTGTTAAAACTATTGATATTACTGATTTTAACAATAAGTACTGTTTCAAGTATTATATCATTAATAAATAATAATTCACCACAGGGTCCCAGTGGAAGTCCGAGTCCGACCCCGCCAAGCCCTAGCCCGAGTTACAGCCCGAGTCCACCTCCGCCGCCAAGTCCGCCCAGTCCTCCAATTTTTACAAAAAAGTGTGACAAATTACCAATATTTCCCCCGTATATAGACCACCTATTACATCCGACGGTTACGCCTCTTGATAAACTCAGAGTACTTGTTTTACATAATAATAGTAGTGAGGATTTATATGCATCATTAGATGCTTCTACTTTTATTAATAAAATAGATAAAGGACCTTTAATTAATCCGACTAAATATAGTGGTTTTAAAATTAAAAGTAAGGAGTTTTATCCATTACAATTACCCAAATATGTAGATTCTGGAAGAATATGGGTAAGAACTGGATGTTCAATGAGTAGTGGATATGAAGGAAGTACAGCTTCACACAAATATGATTCAAGTACACCAATATTATGGTGTGATACAGGCAATTGTCCTTTACCCCCTGATGCATACGCAAGTAGTAGTGAAGGAAAATTATGTTATGACGGAAAAGGTAGTATAATAGGAGGTTTGGGTCCTACGACCCCAATTGAATTTACATTTGCATCAACTGGGGTTGATTATTATGATATAAGTCAAGTTGATGGTAATAATATTAGTGTAAGTATGATACCAATTTCTCAGAATTTTGCTGATAAACCATCTGGTACACCGGATGAATTTTGGTGTAAGGGAACTTCTTGTTATCCAAATTCTTCTATTAATAAGTGTCCGAATGAATTAAGGGTATATTCAGAATCCGGAAAGTTTATAACATGTCAATCAATTTGTCAAGCGATGTCAGGTATACCAGATAATTATAATCGATTAGATCCCCCAGGACTATATCCAAATGGCAAGTTAAGTCAGAATATTGATATTTTAAAAGTTCATAATGAAGAGGGATATAATAAATTAATGAAATTACATAATTCTAGATATAACTGGAAAGATGGATATGATGTACCACCGTCACAAACAGACCCATCTAAATCAGGAAGAAAGTGGTTCAATAAGGGACGATGGGTTCTTGATACAAGTGATACAAGTGATACAAGTGATACAAGTGATACAAGTAGTGCGTGTTCAGTACAAGACGAAATTGCTGGTAAATGTTTAAGAGTTAAAACGGTCGCGTGCTGTGAAGGGTTTTGTGATGTAAAAACCAGTGACAAGTCGAAGAAAATGGGGTGTTCACCGAATGATAATCATTTTACAGATATTAAATATCAAAAACATTTATGTTGGTCTGAAATGTGGCCAAAGCCTGATCAATCTTTTTGTGAAAAAAATAATTTAGAAGGAGAAGATTGTAATTATCATACTATATTTAAAAAACAATGTCCAAAAGCATATTCTTGGCAATTTGATGATATGAGTAGTACGTATACATGTAAAAGTTCTGATAATGAGCCTATAAATTATTATATAGGATTTTGTGATAAAATATAATTAAACCTAAATAAAAATATAAATGGATAAAATATAAGTGGGTCAAAATCAATGTGTTATAATTTCAATATTAAATTATATATAATAATAAATGTCATTTTTAATTATAATAACTAAATTGGGAAATATTGAAAATAAGTTAGAAAATATCAACAGCAGACTAATATTAATTGAAGAAAAATTAAAAGAAGTCTCATCAGAAACAAAAAGAATGGATTCACACGTTACATTTGTGGAAGATATTTATACAAAAGTTAAAAGCCCGTTTCATTTTTTAATGAATAAAACTGATCATTTAATTAATAAAAAGCAAATTAAATAATTGTTATTAATTAAATGAGAACTCAATTAGTTTTTTTTGACTCTATTGATGAAAGTATTCAAGGAACATTAAGAGGATTAATAATAATAATATCCTTAATTATTTTTGATTTAATATGGTTTTATTTTACTAATAAATATTATCCAACTACTAAAAAAATAAATTATTTTACATCATTTTTAGTTTATTTAATATTATGTTCAGCGCTCGCAGTTCAAGAACCTAAAAATTTGTCAGAAGCATTATTATATTCAGCATTAGTTGGATTCGTAACTTACGGAATATTTAATTTAACAAATTTTTCGATATTTAGTGATTGGAACATTGGGATTACTCTTATGGATACTATATGGGGAATAATTAATTGTACTATTGCTGGATGTATTCTTTATTTAATTTATTGGAATTCTACATACAATTAACTAAATATGTTAATCCAAATATCAATGAAATAGTTATTAATATGATTATAAAATCTAAAATAGTATTATTCATTTATAATTAATAAATAATTTATTTTATTATTTATTAATTATAAATGAAAGATTGTAAATATTCAAAAATATTTAAACTTTATGATTTTTTAACTATGTTATTTTGGTCATTTATGTTGGTCGCGTGGATTTTTCCAGAAACAGCTTTATTTAATATATTAATTTTATTACCATGTGTTTATATAATACATATATTACCATTTCACCCATTTGAAATAGTTAAAAATGACCTTTGTCCAGAAGAATTAAAAGATTCGAAGAAAAATGGTACAACAAAAGGAACAGTAACAGGGTTTCAGGATAAACTTAATAAATTTTGTACATTTAGTCCAATTAGTCATCAAGGATTAATGTTATTTGGATTAATTACTTCAATTTTATCATTATATTCACGAGGATATATTAAATTAAATAAACAATAAAAGTATTAACCCAGATACAATTTTCCATTTTCTAAAAATACTAAAAATAATTATAAAAAATAATAATACTATAATATATACTGTATATTCGTTATTTTGAATTCTTACAAGAGGGTAATTTAATACATGTTCGACTGTTTTATCGGAATCGGATGATATTTTAATATTTTTAAATAAATTATGTATTATTTGTTTTTCTTTACTTTCTTTTCTATTTACTGATATATTTTCATTTGTTTTAAATAAATTTTTGGAGTGTACTTTCATATTTAAAACACCTCTTAAATAAAGTAAATATAAATCAATATCAACATATCCAAATACTGTATAATAGTTATTTAGTAAATATTCAATACGGTCATTTTTGATTAAATATGCCGCGACTGATATAAATAATTGCCCATTAAAATCTGTATGTAATTTATAAATATCAAAAGAAGAATCCTGAATTTTTTTAATTTTTTTAAGAATTCCTTTTGTATTAATATACGCATCATCTTCTAAAATAAGTGAGACTGGACAACTATTTATAACAAGTGAATATTTTTCTTTTGCAGTTTTCCAGGCATTTAAATGAGCTATTTTTGATCCAATGATATTTTTTGGACGAAGCGGATATTTTTTTATATCTGAATCAGTTGCCCGAACACCGGGAACTACAATTGGGTCAATTCCATTTTTAATTAAAGAATTATATTCATCTGTTTTTTTATAATCAGACTCAGATTTAAGTGTTATAACAAATGACAACATTAATTAATTAATATATTTTTTAATTAAATATATAACTTAATTAATAATATATAACTTAATTAATAATATATAACTTAATTATAATGATAATTCACATTTTAATAATAATTATTGTAGTTTTAAGTTTAATATTATTAATTAAGAATATTAAATTTAAAGACACTTATAAGAATTATGGTAGTACAATAATAAGTATACCAAAAGTAATTCACAAGATATTAATACAAGAATCAATTGATACAACTCTTAGTCAAAATGTAAAATATGCACACGAGTCTTGGGAAAAAATGAATCCGGGATATATAATTAAATATTGGTATTTAAAAGACATACGAGAATATTTAATTAAGTTAGATATAACATTATTAACTCATTTTGATAATATTAATGCTTATGCGGGTAAAGCGGATTTTTTTAGATATATTATTATTTATAATGAGGGTGGATGGTATTCAGATTACAAACAAGTTTGTTTAAAAAAGGGAATACTTGATAAATTAAATAATTCAAAGAGATACAATATAGTATTATTTAAAGAAGCTTATTTGGGTAATTATACTGATAATATTTTTAACTTATTTAATTATAAAAACAATTTTTGTATATTAAATAGTTTTTTTGGAGCTGTTAAAGGAGACTTAATATTATTAGAATCTATAAATAAGTGTATATATAATATTAAAAATAAAATTTATACAAATAATTTTTTATCTATGTTAGGACCATGTTTATTAAAAGAAATATTTAAAAAATTAAAAATAAATCCAAATATTATGTGTGGATATGCACATTTTAATATAATACCTGAACCAAATTTATATATTAAATCTTATAAGTATGGAAAAATAATTCAACATAAGTGTTCTGGATGCGGTTTATCAACAAAATGGAAAAATGGAAATGATTATAAAAAATTGTGGAAAAATAAAACATTTTATAATTAATAATGCCAGAGCCGGATGGTGGATTAGATTATTACATATATAATTACTTACTAAATCCTATCGCTGACAATATATGCTTTATTTCTCCTAATACTATAACAACTTTTGGTTTACTTCTTACAATTCCATTGTTTTTAAATATTATACGAAGGGAGAGTATAACTGTTGGTATCATACTTTATTTAATTATTTATTTATTAGACTGTTTAGATGGAGCGGTAGCAAGAAAATGTAAGAATGGTTCAAAGTATGGAGCATTATATGACACAACCGCAGATTTTATTAAATACGTTATATTATTAATTTCAATAATAATGTTATATTCGAGTGGTAATTATTTACAATTATTCATAATAATAATTTGTGTTATTCATAATATTATATTTATTAAGAATATAATTGGTGAATTAAAAAATAAAAGAAGTGTAAATAATAATTATTTTAATAATAAATTGGAAAAAATTGGACATGATAATGGAATAGTACTAAATTTATTATTTATTTTAGTAATCAAATTCTTATTCTAAATTTACAAAAAATAATTAAACTTAGTTTGCTTTAATATAATAAAATACTACTACATTACTACTATTTCGATGGATATCATTATCCAAAATGGTAAGCTTAATTTTTCTGAGATGGCGAAGCGTGAAAAAATAAAAAATGAAGCAGGATTAATAAAAAAAAATTACTCTGATTTTAATAGAGATGTTCCTGGGCCATATTATGATTTACAAAATGCCCATTTGCATATATGGCGTAAAGCAAATATAATAGTCAATTTTAAAGGACCCCAAGATCAAAAAAGAATACAATTTGTAAACAGAGAATGGGACTCTGAATGTGTATTTTGTTCAATATGCCACTGTAAAGTAATTTGTAATACCGGATTTAGCAGACTAAAAATCAAAAATGATAAACCCGTTTCTATTGGAAAGTTAAAAATAGATTATGATTGTAAATGGGTTAATATGTATAATAGACTAAATAATAATGAATCGTCAATTATTAAAATTAAAGAAAAAAAAATTAAAATTTTCGCAAATTACTACAAAATTGTTTATAAGTTATTAAATAAGCCTATTCTTTATAGAATTAGTCATAAAGAAACTAAATTAATTTGGCCTTGGCAATTAACAAATTATCAAAAATTTAAATTACAGAATACAGATTATAAAAATAATATTATTTTCTTGAAACCGAAAGAAATACTTACAAATTATGTACTTATTGAATAAATTTTACAAATAATAAAATAATCTAAACTGGTAAATAGTGAAATGGTGAACTGTAAACTGTAAACTGTGAACGAATTTATTAAAAATTATGGATGAACTTTGTGAACAGATGAACCATTATACAATGAATTTAAATGCATCATTTCATTTTTTAAAAGATTACAATTTAATAATTGAATCTGTTATTTTTAAAATACAAGAACATTTTTATCAATATCAATCAAATTATGAATTAGAGAATAGTATATCACACAATAAATTACCACAACTTGATATTTATGATATACTTGTATCCTGTGGTCATGCATTAACTTGGTCAATGGAATATATTGTATCAGATAATGATATACAATGGTTAAAAACCAAAGGTCGGTCCCACTTTTTCAATGAAATTTCAAAATATTTTGATGTAAATAACAATAGTAATTATTATACATTATTGCCATGTTATCTAAAATTAGTTGAATTATTTGAATTACAAATTAATTAAATTTAATTATAAGTTAATAAAAGATACTTAAAAAATTTAATTAACTTATAATTAAAATGTGTGGTATCTTTTTTATTCGGGGAAAATATAAATTATTAAATTTAAATAATTATTTTACTAAGGGAAAATCACGTGGTCCAGACAATTCAGAAATTACACAAATTAATGAAAATGTTATACTTGGTTTTCACCGTTTAAGTATAAACGGACTTGATACAATTAGTAATCAACCAATTATTAAAAAGGGTATTTATTTAATATGTAATGGGGAAATTTATAATTATAAACAGCTGTATGAAGATATGAATTTAAAACCTAAAACAAATTCAGATTGTGAAATTATCATCGACCTTTATTTGCGTTACCCGATTGATTACTTTATTAAATTACTCGATGGAGTCTTTTCATTTATTATTTATGATTCTAATAACGACAATACAGTTATTGCCAGAGACCCATTTGGTGTTCGCCCATTATTTTGCGACACTAAAATGACGTCATTTGCGTCAGAATTAAAACAGTTAATGTTTATAGATTCTGAAATTATTCAATTTCCTCCTGGACATTATTATAATGGTAAATTATGTAAATATTTTTCATTTGGTGGCTTAATATTACCAAATTGTCAACAATTTCCAAATTTTGGAACAGAATATTCTTTTTACACTTCTCTAATTAAACATACATTAATTAAATCTGTAAAGAAAAGATTACTGTCAGATAGACCAATCGCGTGTCTATTGTCTGGTGGGCTGGATTCAAGTCTTATAACAAGTTTAGTATGTAATTTACAACCCGAAAAACAAATTGAAACATATAGTATAGGACTTCCAGGTTCAACTGATTTAAAATATGCGCGAATTGTTGCTGATTATTTAAAAACGAAACACACCGAAGTAATTGTATCAGAAGATGAATTTTTTCAAGTAATTCCCGAAGTTGTTAAAATAATAGAGTCGTATGATACAACAACTGTCAGAGCAAGTGTGGGAAATTATCTTATTTCAAAATATATTTCTGAGAATTCTGATGCAAAGGTTATATTTAATGGAGATGGTTCGGATGAAGTTACTGGTGGGTATTTATATTTTCATTCCGCACCAAATAATTTAGAATTTGATTCTGAAATTACAAAATTACTTAGTAATATTCATTACTTTGATGTACTTAGAAGTGATAGAACCGTTGCAAGTTGTGGTCTTGAACCACGAACACCATTTTTAGATAAAACATTTGTTCAGATGTATTTAAGCATTCCGGTTCATTTAAGAAATCAAAAAAATAAATTGGAAAAACAATTATTACGAGATTCATTTATAGGATTACTTCCAGAATCAATCTTATCACGTAAAAAAGAAGCTTTTTCAGATGGTGTAAGTTCTGAGAATAATTCGTGGCATAAAATTATTAAAAATAAAGTTAATAGTATTTTACTTCCTGATATAAATTATAAGTTTAATTCTCCAAGTACTCCGGAACAAATGTATTATCGTTATTTATTTGAAATGGAATATACGGATAAAAGTAATATCATTCCATATTTTTGGATGCCAAATTGGAATGACAGTAATGACCCAAGTGCAAGAACACTCCGTTAATTATACTAAAAAAATAATATAATATATATTAATGTACTTCGATTATTTTTATTATAAACATAAATATGATGATTTATCTAATTTTAATAATAATTTATTATACAAACATTTTATATATTATGGTCAAAAAGAATTAAGAGAACCATTTCATTTAGATTCAGTAGATAAAGAAAGATATTTAAAAGATAATCAATTAGAAAGTAATATTGAAATTAAAAAACATATTATATTAAATTTTAATGAAAATATGAATATTAAATTTAAAAATAATAATTTAAAATCAATATTTAATATTGATAATACTAGTGACATTAAATTTAAATGGAATGAATATATTTTATTAAATGACGACTTAAAACATATTAAACAAGAGTATTACGCAATTCATCATTTTATAAATAACGGTTTTAAAGAAAAAAGACTTTTTTGTAATCCAAATAAAAAATTTAGTTTAAAATACAAACAAAATACTGACAAACAAAATACTGACAAACAAAATACTGACAAACAAAATACTGGTAAATTTAATAACATTATAGATATGTGGCAAAATTATATTTATCATGAATTTTTTAATAAATGTAATTTTGATTGGAATTATTATATAAATAAAAATTTAGATTTAAATCACATAAAAACAAAAGATGGAGCTATTATACATTACCACAATTTTGGAATATACGAAAATAGAGACGTAAAATATATTAAGGAATCTAATAACTATGAACCAGAAAGCACTCGAACGTCGATTGACAATGAACCAGAAAGTACTAGAACGACGATTGACACTAAACCAGAAAGCACTCGAACGACGATTGACAATGAACCAGAAAGTACTCGAACGACGATTGACAATGAACCAGAAAGTACTCGAACGACGATTGACAATAAACCAGAAAGTACTCGAACGACGATTGACAATGAACCAGAAAGTACTCGAACGACGATTAATATTACAGATTTTCAAGATAAAGTATTTGATTATAAATATTATACAAGCAAGTATGACGACTTAAAAAAATTAAATAATTATAATCTTGCCAGTAAACATTATTTGAACTGGGGTAAAAACGAAAATAGATTAATAAATTATGGACAAGAGTTACAATCAGTTGGACATAAGTATTTATATAAAACCGCTGTTATTTATGTATATTATAATAGACCAGGAGAATATAGAAATGAAACAAATCTTGCATATTTTGTAAAAAAATGCACTCTTGAAAAAAAAGATTCTATATTTTATTTATTTATAATTAATAATTATAATACTGAGGTCAATATACCAAAACAAGATAACGTTGAAATAATTAAAAATGAAAATTGTATGGATTTTGAATCATATTTAATTGGAATTAGATATTTAGAAAATAAATTCAAAAAAAATATAGATAAATTATTTAATTATGTCGTTTTTATGAATTGTGGTGTCGTTGGACCATTTAATAATTCAGAATCTTGGTTAGAACCATTTTATTTAAAATTAAAAAATACTAAAAGTATTATTTGTAGTAATATATTAACATATTTGAAAAAATGTGCTGTACCAGAAGGTCCAAGTGTTCCAGGATATTTATTTATGGTTATTAGTAATTATGTACATTTATTAATAAAACCACATAATTTTTTATTTCATAAATTAAGTAATACTGTTCTTGGTAAGAAAAAAGATAAGTTAGATTGTATATTATCCGGTGAACACGCAATAAGTATTGTCGCTTTTAATAATAATTTTAATATATGTTCATTAGTTAATCCAGAAGTCGATTATACTGATAAAAAGAATTGGAAACTACTTAAATTTGGTGCGGATAGAGATATAAATTTCACGTGGTCTTTATCAAAAAGTATTTTTATTAAAAATAATTGGAGAATAGATGAAAAAACACGCGATTCATACGCGGTTCGGTGGGTAGAAACTAAAAATTTAATGTGTGAAAATATGAATATGAAATATTTAAATTATAACAATCTTGATTATTCAAACCTCAAAATTAATAATACAGGAAGTATATTATTGAATAAAACTAAATGGAGTTCTATACATGAATTTTATAAATATTTTGGAGAATCGGAAGAATTTATATTATTTCCATATTCTAAAAAAAGTAAAAAAATAATTTATTTACATAATAATGATAAAATTCAACGATATACAATCGAAGGAATAAAAGCGCTTTTATATTTAAATTATTCAATTGATATTTATACTAATTGTGTTAACAATTTTACACAACTAAATGTTCCTTGCAATTTTTTCAAATTAGATAATTATAAAGAATTAATAAATAATAGTCTAGTACTGGATGATTCACAAATATTTCCTTGTTGTAATATAGAACTATTTAGTTTAGAATTAAATTGTGGTCGATTTAACAAAAGCGTAAAAAATATAAATACGACGGATTCTAATGAATATATAAATTTTCTAAAATTTTACTTGTAATTTTTACTTGTAATTTTTACTTGTAATTTTTACTTGTAATTTTTACTTGTAATTTTTTACTTGTAATTTTTACTTGTAATTTTTTACTTGTAATTTTTTACTAATTCAATTATTCCGACATCAATTGTTTCTGATATATATTCACGTATTTTATCATTAGACAATAATGTTCCTGACCGCTCGGTGCATTTAAATTGTTTTTCAATTTTAGTATTATGTTCTGAATAGTATTCAATTATTTTACGTAAAGAAATATTACCACTAACAAAATTAAATATTCCCTTTTCCCCATTTTCCAACATTTGAGGAAATATATTCATTAATGAATTCAAATTTGATATACTTAATTCTATATCTTCAATTTCAGAGTAATTAAGTAATTTACTTAGTAAATTTTTGGGATTACTATTATTAGAAATTGGATAATTAACTCTTAGATATAAACAATTATCAAAGTTAATTATCATAGATTCTAACAATATTCTTGTATGTGAATAATATTCGGAATGTAAATCTCCGAGGGAGAGTTCTGTTTTAATTTCCTTCGAATCAGAATATATTGCCCCAGACCCAATTATTGTACAGTGAATTTCTTTATCATTACATAAATTTACAATTCCAATTTGTTCTATAACATTAGTCATAAGTGTTTCTCGTTTATTTTCATTACACCATTTTGTATTACCAACTCCTGTTAATCCAGCAGCATTTATTAAATAAACCGGTTTATAAAAGTCGATTAATTTAGATATACCAATTAAATCGTTCATTCTATTTTTTAGACATAAAACACTTTTATATTGACTTTTTAAAGAATTTAGTATTTCTTTACCTATAAAACCTGTACTACCAAGTAAAAAATAATCAAATTGTAAATATGGAGAAGTAGAATCTTTTTCGTTAATTATTATTTCAGAATCGGGTATAGGTAATTTAATATTCAGAAATAAGTCTTTATAATTAATTAGTCTACCATCTTCTGAATCAAATTCGGTATCTATAAAATATGAAAGAATACTGTTTTCTTCTAATGAAAGAAACCCGTGAGCATAATTTTCTGGACAATATACTTGTTCTCCGGGTTTAATTGTAAAATATTCAGGAATATAAGTATCTAAATTTACTATTATATCTATAAATGAACCTGATATACATGTAATNATTTTAGAAAATGTATTAATATGNAGTCCTCTGAATACATTTTTATGATTAATAGAATATGTACATTCTTTTAAATTACATTCAATGTNATTTCCNTGTTTATTATTCTTAATTGGAAACATTAAAGTACCCCGTGTATCACTGTATGTTTTTACAGTATTCATTACTNAATAAGTTTAAATAATTAAATAAAATTAAACTTNTTAATAAATGAACAATAAATTATTAAANTATTTTGATTATAATTATTATATTTCAAAGTATCAGGATTTAAAATTATTAAATGAAGAATCTTGTCTAAATCATTTAATTAATCACGGATTTGATGAACA
>JGI20154J14316_10003149_pt1 | contig 13379 bp, 10 predicted proteins | sample COG_04_FD_14316 | JGI IMG/M metagenome (IMG submission 14316) | reverse complement strand
CTAAAAAATTTAATTTTACGCAGGCCGAACCATGTCATACGCAAAAGAATCCAACCGTGCCGGAAGCGGGAGATATTAGTGTCACCATAGGTGCGATCACGGTAGCGCACGAGAATGTCTCGTATCCTAAGGTCGAGCATGGCACTGCCGAAGAGCAGATTAAAATCTCCAAACGGATCGAAATCTCCCAAGACATCAATCCGTTTAAGCAAGCGCTGGTAATCGGTTCTTAGCATCATTTTCGTGCCACAAAGACTGTCTTTAATTCCCTGCCCCAGAACGAAGCTTAGTGAGACTGCAAAAAATTTATTGCCCAAGAGGTTGAGGAAGCGCATGGCCTCGGACTCCATCGGATAGACCAGTCGACAACCGTTGGCAAACTCACAGGCGCCAGAAGCAATCGCTTCATAAAACTTGGGGAGATCTTCGGGAGGCGCCGTTAAATCACCATCCTGGATCACTAGGACATCGCCCTGGGCCACTTCAAAGCCTGCAAAAACCGCATCCCATTTCCCCTTGCCTGGTTGCTGCAGGTACTTCACCCGGTGCGGCCCGTCGTAATTGGCTACCTCTCGCTGGATCACCTCCCAAGTATCGTCCACACTGTTGCCTTCGACAAAAATCACCTCTGTGCCTTTTCCGAGCGTAGGGATGCGTTCGAGCGCGGCTCGGATGTTTCCGGATTCGTTACGCGCAGGCACCACCACCGAGCAGGCGATTTCGCCATCCAAGCAGGGCCGCTCAACTGGACGGGCAACGACGGCCATCGACATGCCAAAATGCCGAAACAAGGGCAAGCGGACTAGAAAATGATTGCAGAGTGGAGTCAGTAAAGGAATGCGGAACGGCATAATATGCTCCGTGCCAGAGTGCACCACTTCATAGCCACTCAACTCCAGTATGTTATGTATATCCTTTGCACTCAGCCAGTTGCTTGCAGACTGAGGGCTCGCCAAGCGCAGACAGCGCGCCAGCTTCATTAAGGGCGACCAAAGATGATTGAGCGATAGGATGTAGATCCGTGTGCGGGCATGGCACAGTCGGCGCAGATTGGCCAGGCAAGTGTGCACATCATGCAAATATCCAATCAAATAATCCAGGATGATGACATCGAAGGTTTCATCCAAATCAGTAATATGTAGATCTCCCTGGGCAAACTCAAGCGGTCGACCGCTGTGTTTGCTGCGGGCAGCCTCGACCATCTTTGGGCTCAGATCAATGCCCACTCCTCTTGCCGGCTGGAGGGATGCCAATAGATCGCCTTCGCCGCATCCGAATTCCAACACGCGCATACCTGGCTGAACATGGAATTGGTAGTAACCCTTTACCTGTGCGTGGAAGCCACGCTGGCGTCTTCGGAAAGGCGCACCGTTTTCTGCAAGCCAATCGAAGCGGTCTTTAAGTTCAAGAGGCTCAGTCTGCATAGCATAGTTTGGGGAGGCCCTCGGTCGCGTTGGCTGTGAATGAATGTATTTCGGTGGGCCGGGTTAGCAAACTATAAATGAACTGGTTCAGAGGTCAAAATTAACGATTCTTAGAGTGCATTCATGGTTCAACTCATTTTTTTAGATGAAGTCACGTTCTCGTCTTTTTCAATTACGATTAACATCCTTAATCCCAACAGAGCCATTAGCTTCTGCGGCAAGCAAGACTCGATCCGAAGCAAGAGCGCGACGCAGGCCGTCGGCAAAAGTTGGGGGCGAGAGTAGCCCCCCGTCAACGGGTACGCCATAAAATCGCGGTAGCTCACAGAGCGCACTCTCAGCCCCATGCCAGCTAGCATGGCAGAGACTGCATCGCGGTGATGGTCAAACAAGCCAACCCCCATTCCCATATTAGCATACCCTCCACCTTCCCCAGGAAACTCAAAAGGAGGCACAATGAGATTGGGTTCGATCGGTTCATGGTGAAACCAGCGGTAAAAAAATTTGCCAAAAAAACTTGCCGCAGGCTCCATCAAAACAATGCGGCCTTTCGGCTCCAAGGCACTTGCGGCACTTGCGAAAAACCGCATCGGCGTTCGCAAATGGTGCATCACATCCATCGCAATAATATCCGACCACCCGCTGCCGACATCCGGCGGCGAGATCTCGTAGGCTGACATTTCAAGATCCACATAAGGGGTTTTGACGACATCACTGGTAGCCAGTTGTTTAAAAACGGTACGACTGGCTGCGATCCCGGAACCAATCTCGAGAATATGCTCCCCCTGGCATTCCGCTTTCATGGCATTGAACAGGCTCTTATAGACCAAGCGAAGCGCTTTGTTTCCCTCCCATGCGCGCTGGCTGGCCTGCAGCAACTCTAAATCATATGTGATGTCTGGGTTTTTCACTTGTAAGATTTGTTCGTCAATAGGAGCCACCCGCCACACCTTGATACGTCCGGATTTGGTGAACCCGAGTGAGCGTAAACGGTCGGAAACTTTTTTCATCGATTAAATCCATCGCAAAGGCCTCGGCAATCTGCTGAAATACAGGGTCTGTAGGGGTGAACTCGCCCTCCCCCCGATACTCTAAGCGCTCGACCAGATAGATCGCAGGATAACGCCCGGAGGAAACCTCGTTGACGATAACTGAAGCATTTTCGAGTGCGAGATGCGGCGGGATAGCCACCCAATCACGTAAGGACCAAGGCACCGTGAAACGATCCACGACCAAACTACGCTCCTGAAATTTATGTTCACTCAAGCCGACCAACCACGCCTGCTCTTTAATCGCAAAATTGCGTTCGCTAAAGTTAGAAACTGCGTTTTTAGGCATCGTGATCGCGCAGATATAGATCAGGCAAGTGGCCACCGCGTATTTCCAGGCAGTTTTCCGCATCGTCGCTAGATGGTCGACAAGGAACAGAACAGCCATCACCAAAAATAAATGAAAAATGAGCGAGTATCTTGATACAAAGGGACTATCCAAGCGGCTGGCATGGAAGCCCAGTATGACCAACAAATGCAACCCGAAGAACGGAAGAAAAATCAATCCGGACAAACAACTTCCCGAATGACGATAACGGCTCCAATGCCTTCGCACGATAAAAGGCAGGCCAACTAGGGCAATGAAGCCGAATACGCTCAGAAATAATGAATTGGCCAAACTCCAATCATAGCTAAAGAAAAACGCCAACGCGTGCCCTAAATTTATGCCGACATGCTCGAGTGCGAAAGCCGTGTTAAAATCCCCCGATAGCTTCCATGCGTCAGCGCTCGCCAAGCTGAATTGTATTTGAAACAGCAAGGGCAGTAATAGACTCAGCGCGATCAGGCTACCTGCCGATAGATAAATTCGCTTCGCCTGATGCCATCCGATGCAGATCACTATAAGCGCCGGAATCGAGAAGCATATCAATTCGTAGCGGGCGTATGCGAGAAACAGGACGCAGAAGCTAATCAAAGCCTCTCCGTCGGCACTGGGTTTCAGGAGGTATCGCCCACAGGCATAGATCAGCAGCGCTAGGAGGCCAAGTCCCAACAATTCCATCCCCCCGCCACCCGCACTGAGCATGAGCAGGGGTAAGGTGGACCACAATAGGACCGAAAGCGCCCCAGCCCAAAGCCCGAACATCCTGTATGACGAAATAAAGCTGAGGGTCAAAAAGCCAGCAGCCAACAAGGTATTTACATCGAAAGAATGCCTTAGTTGGTATCCTCTTAAATCGTGTAGTATGGAAACAAGGAAAGGATAGACCCAAGGACGCTTATCGACATAACCTTCCGAAGGTCTAAAGTGATTCCCCTCAGCAAAAATACGCGTCACCGTGAAGACCTCCCGATTCTCATGCAGACTACGCGCAGTGCTGGCCAACACATACTCGTCCATCGCAATTTTGAAGCCTGGGTCGCTGTGTATAAAGTTTATCCATAAGCCCAAAGCCACACTGAGCCCACCGAACAGGCAGAGCGTTGGACTCGGCCATGTCCATCTATCCCTTGGGCAAATCTTCCAAGCATAATACAGCAAGCCGGCGAAAGCGGAGGCCGTACAATAATAGCCAAGGTATCGAATGAACCATATCTTAAAGCTATCGCCCGCCCCGAAAGCTATGGCCATGACGAGCGAAATCAAAGCCGCCGCACACAAAGTGCGGGAAAGGCGCTCTGAAATGAGCGAACGAAATCGTCGAACCGTTTCCATCATGGCAAGCTCTCCGCGTAATCCTTGAGCAACTGAGGGTCGGCAAAATCCATCTTGCCCGTAGAGTCAATCGACATTCCGCGCATATCTAAATCAGACCTTTCCACTGTACCCTTCTTTATGCCGATCACACGAGCCAAACGTAGACAAATGGCTCCATTCAATTTTTTTAATTCGACAGTCTCTAGATCAAACGTCGCTTCGATTTGCTCACGGGCGGCATTGATGCCCGCAAATTCGTGCAGATTCTCTGAGGCTAATTTCGTAGTCATCAAATAGACCACATACATTGGCCGAAATGTACGTAGTCTTGCGTGCAGGTCAACTTTGTCGATTTCGCGTAAGGCAGTCTTCAAGTCTAGCGATGAAAGCCCTCCAATACTAATGGGAATGGTTCGGTCTGAAATGATGAGCGCGGTGGGTTCATTCAATCGAGTAGCTAAATCAACTAAGTAATCCGATTGTGTATTACGGATTGCGTCATCGAAAAAATTTGTGCGCGCAAGCACTGGCCGAACTGCAACCATAAAATAGGTGACCGCCAGGATGCAGAGTAAGGATTGCCAGCTGGTTTTTATTTTAAACAGGCCGAGGACGTAGACAACGAATATGCTTTGCATCAATAATGCGGGCAGTGCGAGGCGAGTCGCGGCAGGGTCGTCCAATTGCCCCCAATGGTAACACATCAGTATGAAGAAATTGACCACCACGATTGCGATCACCGCAGCGCCGGCCTTCATTTTGTGGCTGGGAACCGTATTCATCTCACGCCGGGTCAATATCAGATACAGTATGGATACGAGTGATAGGATGAAAGACCACGTTAGCAATGGACTACTTGGCTGCAGCACCCCTGATGCGAAAAAGAAGTTGGCCGCGCGGCCCAGGTTAGCCGCAAGGTATTCATAACTGAAGGGAGCGGATAAATGATCCGGCAACTGCCAAAAGAAATCATGCGCATTCATGACTTTCCGTTGGAGTGCATACACGATCAGAAGGAGGGGCGACAGAATAAGGGTCGCGGTAATCGTGACTTTCTTTCGAAGATACCACATAGAGATAATAGCCACGGCTACCGGTAAAATAAAGAGCACTGACTCATAACGCGTCTGCGCCAGCAAAAGAGCACTCAGAACCAGGATATTTTGCTGTCTGGCTCTGGGGTTTTTCAGATATTCGGCCAGAATAAACATCAACCCCAGAATCAGCAGCAGATTCAGTAGATCAAAACCGGAACCGGTCGCGTTGACGATGACCAGTGGAACTGTTGAAAATAAGGCGACTAATACATAGCCGCCATAAGGTCTACATACATGAGTTCCCGCAAGATAGAGCATGCTCAGCAAGCACAACAGGAGGCCGCCGTTCAAAACGATACCCTGATTGGCTCGGTAGCCAGTCCAGTCGTGCAGCAGACTCATCAAAAACGGATAGAACAAGGGCCGCTTATCAACAAATTTCTCGCGCGGGTAAGGAATGCCTTCGACGTGGTAGATGTTACCCGCAGCATAAGCCTCTCTTGCCGTGTGCATCTGCAAAGAAGTGGCCACCAAGACAGGCTCATCCATAACTATTTTAAACTGTTTGGGCTGACTGTGCCAGAGAGTTGTAAAAACCAGCAGCAGAAAACAGATGGGGAAGAAGACTCGTTGCACATTCGACCCGCTTAAAAAAGCCCGAATAGAGCTGGAGGCGTGACCGACTAGGAAGCGACTTCCCCGGGCAGTGATCGACTCGACCAAGAGGAGGCCCACTTGTTGAACAAATAGGATGAAAGCAGCGAAAATCTGCCAATATCCGAAGCGTCCAACAAATTCTGCCGATTCTGTCGCATCCAATGCGAAGAAGCCCACATAACAAGCTAGGATCGCACTGCCCGAGAGCAGAAAAAATCGCACCAGAGTATTTCGCATATAAAAAAGCCGCCCAGCAAACTGGGCGGCTAGTAGTTATTAAGTAAATATTCTAAATTAAAATTTAGAAATCAACACTGATCGTGCCGGGAGCACCACCTGTGGCCTCAATGGCCACTCCTTGAGTAATGGTGGGTGAATATGTCTCGCCAGCAACTGGATTAAACTTCTTAACATACTTACCCTCTTCCGTACCAACCAGATCAGCCGAAAGAACGGAAGTCACCCCATTCTCAAGAAAATACTGATCCGCCGCCGATGCGAGCTGACGTAGGTTATTAGTGATTGCCTTCGTTTGCGAAGTTTCACGAACCTTTTGGAAGGCCGGGATGGCCATTGCAGCGAGAAGGCCGATGATAACGACCACGATCATGATTTCGACGAGGGTGAAACCCTTTTTGTTTGGAGTATGCATGATGATATACCTTATTTTATTATGATGTATTGTATACTGATGTTCGTGGAGAATCCCGAACACGCTTAAGACAATAGACTCACGCAAAAAAGCCAATCAAAAACTTACCTATCAAGGATTTAACAAATTATTTAAACTTCTGAGGACTCGCCAAGATACCATAGGTGCTCAAACGCTGCCGTCCGCAATATCTGGATAATGCGTGGCAAAAACCATCTTCCCCCCCGAGGATGGGACAACGGAATCGACTTCCACCCGGATTTCTTTACCGATCCATTTCCGTCCGTTGTTGACAACTAGCATGGAGCCATCGGGTAAATAGCCGATCGCTTGCCCGGCGTCCTTGCCCGGGCGGACTAACTCCACATTAATCCGCGTACCAACAGAGACTTCTTGATTGAGCGCTTTAACCAAGGCGGTCAGATTAAGCCATTCAATACCATGGAATTCTGCTAGCTTGGCTAGATTGTAATCTGTTGTCAGCAGCTTGGCTTTCATCGTCTCGGCCAAGTAAACCAGCTTTGAATCCACTGCATCGCGGTCGGGCACGTCACTCTGATAAATACGCAGATCGACATGCTTCATCTTACGGATCCGGTTCAATATCTCGAGGCCTTTACGACCTTTCTCCTTGCGAGCCGGATCGCTCGAGTCGGCCACCGATTGCAGCTCCTCCAAGACGAAGCGGGGAACGATGAGCGAGTAGCCAAACCAGCGGCTTTGACAAATCGCAGCGATCCTTCCGTCAATCAGCGCACTGGTATCGACCACCACGAGCGGCACCTCCACGCTTTGTGAGCTGAAACGGACGTAAGGGATGACGAGATTGAATTCATCCTTTCCACGCAAGGCGACGACCGTAGCCAGATACATGGAAATAACGTAGAGCGCCAGCCGTGAAAGAAAAAGCGTCTCTGCTAAGCGGGGGTCTGCCTCCAAAGGTTCAAAAAGTGGAGAAGTTGAGATCAGATAGGCGATCAACCCACCAATCGCGAGGCCAAAGGTAATCGCGGAGAGCCCACGCAACGAGAAGCCCTGAAGCAGAATATCCGTTAAAATGACCAGCGCCGCCACGCTCATGCCAACAAAAACCACAGGAAGCAGGGTCCATTCTTCAACGACATAGCTTAGAAGCACGCACGCCATCAAACTCATCGTGAGGAAGAAAATGCGGAAAATTAAAATAGTTTTATTCATAAAGCGCTCTACCAGCGAAACGCACCCATCAGCCAAATAAGCAAAAAGGGCAATAAAATCATAAAAGCCATCACAACATAGATGATACGCACAGTGCGCAGGGCCTTCGGCGGAAGCTCCGGTGCGCGATCTGGTTCGTCGGTTGACTCCATTACCTTATAAGAGTGAATTGCCCCCAAAGAAGCAAACGCGAAGTTCACTTCAATGGCAGCCACACTAGTCGACTTGCACGACGAAGCGGAAACCGGCCAAACGGTTACGCTCGCCACGAGGTGCTTCACGAACGGGCACCGTAAAAATAGATTCCATACGGTCTTGCACATGGCCACCGATGTGCCGAGCATTTTCTGTTTCAAAGCGATCGATCGATTCCAGCCATTCGCTGACATTACCCAGCAAATCGTAAAATCCGCGGGCAAAGGCCTCTTTCGTGCCGACATCTTGGGGCACACCTCCAGAGTCCGAGACACTCCAGACGTGGTTTTCCAAGACCACATAACGCAAGGGCCCCAAAGCTTGTCGAAACTCATTTTCGGTCGGCAGTCGGACCGGTTTACCAAGTATCCAAGACAGGCGTTCGCAGAAATTCTTGGCTTCGATCCAACTGACAGAGTCTACCGGGCGAAGGTCGCCTTTATTACGACTGGGGTTCGTGCCCATAATGAGAGCGTAGAGCGCTTGAGGCACCTCCGTGCGCAGCATCTGCCAAGCTTCCGCTTCGGGCACGGGCAGCAGGGCGTCATAGATGCGGTCTTGGATAAAACCGAGGTCATTCTGGACTAGGTTGAGATAACGCACTTTGAGCTCGAGGTCTTCATCATTTAAGGAGCTACGGGGAAACGCCTCCTGCATCTGTTTGATGTCACGGCGGAGGGCCACGATGAGCTCGGCAGCCTCATAAGTGCGCCGGTCGGAAAGGAGCGTTTGCATCCAGTCATGGTTGCGCTCGATCTCCAAGCCGAGTTGGAAGCTTTCCGCCGTCTGGCTCTTACGCTGATACTCGGAGACACGCTCGGAAGACGCATAGGGGCTGTCGCGATAGGCTTCGTTCAGCTGCCGCTGAAGGCGCGCAGCCTCTTGGTAGAGCGCCGCGGCTTCAGGGTTCTCATTGGCCGCTCGGCTTGCATCCGCGAGCTGGGCGACGCGCTGCACCTCCATGTAGCTCTGGCCTGAGCGGATGCCGACGAGCTTCACGCGCAGCTGCTCCAAACGAGAGACACTGGCTTGGTTTGTTCCGCGATATTCGCGGTTGAGTTTATCTTGTAAATCTATCGCCTGCTGGAGACGCTCTTCGGCCTGGACCCATTCCTTCGCTTCAATTAATAAATCGGCCTCTTTCTCGAAGGCCAAACTGCGCTGTAGGAGCGGCTCCGCAGTCAGGTAACGGGCTTGCCGCGCCAGACGAGTTGCACGGCCGACATTGTAGGCCGCACTGATCGGATAGGTTTCGTTGATATTCTGCTGCTTTTTGTAAGCCTCGCGATATAAAGCACGGGCTTTTTCGTAATCTTCGCTGGCAGCCAGCGCCTCGGCCTTCAGTTCCAAATCGAGGCTTTCTTGGCGCAAGACCTCAGCCGCAAGATTTTGATAACGCTCCTCTAAATTGACTTGTCGCGTATACCCCTCGGAGTCGACCCCAGTGATCGCCTGCAGGTAGGCCTTCTGCTTATCCAGTGCCTGCTTAAGCAGGGCGATGTCTTCGGATCGCGCCTCCCGGAGGACGAGGATTTCCTCAAACTGTGCCTCAAGCTCGACACTCTCTTGCTGGAGCGCTTTCACCGACTCTGGCACCACAGTATTAGTTTTGAAGTCACGGAAGTCCACATCCCTCGGGCCCAACTGACTCAGGAACCAGAACCCGACCAGTAAGCTGGCCGCCAAGCCCAAGATCAGAAGAGCGAGGAGGTACTTTTTCAACCCACTGATCTCGTGGGACAGGCGTTTACGGGAAGACTTCTTAAAAATTGCCATAAGTAAATTGGGGCTGGCGCTACAAATATAGCCTGCCTTAAATAACTCGACGCTATGAACGCCGCAAGGCTAAAGGTGCTGGGGCTAGCCCCCTTGGCAACTTTCCCACGGCATAAAAGTTTCTCCCTTTTTCAGATGTTTCAACAAATCACTATACTCGGGCCGGGCCTTTTGGGCGCGTCCTTCGCTCTCGCATTGAAAGAACGAGGGCTCTGCCAATGTGTCCAAGTCTGGTCACGCCGAGCGGAAACACGAGCCCAGGCAAAGCTAGCCACTTGGTGTGATCGGGTCTTTGAACAACCGGGTGAAGCCTGCGTAGGCAGTGAGCTCGTCGTTGTTTGCACACCGGTCGAAACGATCGTGCCTTTACTAGAGCAAATCGCCCCGTCTCTCGAGCGAGATGCACTCGTAACGGATGTAGGGAGCACAAAGAGCTTGATCTGCCGTGAAGCGCGAGATCTCGCCGAAGGCTTGAACTTCATCGGCTCACATCCTATGGCCGGTTCCGAACGAATGGGCATGGCGCACGCGCGCGGCGATCTTTTTGAAGGTGCCGCCTGCATCTTGACTCCGCTCGAGAATGCCACCGCTACCGAGATCGCCCGCCTAAGCGAACTGTGGCAGGCGATTGGCATGCATGTCGTGACCCTTTCCCCGGAAAAGCATGATGAGATCGTCGCGCACATTAGCCACCTTCCGCATCTACTCGCCTCCAGTCTCTGCAGCTATTTAGCCGACCAAGAGCCCGAGTGGAAACAACTCGCAGGCAGCGGTCTTCGTGACACCACGCGTGTCGCGGCGGGCGATTCGACCCTCTGGCAGCAGATTCTCGAGCAGAACCGCGAAGAGGTGCTCCGCGCAATCAATGGTTTCGAGACAGAGCTCCACGCCCTAAAAACCGCTCTCCTCGACCGAGACTCTCCGTCCGTTCTGAGACTCCTCGCCCGGGGTAAACAATACCGAGATCAATTGTAAGTGCTGCATTTCAGCTTTCTACGATTGCATCCTCACCGCTTTTCATAATGTCCGACCCGCTTCCCATAGATCCGCTTGACAAGGCCCTCAACCACACGCTGTCCCTCCCTGGCTCTAAAAGCATTACCAACCGCGCACTGATCTTAGCCGCGCTGGCCGAGGGTACGACGGAGCTTGAAGGTGCTCTCTTCAGTCGCGACACAAGAATCATGCTGACCGCACTGGATGCTCTCGGCTTTGAGACCTCAATCGATGAAGCGAGGGCCCGCATAACCGTAAAGGGCCTCGGCGGCAGAATTCCCGCTGCAGAGGCGAAAATCGAGGTCGGCAATGCCGGCACCGCCGCACGCTTCCTGACCGCGTTTCTCGCGCTCAAAGCCGGAGGCGAGTATCCACTCGACGGCGACGACGCGATGCGCGAGCGGCCCATGTCCGGCCTACTCGACGCACTGGTCGCACTGGATGCGGCCGAGTTTAAGTTTCACGGAAAGCCGGGACACTTCCCCTTTACGCTCAAGGCGAAAGGCTATCAAAGCGGCGAAGCTGCCGTCGATGCCCGCGCTAGCAGCCAGATCCTCTCCGCCCTGCTCTTATCCGCGCCGACCTGTTCGACACGCTTAGGGCCGGCTGGCGGCACCGTCAAAATCGTCTGCCCGGATGTGCGCCCGCACTACGTAGCCATCACTTTAAAAATGCGTGAGGCCTTCGGCGCCGCCCCAGTCGAGACGAACGAAGCCGGCACCTACACGCTCCCATCCACCAACTATACCGCACCCAGATCCGGCCGCTATGCAATCGAGCCCGACGTCTCTGCAGCCAGCTACTTCCTCGCACTCACTCTGATCCACGGCGGCACGCTCCACCTCCCGAATCTCAGCGGCGACCCTCTCCAGGGCGACGCCCATTTCATCGAGGTGCTCGCCCACCATGGACTACGTGTTGATGCCGAGCACAACGAGTGGATCGCTGTCTGCAAAACGCCCGATGCCATACAACGCGGCCATCGTGAAATCGACTTCAACGGCATCTCCGACACATTCCTCACCTACGCGGCGATCGCCCCACTCCTCGGGGGCTCCGTCCGCATCACAGGTATCGGCCACACCCGCCTCCAAGAGACCGATCGCATCGCAGGCATGGCCGCCGAACTCTCGAAACTCGGGCAACTGGTGAAAGAAGAGGAGGATGCCCTCACCATCCAACCCAAGCCCAACGAGCTGCGCGCCCGTGCACTCAAGGCGCGTAATGCAGGACAGCTCCTCGCCATCGACACCTACGAAGACCACCGCTTTGCCATGAGCTTCGCCGTTCTCGCCAGCTTTGATCTACTCGGCGATGGCAAGCCCTGGCTTGCCATCAAAGACCCGAACTGTTGCGCCAAAACCTTCCCAGGCTTCTTCGACGCCTTAGAATCTTTACGACATGTCTAGTTCCGGAAACTTTAAAATTATCACCATGGATGGCGGCGCTGCCGTGGGCAAATCCTCCACTTCGCGCGGTCTCGCTGAGCGGCTTGACCTCATGCATGTCGATACCGGCGCGCACTACCGCACCCTGACCTATGCCTTGCTTGCGGCCGGCGCCGATCCCGAGCATCCCGAATCCATTTCCGACCCACTGGTGGCTCTCTCTCTCGACACGCTACTGGAAGGCCGTAGCGCTAAGCTCAGCATCAACGGCATAGTGCCCGCCGATGCGGACATCCGCTCCCCCGAAGTCAACGGGGCTGTGTCCAAGTTCGCCGCGCTGCCTTCACTCCGCTCCCACCTCTTCGAGTATCAACGCAGTCAAGCTGACGTCGCCCGAGCCCACGGCTACGCCGGCCTCATTATGGAAGGGCGCGACATCGGCTCTATTATCTTTCCATATGCCGAGCACCGCTTTTTCCTCCATGCCGACGAGGCCACTCGGGCTGCCCGCCGCGCTAAAGAAGGCCAGACTGATTCCATCGCCGCCCGCGACCGGATGGATAAGAGCCGCAAGACGGCTCCACTCGTCTGCCCCGAAGGGGCCACTCAAATCGACACCGCGCCCTTCACCCTCGAAGAGGTCATCGAACAAATCGCCGAGTTGATCGAATCCCACGAATCTCATTCATAGAGACGAAAGGGCGGCTCCTCCAGCTGCCTAGCCAATCTCCATTTTTCATAATTTCCGTTTTCAGCTCGTCCATAATGTCCTCCATCCCAAATCCGAAACTTTACGACGCCGTCCGCATGGTCGCGGCTTGGTATTTCAACTGCTTTTACGATTTCAGCCTCAGCGGAAGAAACAACATACCTAAGAACGGCGCCGTCATTTTCGCCGCCAACCACATCAGCTTCTACGATCCACCCGCCATCGGTGCCTGCCTCACCCGGCAAATCAACTATTTCGCCCGCGATACTCTCTTCAAAGGCCTCTTCGGTAAGGCACTGATCGAAATCGGCACCATCCCCGTCGCCCGTGAGAATGCCGAGGTCAAATCCCTCAAAGCCATCTTCAGAACTCTGAAAGCCAAAGGCGCCGTCGCCATCTACCCCGAAGGCACCCGCTCGCCGGACGGTCAGCTCTCGGAACCTAAAGCCGGCGCGGGCATGATCGCCTGCAAATCCCGAGCCACCGTCATCCCCACAAGGCTCTTCGGCACCTATGAGGCCTTCGGCCGCAACGATGCAATGCCAAAGATCGGCGGCCATATCCACATCGCCTACGGAGAGCCCATGTCCACAGCAGAAATCGACCCGGGCAAAGAACACCCCGATCGCTACCTCGAAGCCAGCCGCCGCATCATGGCCC
>JGI20154J14316_10003145_pt1 | contig 13388 bp, 15 predicted proteins | sample COG_04_FD_14316 | JGI IMG/M metagenome (IMG submission 14316) | reverse complement strand
GCCAGTGAACGGTTAAATAATAGACAAACTATGCATGTAGAGCCGAAGGCAGAGAACTGACGGACGCGGGTTCAACTCCCGCCACCTCCACCAAATTCAGATCCAGTGAAGTCTATGCGGATCCAGAAACCCCTTTTTTTACGGGGTTTCTATATCTAAATCGTCCATTAGCGTCCATAGTCATGCCGTGACATCTGGGTATATTTGGGGGCATAATTGGGGCATGTCTGATTATGCTTCGTAGGATGCCCCCAAATGGCGTTAACCAATGTTGCCATCGACAACGCGAAGTCTCGCGACAAAAATTATCGGCTCTACGATGAAAAAGGACTGTACCTTGAGGTCACTACTGCGGGCGGCAAGCTATGGAGACTTAAGTATAGGTTCGGGGGAAAGGAGAAACGCCTTGCTATCGGCTCTTACCCTGAGATTGGATTAAAGCTGGCTCGAGAAGCACGCGACTCCGCACGCTCTTTACTGGCCAATGGGGTTGACCCCAGTGCTTATAAGAAACTTCAGAAAGCCGCGCAAACGAAACATATTGACGATGCCTTTGAGACACTCGCCCGAGAATGGCACACGGGGCAAAGTCGTGTTTGGAGCGCGATTCACTCTAAAAACGTTTTGGACCGGCTGACCCTTAATGTTTTCCCTTATGTGGGTAAAGAACCAATTGAGGACATCACGGTTCCTGAGTTGCTTAAGCTATTGCGTCGCATAGAGGATAGAGAGGCTTATGAGACGGCGCACCGGATCTTGGGGAATATCGGGAAGGTATATCAATATGCGATTGCCTCAGGCAAAGCAGAGCGTAATATTGCTTTAGATGTCAAAGGCGCGCTTCAGCCCGTGAAGCGAAAACATCTGGCAGCTGTTACCGAACCAAGCCGCGTTAGGGAATTACTGCACATGATTGATGGGTACGCGGGCACCTTGACGGTTCAGTGCGCCCTGAAGCTGGCATCACTGGTATTTGTGCGACCGGGTGAACTGCGCACTGCACGGTGGGCGGAAATCGACCTAGATGCTGCGGAATGGCGTTTTAAGGCCAGTAAAGGTGGGCCGAAGCACATTGTTCCGCTCAGCCGGCAAGCTATTGATATTCTAAAAACGCTTCATCCGCTTACCGGGCGTTCAGACTACGTTTTTCCAAACGCTAGAAGTAACCTTAGGCCGATGAGTAATAATGCAGTGCTTGCGGCATTGAGACGCATGGAAATCAGCAAAGAGGAAATGACAGGTCATGGTTTCAGAGCTATGGCCCGCACCATCATGGATGAAGTGCTCGGTATTCGTGCCGACTTTTTGGAACATCAGCTAGCACACAAAGTGGCAGGTCCGATGGGCCGTGCCTATAATCGCACTAGTCACTTAGCCGATCGAAAAGAAATGATGCAAATTTGGGCTGACTATTTGGATGAGCTAAAAGCCTAGTCGGTAATTATCAATTTAGTATAAGCACTCAAACCTTGCGGCATCATGAGAGCTTTTAGCAAACCCTTTGCTACATATGAACTTGCTGTTAGCTCATATCATTGTCGGACCCATTGTCTTATTCGGGGCAGGGAAAGGCGTAAGTAAGAGCGCCTGCGATAAGCGGGTAAAGTTGGTAAAGTTGGTAATGAAGAAGGCCTGGACAGTCTTCTAGGTACTTCTCAACCACGGCTACCAGCTGACCCATAACAAGCTCATCGGGCGGACAGGCTTCCAAACCAGATTGTTCAATCAACCAGTCGTGTCAAATACACTGACGAGGGAATTGGAGTATTGCACACCTTGGCAGTAATCGTCTGGGCTAGTGTCTCTGTACTGTACGCGCTGGAAGTTTTGTCTAAGGTTTTAGCCCATGTTAACCCCAGGCACTAACTGGTACAAAAAACTGTCCCTCCGGTGAGAGCCAGTCTGTTGTGGATAGAAGATCGCAACTGGTTTCAAAATAGTTAGCCAGATCATTGGCGTGATCATCAACGTATTTCATGGCCTCTCGAACTGCCTTGAAATTGGACCCGTGTTCGTGCCAGATATGGCCAAAGCCATTTGCTCCAATGTCTCCGTTGAGGTTTATTTCCGTAACCTCGATGTGACAGCTCGACCCAAGCCGAACCCAACCAGTTATTACTGGCAATGGAAGTATTCCCGAAAATCGCTGGCTTTTACTCCATCCCTCGCAGAGGTAGTACACTCCTTGGTGTTCTTCTATTCTCTTTGGTTCAGTGTCCATATCGACGACAAGGTGTGTGATGTAGATTTCCCAATTACGGTATTCGACATTTTTATTTTTCATTGAGGTGTCGTAAAACGTGATGTCGGGAAATGGAAATGAGTCAGTCATATGTCACCAAAAAAATTGGGATTTAGCTCAGGATATCTGTCAGGCCTGAGAGCTTGACTGAGGTTACTATGGAGGCTTTCAAGGTTTTACTCAACTGGATATTTTGCTGGTACAGAACAGTATAAACAAGGTTTTGGCCAATTTAGAGAGGTGTTATGGATAATGAATGGCAACTAGACGACTGCGACGAAATTAAGGCGCTGGCGACATCTTTCTCAGTGATTGAAGCGGCTCTTAGGTGGTGCAACGTCCCAGATGAAATGCTCGATGAGATCCGCCATGAAGCAACACCTAAGCCAGGCGCTGGTGTTGGCCGGGTGATTTGGACTCATCCTGCTGTACCCTGTCTTGACGCTCGCTCGGCATTGATTGCTAGGGCAATTCAACAAGGTGAAATACCTCAGGCTCGGGAAGACGGTTTACCAGTTTCTGATCAAGTTGCGCATGAGCGGTGGCACGTTACGGGCGAAATACTGCGGATTTGGCTTGGAAATCGCCATCCTGGCGAGAAACCAGTCCACTGAACGGGGTTGATCGACAAAAGAGGGCGCACAAAATGAAACCGCCGAAGCCGCCAAGTGAACAGGATACTAGGGATTTCGCAAGCTGGATGCTGGAAGGCTCGGCCGTATTTGAGCAAGAAGTCTGTAGTTACTTAGGACGGGCGCTGGCTTTTGATTTGGTGGTTGATCCGACCTCCCTAAGACACCTCCTTGAATTGCTCAGGGGCAATGAATCGGGCGATCTGGCTGATGAGATCGTCGATTACATGGCTGAATCTATGATCCGACCTTTTGTGGATGATGCGCAGTGCACCGCATTGGATCGCGTTTTAGAGCTTCGCGACAGCGGCAGTCCATCGGATTTTGATCTTTTATCCTCGCTCACAACTGGACTGTTACGAAGGGCTTATGAACTTGAACCGGCTTTATCCGTTTTCGTTTCGGATGTTCTTGAGGGCAAGCGAACTCGGCCGAAGGTGCCTGGCCCAAAGAAAAACAACAATTTTGAAAGGGACTATAAATTTTGGAAGGTCGCCCAATTGACGGCCGCTACCTGTGGCATACAGCTGTATACGAACAACGATGCTCAAGTTCAACTAACGGCTGCTGAGGTTGTCAGTGAACAAGCTGGCGTCAGTCTAGATGTTGTAAAAAAAGCGATAAGGAAGTTTAAAAACGCACAAGTGTGGGGGCGAAGTTAACCACTAACTGCGCCCCATGACTGCTTTGATTTAGTCCCCCAAAATCCGGCCATGTTCATAGAGACCTTAGGAGGTCCTCACATGGTTACAAAATTTCTGAGATTGCCCCAAGTCATGGCCCGAACTGGATTAGCCCGATCCACGATTTATAAATTAATGACTGAAGCCAGGTTTCCCAAATCCTTCAAGATATGCGGCAGGGCTACCGCTTGGCTGAACTCTGATGTCGATGCATGGTTGAGCGAGTGCTTGGAAAATTCCCGTTCCGATTCGGAGCTAGAAGAATGAGGAGCTTCATTGCGCAAGGTCGGAACGATCATGCTCGAGGCCAATTTCTGTTTTGCTTGGGTTGGGCGCAAAAACAGATTGAAAATGGAAACGAAGACTTTATTAGGGTTTTCAGATGCAGAATGGGGGAGTCAATTGGTCGATTAGTAGTCGAAGTAGATCAAGATCGTGTTTATCCAGTGGAAGCGTTTGTGACCGAGCGCGTTCCGTCAATGCTGGCGAAGTCGCGTGGCTAACAAAGCCAAAACTGCAAAATTAAAGGATAGGGTGGTAGCCCGACAAGCCGGCCAGTTTATCTGCCTCTATTCTGAGCTGACTGAATCATTGGCCTATAGATCATTGTCTTCGGGTGCGAGATGTTTACTGCAGGAAATGATGGCGTTGGCTTGGCCCGATAGAAACGGTCGGCTAGCCATGTCGCATGAAAGGGCCGCTGGTTTAGTTAGGTGTACCAAAAAAACGGCGGGTACATACTTAGAAAGGCTGCTTGCCAGAGGGTTCATAAAGCTCGAAAAGGGTGAATTGTGGCAACAGCGGTTAGCCAGAGAATATTCCTTAACGATGGTGACGCGGCAAGGCAGGCGGCCTAGCCATGATTACTTGCGTTGGTCAGAAGGTGATAATTTCTTTGGGACGAATAAAAAATTCGCGGGTGTAAATGAGACCCCAGAGCTGGAGTAATTGAGGCCCCACAGGGACGTCTATCTGCTTAAACTGGGTTAATTGAGGCCCCAGCGTGTTTCATCTGCAACCAAGAATCAGTGGGTTACAGATCAGCAGATTGACGCTTCTGGGTCGTTATTTACGACCCATATATATTTTACCAATGGGTGCAGTGTTGAGAGGCGAGCTTGATACATAAAACCTATAGCTTGCAAGAAGGGTGGAATACTCATCTTACGTGGCGAAACATGATATATGTAAGTGCTTACTATCAAAAAATGATATTATTTACAGAGCTTTAATCAAAAAGAGTCCAATATGGCCAGTAGAGCTGGATCCCCGAACAAGAACAAAAAATTCCTGTTAAACCGGCTTAAAGACATGTTCGGAGAGGACTTCGATCCGATCATCCGTATGGCCGAGCAGGCGACGGAGTTACATCGTGTGGCGGGCGAGCGCGGAGACGTCCCGTCACTGAAAGCGAGCATCGATGCCTGGGATAAGGTTCCTGTATACGTGGAGCCTAAGTTGAGGGCGACGAGCTACGATCCGCAGCTGGGCGAGCCAGTACCTTTTGTTATTCAGATTGTTGAACCTTCCCGTGAAACCTGCCTTGCATCAGAGGTTTCGAGATCTCAGGAAACGGTCAGCGGAGATAACCTCGATAATATGCATGAAGAACCAGTCGAGAGTGGACCGTGTGCGAATTCATCCCTTTAGTCGCACTCGGATTTTGGGAGTAATTTTCCTTCCGCGTCGAAAAAGGCAAGTGTACTCTCGTCGCTACCACCAGCAGCTAAACCAATCACGGCAAGTGCTCTCAAAACCCACACCCAGGCTGGAACTCCTCGTTGCTCAGCCTTCTTGACCCTTTCAGATTCTGGATTCACTGGTACACTATTTATGGATACTGGTGTTGTGGTGTTAGCGCAAGAAATTAGCGCGAAAGAGAAAAGGAAAATCTGAAAATAAACTGCGAGTCTTTTCATACGGAATCCTTAGTTTAATAATGCTCAAGATAATATTTTAGGGTAGCGCAATGGCGAAACTAGCAGAGTCTATGATCGAACTCCGGTTGGGTTTCTTAATGGTCGTTACCCTTGCGATTCTAGCTCCCGAAGGTTTTGCTTCGGAAGGGCTGGACTACTGTGGTTCGTATAGTAGATTCGGCCCCCTAGGCCTAAACGTGCAGATCTTGGACGGTTCTTGTGATTACGATGGTGACAATTTAGTAACAGAGTTGGACAACTGCTTGTTTGTTCCAAATCCAGACCAGTCGGACATAGATGGTGATGGGTTAGGTGACCTCTGTGATGAAGACGCAGACGGAGACGGAGTGCCTCAGTTTGGCGCCAAATTGGGTCAGTCGATCAGGTCTCGATCACCCGAGGGGCAGGTAAGGCTATCCTCCAACGGTCGAGTCGTCGCGCTTAGCGAAATGACCGAATATTTTTCGGCAGGCGTTCTCGATTACAACGGAAAGGAGTGGGTGCAACGAAAAGAAATTCCCATCTTAAGCCATGAGATCTCGAACGCGAAAATAAAGATACAGCTTTCTGCTGACGGATCGAGGGTTGCAGTTTTAACGGCTTCCGTCGATTCGGGCGGAAATCCCCATGGGATTGGTAACAGAAGGATGCTGCGGATATTCGATTGGATAGACGGGGACTGGATTGAGGGAGAAGGACTTTCGGGCGATTTTAATTATTACGGTTGCTGCGAAAGAATTGGGGATGGACTTTTTTCGATGTCTGACGATGGGCGTCGAATTGCATTTTCTACTCCCTTGTCCGGGGGGCTTCAATATTTTTTTAACTGTGCTCAGCGAATTGATGACGGATGGGAGTGTTGGCCATCTTCTGACGAGGCAGGTAAAACATTTGGTGGGGCGATGTTGTCTGGTGATGGACTGACATTGATCGCAGACCTTCGCACGGGTGACGTAGGAAATATTGCCGCACCTAGAGAGTTGGTCTTCAACAGCGGGCCTGGCTTCATCGACAACGGCGAAGGAGGGGTCTGGTGGTCGACTCGTGAATGGGTTCAGGAGGGCTCCAGATATAAGGTGCCATCCGAATTTTATCGTACTCAAGGTTTGGGCAAGCAAGAAATATCGACCGATGGGAAATCTCTTGTAGCTCTGTTTCTTTTGTGTAGGGAATCAGAATGTGAGTTGGGTGGTGCCTATTGGGAATGGAGAATGGGGGTCTTCGATTTATCTTCTTCAGATGAAGATGCAAATGGGGCAGTAATTCATCCTGTTGAATCAAGCGTTACATCCACTGCAATTTCGGGTGATGGCCGAATAATCGCCCTAAGCAGGTACTACAATGGTAGATACCAGGGATCAGGGCGGGTCGAAATCTTTGAGCATCAAGATGGTGTTCTAAGGCCGATTCAGGAGCAATTGGTTTCCCTTTGGGAGGAATCAGACTTGGACCACTCCAACTATAGGTTTGGTACGTCCATGGCAGTATCAGAGAACGGTTCCATTATTGCAGTAGCCGGTAGTCCCTATTTCTCTCAGCCTGTTGTTCAAGTCTTTAGCATAGGAACGGACAACTGCCCAAATATTGCGAATGCAGATCAAGCTGATTCAGATGGAGATGATGTTGGAGATACTTGCGATCAAGACGACGATAACGATGGCGTATCTGACCAGGATGATGCGTTCCCGCTGGATTCAGCAGAATCAATAGACACCGACAAAGATGGATTGGGGAATAATGCTGACTTGGATGATGATGGAGATTCAATTACAGACGCCCTTGAGCTGAACTTAGGAACTGACCCTCTAGATGGGGATACTGACGATGATGGAATAAGTGATGGCGATGATAGATTTCCTTTAGATCCGTCCGAATTCGAAGATTCTGATTTCGATGGAGTTGGAAATAACGCAGATGCCTTTCCGTTGGATGCTTCAGAATCCATAGACTCGGATGCCGATGGTTTTGGAGATAATTTGGATTTGTTTGATGACGACCCTCAAGAGGTATATGACACAGATTCAGATGGGATAGGTAATAACGCGGATGAAGATGATGATGGAGACGGTTTTAGTGATGCTCAAGAGTTGATCGATGGCACAGACCCGCTGAGCCGTTTCTCATGTAGATCGGGATGTTTTAACTTCGACGTGGATCAGGATGGCGACACGAGAGCACTAACAGATGGCCTACTAGTCATTCGGCATCTGTTCGGTTTTTCGGGTGAGTCCCTGACCTCTGCTGCCACAGGGACTAAAGGAGATAGGACCGCGCCGGAATCTATCGTGGGTTATCTAGGCGATGCTGAAAGTGAACTGGATGTCGATGGAGACGGCGAGTCGAGGGCGCTTACGGATGGCCTGTTGCTTATTAGGTACTTGTTCGGTTTTTCGGGTGAATCTCTGACTTCTAATGCCATTGGGTCGGGTGCCACTCGCACAACAGACGACGAAATTTCTGCTTATATCAGCGAGCGATTACCGAGTGACTGATCTATTACCCTAAGTGAGTTGGGGGCATAATTGGGGGCATGCACTTAGCGCGATACAATTAATGGCAATAAAAACAGATATTTAACGGTTTGATTAAGCTCCCGCCACCTCCACCATATTAAGATCGTATAAGGTATCCAGACGTTTCGTCAGGCCAGTAAAATAAGAATGTTGACCTTAATATGCTGTACTGGCGTGAGCTAGTGGTTGTTGACATCTGTAGTCAATAAAGGCGAACCTTGTCGCGGCTGCAAGCTAGTGTCGAACACGTACCAATTTAGATACCCAAACGACATATCTTAGTCCAAGCCTAGTAAGGCAACTTGAAGCGCGCCGGGGTGCAGCTGTAAATAGAGGGGTTTCGGTAATTTTGTCTGTACACACGGCCATACAACTTTTGATCAGGAATAGCGCGAGCTTCTTGGTCGTAGCTTTCTTGCTGGCGGTAGCGTTGTCCTCCCTTGCAGCAGACCATGCTGATGCTCCAGCAGTGACTGCAGATCCAGCAACTGACATAGCAGATATTTATGCCTGGACGACAGCCGACACGCGCAATATAAATCTGGTCATGACGGTTCCCGTCGCTGCATTTTCCGATGCGGTTCAATACGCTTTTCGCGTAGAAAGCTCTGAGACATTTTCAGCAGCAGGAGTAGAAGTCGATGTTATTTGTACCTTTGCCAGTGATCAAAACTTGGAATGCTGGGTGGGTAATGAAGATTATGTCAGCGGCGATGCATCCAGTGAGTTTGGTCTTTTGAGTGAATCCGGGCTAGTCAGAGTATTTGCGGGAGAAAGAAACGACCCGTTTTTCTTCAACTCCAGCGGCTTTAACGAAACGGTAGCGACAGTTGTTACCGCCGCGCCTGGCCTGACTTTTGACCCCGCAGGCTGCCCTACTCTCGATAGTGCCACTTCAACCGCGCTACAAACGCAACTTGCCACGGGCGGCGACGGTTTTGCTTTGAGGTCTGTGCTGGCATTGGTTTTACAAATAGATCGAAGCCTGCTGACGGCTGGCGGTGACGTTGTTGCTGTTTGGGGTTCCACCCATCGAATTTGAAGGGAATGAGAATGATTTTTCGTTGGCTTTTCGTCGTTGGTACGCTCATATTTTTTGTCGGTTGCAGTGACTCGGCCGATTCCGTGGCCCCCATGGTGGTGCCGCCTTCGCCGCCTACATTGGGCAAACAAATGGATCGAATAGGTCGGCCAGCAATTTTAACGGCGCTTGTCTCGACCTTTGACGAACCAATTGCTCGTGGTGTAAGTCGCGATGCATACAACGCGGCGTCGCTAGCGGATTGGAAAAAGTTCACCAATAATATACGTGGCAACCTCGCGCTCTTCGACGGCCTTGATGGGCAGTGCGGTAATCAAATATTATTGGACCCTTCTGTAATTGGACCAAGTCGTTACGATACATTTGCGACGGTCCTGGCGGATGATAGATTGTATTTGAACACAACGTCGGGCTCTTGTTCGCAGTATCTAGGTGTTGAGCTAGATGCCTTCAATTTAGCTGCCAACGACGAGTGCGGTGGTCGGACAATTACTCAGGATGTAATAGACGTATCCTATTCAGCATTGGTTGTTGGCAACGTTGTCTTTGTCACCGATGGTGTCGGTAGTGACAATGTCAGTCAGTCCAATGATGTCTTTCCTTTTCTGGGCAAGTGACGGTCAGAGCCGGCGCCACTTAAGTGGTGTAAGGTAAAGGTTCGGACAGGGCTGTAATGCCATCTGCACTGATCTCCCCCTTAGCATATGTTTTGAATGCTGATGAAATTCACAGAGTACATGGGTGGGGTGTTTGCAGTCAGCATTTAGCGATAGCATTATCAGCGCCTTGTCATTTTTCAAGATCAGAGCGGCATCTATGGTTTTTCTAACCGACTTTGTTGTGGTTCTCGCTGAGGGGGTGTCTGCAAAAAATGTAACTCCGCTGACGCGATTTCCCCATTTAGCGGCGCAATGATGAGTCGCCTGTTGTGCGGCATTACATCGCTGACGATAATCGGTCTCTTGATGATACCTTTGACGGTGCGAGGCGAAGGGCAATCTTTCGTTCGAACAACATCCTCTCAAATCGCCATCCAAAATTTGGACTATTTAATTCGGCGCGGCGAGCTGCAAGTTAGCGCAGCACCAGGAGATTCCGCGGTCGTTGCTGCTTATCTCGAGGTACTACTTCTACGGGTGCGGTTCTTAAACACCTTCAGCGACTTTGATCGAGCATTACAAGTTACGCAAGAGCTGGCTCGACGTAGCCCCAACGACCCGCGTGCATTGCTGCACTTGGCACGAGTCATGCTGACATTGCATCGATTTCCGGCGGCGCTTGCGCTGTTGGGCAAAGCCCATGCTAAAGCCTTGGCTTTGCCTGTTGACCAGCAATCCCGTTTCCAACGAGAGCTTGATTTGCAATATGTCACGATTAAATTGGCACGTGCTGAAACAGATCAAGCACTAAGCATGCTCGAAAAATTAAGGATTAGCAGTGATGGCGTCAAAGGTGCCGCCGATCTATCGGTGTTTTTTGCAGCGGCTTATAAATCGCTGGGGCTGCTTGAGGCTGCTGATGCGGAACTTCTCAAATCGCTTGAACTTTGGGACCGCATAACGCCTCTTTATATCGCTTGGATCAGCTTTCAGCGAGGTGAAGTTTGGGTTGGTGTCGACGACGCGCGTGCCCGAAGGCTGTATGAAGAAGCGCTGCACTATTTGCCGGAGTACGTATCTGCCAGGATTCATCTCGCTGAACTAAAAATGCAGGGAGGGGATTCTCGCGCAGCTTTAGCCCTCCTGACACCGATCGCGAAAGGTCAAGATCCTGAGCCTGCTGGACGCCTGGCCGAGTTCTTGGAAGCTGCTGGTCAGGGTAAGGTATCGGCGCCATATCGAGAGATGGCCTTGCATGGCTGGCAGGCGTTACTCGATCGTTATCCTTTGGCCTTTGCCGATCATGCGGCGGAATTTTGGTTAGGCGCGGGAAAGAACCCAGAACTAGCGTTGGAATGGGCAGCAGAGAACTACAAAAACCGACCTACACCGAGCGCAAAAGCGCTATTGTTAGAAGCCACTTTAGCGACGGTCAATTTCAAATGAAGCCCATGTGATGGTGAATAGGATTGTCAACCTCTAGAGGCTGATAGGCCGTGACGGTGATCCACTACCGCGTTTATAAAAAATTAAAAGAGGTCTTCTGCACAGAACATAATGGTTTCCGACCTGATTAGGTTTTGAACACCGAATTGTTTATCCACGATCACATGCAGGTTTGTAAGCAGTCGCACCGTTTTAGGGATTAAACTATCAGCTAACCACGCATTCCGGATCGCCGATGTGGCGGGTCACCATCGATCGAAACGCGGCGCGACCGATACCGAGCTGCACCAGATCCTTCTGGGCAAACAGGGCAGCTTCGCGGCTGATGGGCTTGGGGTCTCGAGCTTTCATATGCGCTTCAGCGACGCGTTCCATTTGAATAAAACTGCCAACGGCTTCGGCAACGCTGTTGCCAACGGTGAGCAGGCCATGGCTTCTTAGAATAATCGCACGGGTTTTACCCAGCGCATCTGCGATGCGTTGCCCGGCTTCCAAGCTTTGCACCTGCACTTCCTCGTCATCAAACAGGGCATGGTCTTCAAAAAAGATACAAGACTCCTGGGTAATGGGTTGGAATAGGCGCGCTTCAGCCGAAAACGGCGTGCCCCAACCTGTGTGCACATGCACAGCGCTCACGGCATCTTGGCGGGTCTGCAGGATCGGTTGGTGGATGTAGTAGCCGGCAACATTGACGAATCCGGTGCCGGCAGCAAGGCTACCGTCCGGTGCCACTAAAACCAAGTCATCCGTTGTGGCCTGATGGTAGGACACGCCATAGCGTAGCATCCAAAAGTGATCGGTTTGCTCGGGATCGCGCGCGCTGATATGGCCGTCTCCAGCATCGCCCCAGCGGTTCGCTGCCAGAAGCCGATACCCTAAGGCGCAGTCCCGTTTGCGCCGAGCGCGGACCTCTTCAACGGTTCTTTCTTCTGGATTGCTGCCTTTAATTTGGTTCATCTGGGATGTGCCTTGCGCTGTGATTGGCTTAGGAGTGTTTATGCCTTGTGCGGGTTGCGTTGTCCAGTGCAGCTGGTAATCACAAAAACTGAGTCCTGAGTTTAAGGCTCGTAGACCGTCAACGAAAAGATACTCGATAACTTTCCGCGGCAGCCTTAACCCCTTATGTGAGGTAAAAAAAGGGTGCAGGTGCCCTGCAACTGCCCAGGTAAGACGTTTTGGCGTGCGGTGTTGGGCAGGTCGGTGGTCGAGTCGATTTTGTTGCGTTGCTATTTTTTGAATTAAAAGACCCGGGTAGTAGTGTTTCCTAAGTACGGCAGTACATTATGAAGACGTGCTTGGTGCGAAATTGACTGGCCAAAGCAGGATTCCGTCTTGGGTCGTCCTGTGCGACGATATTGGGCAATCCACGGCTGTTATCAATGTGAAGAAGGTCCAATTATGCAATCGACGACAAGTGCGCTCAGCGCTAAGTTTTTCTATCGTAAACCCCTCTTAGTCGGGGAGCCGAAACCGGTTTTTGGATTGGCACCAAGTGATCCTGACCGTCCTGATCAAGAAAGCCATTTCAAGACCGTAAAAGATGCCAGAGGGCAGAATCACAGCCTTTCTGAGGCCGGCTTTGTGTTGCTTGAGCACGAGACAGCGGTTTCAGATTTTTATAATGACGGCCACGTTGCAGAGATCTACTACCCCGAAATGCAGGCGTTGGCGCAGCAAGAAACGGGTGCGGACAAAGTGTTTGTGATGTCGCATATCACCCGCAATGAAGCCGACGCGGCCCTGGGCAAGCGGCTGGGTGCCCATCGATTGGTCCACAACGATTTCACGCCTAATTTTGAAAGCACCATTGCGCCGTTGCTTGAAAATATTGAGCAGACGCCGAGCCGCATTGCGGTCTACAACCTCTGGCGGCGATTTGATGCAGACGGTCTGGATGCGCCCTTCGCCGTCTGTGATTCGCGATCGGTTGCCGTGCCGGAGCTGGTGCCGACGGATCTTCATAATTATGGAAGCGGTGAAGGCTTTGCGGTTGAAATCTATCAGTCTTGTTTTTCTGAACAGCATCAGTGGTATTTCTACCCGAAAATGATGCGGCACGAAGTATTGATGTTTAAAACGTATGATTCAGCAGAGCAGCCCTTTTTACCGACCTTGCACAGCGCGTTTGATGACCCGAATTATGAAGCGGGTTCCGCGGCCCCCCGAGAAAGTGTTGAAGCCAGGGCAATTTGCTTGTTCTTTTAAATCCTGGGCGAACTTCGGCATTAACCTGATGCGGCGGTTAATGCGCTCATTGCACGAACAATGCGTACCCAGCCGCCAGACCGCCAACCGTAAAGCAGTAATAAGAA
>JGI20154J14316_10003144_pt1 | contig 13393 bp, 15 predicted proteins | sample COG_04_FD_14316 | JGI IMG/M metagenome (IMG submission 14316) | reverse complement strand
CCCACTTCTCCCGCGTATTCGCCCGCTTCTCCCGCCTATTCGCCCACTGCTCCGGCGTATTCGCCCGCTTCTCCTGCCTATTCGCCCACTTCTCCCGCGTATTCGCCCGCTTCTCCCGTGTATTCGCCCGCTTCTCCCGCCTACTCGCCCGCTTCTCCCGCCTACTCGCCCACTGCTCCGGCCTATTCGCCCACTTCGGAGTCTCCCAATGCCACTTCGGAGTCTCCCAATGCCAAAAGAAAGTTACCCGACACCGCTTCAAATGCACCGAATCACTTCTCGCATGAAATGAATTCAAAAAAGATGAAAAACAAACACCCGGTAGTATAAAGCAATCCAAGGTTGATTTGACAATCTTTTCACAATGACGAGTTCGGTCTCAATGTGCTCAAAGCAAAGTCGTTTGTGGTGCCTTCGCATTGGAATGTTGATATCCATATTTACAATATTAATGACCATGATAGTACAGATTTGGAATTACTACTTTACATTAATGAATGACATGGACACAATGATTCAAGACTCGCCGAAGCTAGCATCCATAGTTGAAATATGCGAGACAAAGATAGTCTACCAATGGAATATCGACTGCAAAGAAATCACCGATGCCATTGCACCGGCTCCGAACCACTCCTATTGGCAATGCGCGACCGCCCCCAATACATACATCGATTACAGAGGCACTGGCCACCTTCTATCCAATTCAACCTTTTTCAAAATAGAACACACGGCTTGTTTAAAGGCAATGATTTGGAGTTTGCCCTGGTGATGATGTCATGGCAACGGTGGATGGTCCGAACTTCCCAACACTGAATGACAAAAGAATAGTCGACTATATAAAGTTGTCTCACCACTCTTACGAATGTCGAGTACAAATACATTTACTAATTTTTTCACAACGGTCTGGTCCTCCCTCGATGACATTTTGTTGTGTCTCGGAGTTGCTTTGGTCTCAGTGCCCGTGTTATTTGCATGCAGTAATGGCATTCATATTTATTTCGAAACCTCTGTCTACATTGCACAGACAATCAACTTTTTCTGTCTCTTTTCATTATTTGCACTCGTCCTGGGCCACTTAGTTGGCGAGAATGTAGCGGTCTCCCTTTTCGGTGGCTTTTCCGTGGGCATCGGCTATGCCCTCCAACCCTACATCGTATCTCTGCTCTCCGGCATCACTTATTACTCCTCGTCCATGTTGAAAGAAGGCGACCTCATCGTTTTGGAAGGGTCCAAGTACCGCATCAAAAGTACTGGAGTTCTGTACATCATTGCGGAAGAATTGGAAAAAAACCCGGATTCACCGATGAGTTCCGAACCGTCACTGACCGTCTATTTGCCCAATTCCATGTTCCAGAACAGGGAATTAAAATGTATTCCAAAGGAAAGAGTAGTCCACAAGAGTCAATGATTAGGAGATATCTATTTCAATACAAAGCCCAAATTTTTCTAGTTTGAGAACCTCTACTTGTACCTCATTCACCCTCTACTTGTACGAATGCCACCCTACAACTCACTCTCTGTCATCCGACCCACCTGCACTCGTGTCATATTCACCAACAGAGAGACGGACTCCGACAACTGATGTTGCCACTCTGGCAACTGATTGATTTGAACCAGCACCCACAACACTCCCCAGATATATGCAGTCACTACAAATTTACAAAAATGAAGAAAAATCTGTCTAATATTTTGAAAGACGACATGGACCCCAATCCCAATCACAATAAAAGCAAGAGCAAAAGCAAAGTTATGGAGCATTGACGTCATCCACTTCTACGACGTTATAACCCGACTCTATTATAGAGTCATTTCGAAACCCGAGAAACGCATCCAATAAAATGAAGAGCAACAGAGCAATTTCTGTCAGCACGCCCCACCCCTCCAACTCTTCAAAAGTGACCTGACCACGCACATACAACAGGCACGCAATCATCCAAAACAAAGCAAGACTGGAGCCTTCCACGACACGACACAGATGCAAGCATCGGATATGTCCCGGATTCTGATTGACACAAACGTAATAGATATACCCCACCTGCACACTGACAAAGACCACCATAATCCCAATTGCAACAACGACGGCGTTCTGTTGCTCCTCGACCACACTCGGCGCCAAAGGACTCGTCCCATTTGACGAAGGCCCTTTCAGAAACGAATACCCGTACAAGCTGCCGACCGCAACAAAAGTAATGATGGACCAGACATACCAATGCCACGACGCATCTGAAATATTTTTAGCCCGACTCACCACACACCAAACGATTGAAGTAAGAATTGCGGTGGTGGCGATATAGATAAGAACGAATAAAGATGATTGGACCCATTCAATCGTCCTTAAAAAAAGAACAGCGGTAATGAGAGCCGCCCACCCCGCAAACAATATCCACGACTTTAACTGTTGGTACTTCCGAACTCTCTGACTCTCCGTTTCCAGTTTCCCCGTCAGACGGTCCCCACAAGAAATAAAAACGAGAAAGAGACACACAGTGACGAAAAGGAAAGCAACCGACATCGCACGATGGAACATTGGTTTGTTTTCAATCGTCAGAATGGTATAGACAAACAACTCTGCCCACAATATGACGGACCAGGCCAGCATTGACCGAAATCGAAAAAGCACCCGATTCATGAACAAGAATATTCAAACAACGATTCTACATTAAATAGTGTTATTTATAAGTACATACTGTTCGGCGGCTTGACGGGCGTAAACACTTGACTGTGTTGCAAAAAAGTCTTCATCCCATCTTCAATATCACAGAGTTGCAACACATTCTCCGTCGCATTTGGAAATTGACGCACAATCGCATTTTGTTGACTATGAAACAACAGTTGCTTCGTCGAGCCACCACCAAATTTCAAACACTGATGATTTCGACCAAAAAACTCTTTCATTTGACCTCTTTCTTTTTTAGCCAATTTCCACTTGCACTCCAACATCTGTTGAATAAAGATGGATTCCAACAACGAAGCGGCCGGTGTTTCAAAACGATACACATAACCAAAGCGTCTTTCCAACCCAGCATTGAAAGAAAAGAGTTGCTTCATATCTGCCTCATACCCAGCCATAATAAAGATGACTTGTTTCTCCGGATTGGACATCGCCTCCACTATTTCAGTCAAGACTTCTCGACCATACATATCGTCCCCATCTTTCGACGAGACCAACGAGTACGCCTCGTCAATGAAAATGACACCTCCTTTGGCCGAATCGATTAATTTCTTTGCCTTCGCGACGGAATGCCCCTGATATTTCCCGACCCAATCGGACCTTTTTGTGATTTTGAATCTGCTTTTGTCAATGATTCCCAATGCGTCCCAGACATCGACGAGCAAAGAAGCAAATGTCGTTTTGCCCGAGCCCGGTTTTCCAAGCAACAGTGTGTGCACAAAGTGTCCATTCAAAAGATTGAGTTTTTCTCGACACGATTTGACAAAGGGTGGCTCTTCCTGCTCCTCCTCGTCCGAAGAATCACCCTCCCCCGTTTGCAAAGTATGTGTCAACAATGCGATGAGTGCCATTTTAGCGGAATCGGTCTCCATCGCATCGGGGTCGTAATCCACATCGTCCTCATCTTCGTCATCGGACGTGGCCGTTGAAAAGGTCCGTCGGCGTTTGACTTTGCGCTGCACTTTGGTTCGCTTTCTTTTGGAGCGTCGCGGTTGTTTGGAGCACTGCGCGATAAAATAAAGAACCATTTTGGACACGGTCTCCTTGATATCGTTGTGTCCCACAAAGTCTGTCATTTTTTTAAGAGCCGGTACTAATTTTGGAAAAAGTCTCGAATGATTTTTTAAATAATGTGTTAAGCGGTCAACGTGGGCCATTGCCATTTCACGTTGTTTGGTGCCTTTTATATTTATGAAAAAAATATAAATATATGTGTAGAATATGGATTTTTATTGAACCATCGAATTCATAATTCGACTTGATTCCCTTTGAATTTTTCTACAACCATTCTTTTGTGGCACATGTACATTTAGAAATCAGCCTCGAGTGAAAAACATTTGGTATCGGAGTCGTTTTTGCCTACATGTGCCAATTGATATTCGGACACACGTCTTTCGAAAAAATTGGTCTTTGCATCAATTGAAATCATGTCCATGAAGACGAGAGGTTGCTTGGCGGACCAAATCGGGGTGTACTGCGCATCCAACATGGAGAGCAGTCGGTCCGCGACGTGTTGGACGTATTCAATCATCTGTGCCGCATTCAATCCGGTCAATGTTTGGGGCAGTGCGGCGCGGACAAAAGCTTCCTCCAATGCGACGGCCTCTTTCAAGATTTGATGCGCCGATTCTTCCGTAAGATTCTCTTCGGGAGGGAGCATGTTTAACATCTCGATGGCAAATTTGGCATGCAAGCCCTCGTCTCGTTGAATGAGTTCGTTTGAAAAGGTCAGTCCTTTGCATTTGTCCTTGGTTCGGAGCCAGTAAAGACTGGCAAACGATGCTGAAAAGAGAACCCCCTCGAAGATGCAAAAGGCCCAAAGACGTTCTGCAAATGGACGCTGTGGATTCATGTACTTTTGTGCAAAGTCGCCCTTCGCTTTGATGGTTGGTTCGTTGGAGATGGCATTGAACAGTTGCTCCTGTCGATGAGGGGGTGCGAATTTTTCAAGAGCGAGTGAGTACGTTTCGGAGTGGATGGTCTCGACAAATGATTGAAGGGTGTAAAAGGCACGACATTCGGCCACTTGTACTTCGGACATGAATTGGTCCATGATATTGTCAATGACTAACGTGTCGGACGAGGCAAAAAAAGCAATGATGTGGAGAATGAAATCTTGTGCTTCCGGTTCCAAAGTGTTCCAATCTTTCAAATCATTGGACCAGTCGATTTCTTCGGTCGTCCAGAGGACCGATTGTTGCTGTTTGAAGACGTCCCATAAAATGGGATGTTGAATGGGTTTTAATACGAGGCGTTTTTGTGCGGGGTCTGTAAAAAAACTCATTTGTTTCATGTGAGGAATGGAATATATATATGTCGTTTGACAAAGCATATCAAAAAATGACGTGTTTGAAAGAGGATTGGATTTATGGGCTGTGGATGTTTCTCATTGGCAACATGTTCTTGTTCTCGGGTCTGTTATCAATAGTGATGTTGCAACCAATCTTTTCATTCAAAAAGGTGGATGAATGAGTTGGACTGGTAGGCTGGTAGTAGTAGAGGAGGAAATAGAATTTAAAAATTAATATTGATTTATGGTTGGAGTCGTCGAGTATTGTTTCAGATGAGCGAGTCCTTTTCCACTTCTTTTTTGGAAGCGACACTTGCAACACCACAAAATTCGGTCAGGATTAACAAGTTTGGGATGCATGCAACCACAATCGCAGTGACGAAAGAGACGGTGAACGATTCAAATGACATCGTACAAAATTGCGTCGCGCACGATGCGACAGGACCGTCCAGAAATCGACCGAGACCCGTGTCCAGTTTGTCACACATTCCGACCCAAGCGATGGCCGCCCACATGGACAGTGCGAACGACAACACCGCCCAGACCAGGTTCAGATAAAAGAATGCCCTTCGCCACCCACTCTTCTTTTTGGTGTCGTTGTCAATGATTGCGGTGTGCAATCCAAAAAATCCAGCGCCCAATGCTAACAACACAAATGTCAATCCACCCAGTACCGCCACGGCCGAGCCATTGCTAAATGGTGAGCAATCACCTTTGGGTTGGCCAGACACAAGACTCTTCGCACAGGGTGGGACGACCAGCCATCCATGAGCAATCTCAGTCGCGGGCGCGGAGTTTCCACCGGTGAGAATGTCGATAGCGGTTGGTGTCTCGTCTTGGACACTTCCACAGACTTTATTGGTATCGCCGTTGGTGATTGGTCGGAAATTGGAACAGGTGCTGGCTTTCAAAGCATAGTTCTGTGAGACATTTTGAAATTGTATATTCGAGCCTGGGAAATTGGCATAGTCCATCATTTGACCGAAAACGATAAGAGTGCTCAGTGCGAAAATGTATGTCAAAAAGCTGACAACGGCGCGGACGTAATTAATATTCGTTTCTAATTTGTTGGATTGAAGTTTCTTTCCGAATGCGGAATTTTTGGCTTTGTCCAGAACTGAAGCCATGTAATGTGCAATTCGGATGCACTTATATAGTGCCCAGTTTCCGAATACTTCAGAAGAGACGGAATTCATTCTCAAACAAACACATCAATGTCGGTCTCAACACCGACCGACTGACGGCGCCGCCTTCTTACACATCTAATCATTGCAATGAGTATCGCAATCAATAGAAACGCTACTAGAGAAGTTGCGACCAGAAACGATGGAGGGAAAGGAGGCTCCATACAGGTCGTGTCGCATTTGTCTGTCTACTCCATTCGTTCCATCACATATTCTCCTTACAAGTGTGATTATTTGCAATCGAAGACATGAGCGACGGCAGACCTTTTAAAACAATTATTGAGACAGGTGTTGTTCATTTCGTACGCCTCATGTGCGGTCAATGTCCCGTCCGAATTCATATCGCAATCATTCATGACCCGGTCCATTCCTCCAAATATGTCAAACGCTTTCCACTGCCACCAAGGCAGGTGTTTGATGATGGCATTGTTTAATTCACTTCTGGTCACACGGCCGTCCGAGTTTGTATCGGCGATGCCATAAAAACAGTCGATGGATTGTTTTTTGCTGGGGCATCCCGACGATACAATTGCGAAGGAGAGGAGCAAAATCAGTTTCAAACTCATTACAAAGATATCTCATCTCTGTTGTACCCACAGACTTATACTACTATTTGACCCATTCAAATACGGAGAACTTACAAATGACATTTCGAACGACAGACTCTCTCCGCGAAGTTATTCCCACGCCATATCGGACAGCACCAGACTCACATTTGATTCCAGTGTTCAGAAAATGCTCGACACATGCCTACCCTCCGAGCACAATCCAAAATCAAAAGACATCTCCAGACACGGAATGAATCATCCAAATTCAAAAGACATATCCATACACGGAATGAATCATCCAGCAAACAGAGAAAGAACAGACATTGATGTAGACAATTGCTCGAAAGGATGGGTGAAGCAATGTGTTCTCACACTTCGATGACATCTTACTTTTATTTGTGATAGTATATACCCTGTATTGCGAGGTGGTCACCTTCAAACGAATAGCGACAACAATGCCATCCCAACAACTGGTTCAACTCTTGTCGTCAGACCGACTGCGATAACAATCCCAAGCGATTGGCGGACCACCAAAGTGGATTCAAATCAGGCTCGAATGCCGAGATGACCAATGCAGTATAAGACACCAATGCAAGATTAAATCACGGACCATGTACATTCGATGGATAACAAGCATTTTATTGACAATCTGTTTTTTGCTCCAGATTCGAAATTTCAACACTTATTTAGTGAATCACCGCCGCAAGAACACGGAAGCACGGACCTATTTAAACTCCGACGTCTGCACGGACCCCATTACAAGAGCACAATTGGGCACGTTCAACCTCTGTGTCAAGGCGGAACACATCGTCAACGAACAACCCTCTTCCGCCGCCTTTTACGACATTTTAAACGATTGGTACCCATGTGGGCACGGCCGATGCGAGGGTATTTTGGACTGGTTTTGGTCCAACGCCCACTGGTTTCTGATAGGCATCGGTGCCTTTGGCATGATGATATATTTCAAATGGGTGGACCACCAACGTGACATCTTATTTACAAAAATGAGACTGCCCACTTTGACCCATGGTCACCGTCACAAAGATTAGTAGTATAAAAAGCATCGATTTTCATCAAAATGGCTGACAATTGGAACGACCACGCCCTCTCATTTTCTCCGGCCGAATCACTGCACCCAAACGAGACATCCGTGCGCGTTCTCGACGAAGAGCTCGACGACGAAGAACGACTTGCCAAAATCAAAGAACGCGCCGATTTATTGGATGGTCCAAGCACTTTGCAGCAGATGGCCAAACGTCAAGAGTTGTCGTCCCGCGTCAAAAGTGACCCCTGCTACAAATTTTTGATGCAAGTCTCTGCTTTTTCGGCGCGTCGCATCAGTAAAATGACCAACCCTTCTGGGAATGGCACAGTACGAGCGTCACAGCCAGAGACTTTTCTTGCGGGTGGGAGTCTCTGCTCCAAAGAGACGACGGCCGCTGCCCACGATTGGTTACAAATACCCGCCATCTCTGGTGTGCTTCATCTCTCCGCCGATGCATATGGTCACATGAAAGAAGCACAAATGATTGCCAATAATTTTACAAAGAGAACGATAGAATTGAAAGATTATGTTGAAAAGGAACAGTACCAAACCCTCTTTGCCCGTCTTGTTGCAATCCGAATGATTCTCTCCTCCACACTGGCCAAAAGTGGCCACCACAAAGACCGGACCCATACCCGACTCCACATGGAACAGCGCATGGTGATAGCCGCGCTCCACCGGGTTCGCCGACCACGAAGAAATCGTTGGACTGAACCAATGTAGAAGGCAATGAATTATAGATTGAACCAAAAAAAAAGATTAGATAATATTATGTAAGAGACATTTATTCATACAATTTGTTTGTACACCTCCCTTGGTATATTTAATCGGCCCCCCTTTACGAATTCCGGATTCAATAATTGGAAGCTCGGTGTCGCCGCCTCAATTTGAACAATATTTTTCACCAATTTTTCAAACACTGGATGTGATGGGTCAATTGGAGCGGTAATAAATTTGGAAGCAGTTGGTGGAGTCAATTGGAAAATAATTTCCGGTCTCATTTTATCCACAAAAGAGGCGGAGCCTGAAAAATGACATTGGCGCATCATCAAAGAAGTCGGGTCGGTCAAATTGTACTGGTCCTCCAGTCCACGCAGTTGTTCGTTCCGAATGGATGGTTGCCGCATGACTTGAGTGCAAAAAGAGAGTTGGTCATCCCAAGAACACGCCGTCTCAATGCGTGCAATATTTTTCTGGTTCATCTGTTGCCAGGAATAGAACGCGGATGCCATTCCCAACGAAGCGGGATAAAAACGATTCTTGGCGGAGCTGCTCTCATACATGCGGTAGCCACCCAACCCGGAAGATTTCATCAAGATTGTCTCCGAATGTTTGACACAATTATTTGTAAAATAGATGTGACTCATATCAGTCAAGACATCATTGACTGTATCCGAATAAATCGTGTTTCTCTTCTTGACCTTCAGCAACGAATCGCGATGTTGTTCACCATGCGAAGAAATGGACTTCACCTCACCAAAAGAGGTACGCTTCCATTCCGTTGCCAGCTCGCCCGCCGTGACACCCGCATCCAACCATTTCGCATACATTTGTTTCAAATCGGGCGCCGTGTCAACAATGACATGATGAGACACCTCCTCACACCCAAATTCGTCCGGGCGAGATGTGGTGAACTCACCGACCAACGAACCATGTGTTTCAAATGTCACTCCTTGAAGTGCGCTCTTCTTCACAGCCGCCGCGACCAGATACACAGAACGACCCCGACCCACCATTGGATGAAACCAGCTCATGTCTTCACGACCCAGCTTGTAGTCCGGTTCCACACAAACGACCAGTCCCTTTGTAATCAGAGGCGCGTCCATTTGCAAAGCGGTGTCAAAGTCAATCGAAAAGTTCTCCAGCACTTGAACACTTTTGACCGAGTCCTTTTGTTGTTCCAAACGTGCCAGGACTGTTTGGAGTGCTTGTTCCTCCACCGCATTGAAGGTAGTCGTTTGAGATTGGATGACTTGAATTGACATTTTGTTTATCACAGTACATATTATATAGGGTTTTTTTGTTACTGATGCTGGACTACTATCGAGACTCAAGCACGGTTTCCGTCGGACTACTGCTTGAGCTCCACCACTGTTTGATGCCACGCTCCATCCCACAAATTCCAGAGCTCGTTCGGAACGGAGATGGGACTACTCTTGTGCGCACATTCTTCGTCGTGACATTTTTGATTCACCCTTTTCCTATGAATGTTAATGGACAACCAGATATTGTTTCCACGATGACATCGCTTCGCTATCGCACACTTGGTCGAGTTGGTGGGGACAATGTAAATGCCATTTGCGGTCATTGACAATTTGTGGCGTTGAATCTTCGTGTCCAGAGTGGTGTCCAACCAATCCAAGATTGGACGAAGAAGTGAACAAGAGGTCTCGACTCGAGCAAAGTCGCGGCGTAGTCGGTGTTCTTGTGCATGCCAGGTGTTGGTGTGTGGGTCACATCGGAAGAGGTCAAACGGGGACGCCGACGTGGACACGGGTGTGGAGGAATCTATTTCAAGACAGTCCTGGATTTCATTCGAAGGTGGTGTTTGAATCAAGAGTGCTGTCCAGGGCAGAGGATGTTGTAATTGTCGCGAGGAGCCGTATTTGGTGGAGCCATTCACTCGGAACATTCTATTTTTGGTGTAGACGGCGGTGTCGATGGCATGGAGGCAGCCTTTGGCGGAATCGTCCGATGACATGGCCATGGCCAGAACGGTGCGCCGCACAAACGCACCCACATGGTAAATGTTTCGGAAATAAAGATTTGTACAAATGACGTGCCAAGAGTATTTTTCTGGACTGCAAGAGTTCATCACTTCAAAAGTGCCATCAATGTGAAACATGAGACGGACGACAGTGCGGAAAAAATGTACAATTGTTGCAATGTCAACAGTGGTAGTGGACTCGACATCCAAAAAAAGGCGTGATGCTTTCTGTTCGACTAAACATTCGTACCAGTGGCGAGTGGTGAGGGTGGAGTATAGAGCATTCAATTTGTCGGGACTGCCCACAATAAAGTGCTTTTGACCCGAGGAAGAAAGGTCCTCCGCCACAATGATATCATTGCCACCACGGTTGTTCAACGCTTCTCGAAGTGTTCGAAACATGCGTTATGGCATCCAATGTGAGAAGCTATTTGAAATCAACATAATCGTATCTTAAGAAGTACTGCACGATTTAACTTTTGTTCATTATATAAAGGCTGACCGAATAGTAAATAACATGTCCAAAATCCAACATCCAAATGACGAGACCAAACAAATGCTAGAATCGTCCTCTATCCCTTCCGTTGCTGAACTCTCCACCTTTGCTCCCGCAGTGGACCAAGAAAAAGAATTGCACACCACGCGGGTGGTGTTTGAAGCCAATGCCACTGCTCAGCAAATGCAAGACGGGGTCATTATCCAACTTGCGAATGCTTCACATGTCTTTCACAACGCATCTGAAGAAGTGGATGTGACGAAAGGTATTTTGACCTCCATTACTGTCAAATCTATCTATTCCGATTGCTCCGAACCAGTGACTTTTGCTCTGAACTTGTACAATTCTTCCACGAAAGAACCGTCCATCAAAAATAATAATGGTTGGTTGCACACGCCGACGGAAACCGACTTTGGCTCCATGGCCACGTCGAAAGATGACGAAGGATATCGTAACCTGCTTGCAGTCATGCCGTATGAAAAGTCGCGTTCGGAATTGAGTGTCTACGAGCCCAACGAAATTGCAACGGACCGTTACATCCAACAGTATGGGAACTATGATGCCAAGAATTTGTTCGATGGAGTTGTCGCTTTTCCAGGTGAACAATACTATTTGGTCTCGCAAGACCATGTCGTTCTTAATGTCATTCGACAAAATTGGGAACAACTTGGAATTAATGTGGATAGTGAAGCTCGATTTAATGGTAAATATGTGCAAGTCCCGGCTCATGTCTTTGACCGTGTTGTCAGTGATTTGAAATCGCATGTCCTTGCACGGATGCCATTTACCAATTTGAATGATGTTCGAGCGAAGTTCCATAGCAAGCCAACCGCTCATTACTCCGATTCTCATCCGGATGGTGATAGTGGTTTGTACAAAGTTTGTGTGGAATTGCAAATGAGTTATCAATTCCCAGCCGCTGTAGAAGAGAAAGCGTAGGAAACTATTTAAATGTATACAAATCAATTAATTATAAATGAATGCTTATCATTGCACTTGGCGTCGGTGCCAACGACCCGTCTTTTCTTTGACGTTGTGTCGAGGTCACTTTCGAGCTTTTAAAGTGCCGTGTGCGTGGCCTCTCTGTCATCGTGTTTCTTTTTGCAGACAAGTCTGTGCTCGTCATTATCGGAAAAAAGAGTTTGTGGAGCGGGTCCGGTGTGAATCTTGTCAACAGTCGGTGTACATTGGTCGCAAGTGCTTTTATCATTATACAACCAGAACTTGCATTCGATGCGATTCAAAAGTCTTTTCTAGGCAATTGTGTCAAAAACATTATATGAAGGAGTATAGAGAGAAAAAAAGATTGGAGCAGAATGTGAATTGAAATTGCTATTGTTCAAGTTGCTTTTGTTCAAGTTGCTTTTGTAATATATTTATTTGATGATATTGTTCTTCGTTGTCGGATATTATGCCCGATAAGCTCCACTTGAGATGGGTTAGGGTGTTTTCAAATGCTCGTATAATATCTTCGAGTTTATTCACTTTCATTTCTAGTGCTTTGACGCTCTTTAATTGAGTACTCTCTTTTCTTAGTCCTTTTTGTAATTCTTCATATTCTTTTTTTCTTTCTGGAGTGATGCGAAAAATTTCTTTTCTGAGGGATGACATTTTTCTTTTAACAATGTATTGAAATCATAGTCAAAAATATCATATGTTGCATTTTTGTGGGAATATTTAATCCTTTGTATATGTATGAATACTGGCAATTTTTGGAACTTTTTGGACTGCATCATGAGCTTTTCGGAGTCTGTCCATATATTTGACCTGCTTTTGTTTTTCTTTTGCTTCTTGAGTTGCATCTTGGATAAAATTGAAATCTGCAACAGCATTCCATCTTGTACTGATGCCGGGTTGGAAAAGTGGGTGCGCCTTTTTGTTTGTTCCGATATGCCTCGACGATTGTTGAATAGAAAAAAGCTTCTATTTAAAGATTCGATTGTCATCTAAATGTCGAACCTGATACACAAAGCTCCAACCCCGAAAACTCCAACTCTAGTGTTCCATCCCCGTGTGAAGGACTTGAGAGTTCTCAAGTCCAAGTTGGTCAAGGAAACTCGTGACTTGCAGTTCAAAATCGCGTTGGACCGCATCGCGTCACTCGAAGCGCAAGTCAAAGATTTGCACGCATTGTTTAGTGCCAGGTTGTGCGACGACATCGATTTCAGAGAAGAATTTGAAAATATGCGGGTCCACATGAAAAAAATGCGGGTCCACATGAAACAAAATAAAGATGAATTTGAAAAAATACGGGTCCACATGAAACAAAATAAAGATGAATTTGAAAAAATGCGGGTCCACATGAAACAAAATAAAAAGGCAGTTCACCCGCATTTCAGACACTTCTAATAAATTGTAGTCAAATCGCTTTGTCTTTCTGGAGTGGTGTGAAAAGTTATTCGGAGGCTTTTGAAAAGAAATCTGCATGACTGGTCTCGTCCATTTCACAATA
>JGI20154J14316_10003143_pt1 | contig 13398 bp, 9 predicted proteins | sample COG_04_FD_14316 | JGI IMG/M metagenome (IMG submission 14316) | reverse complement strand
AAAGAGGTTCCAAAACTACGGTCCATGATTAGTAATAAGGCAGCCGATAATAATACAGGAAAGGATACAACTCCAATAACGGCCGTAATAAAAAACGCCCATATAGTTAGTGGTAATCGTGTCATTGCCATCCCTTTTGTTCTTAGGTTTAAAACCGTTACGATGTAGTTAAGAGACCCTAGTAAAGAGGAGGCGATAAAAATAGCCATCGATACTAACCATAAGGTCATTCCTGCGCCTGATCCTCCTTGCGCTAATGGCAATGCACTTAATGGAGGATAGATTGTCCATCCTGCAGCAGCGGGTCCTGCTTCCACAAAAAAGGACGCTACCATGATAACACTAGACAAAAAGAATAACCAGTAAGATACCATGTTAAGGAATCCAGAAGCCATATCTCGCGCACCAATTTGCAATGGAATTAATAGGTTACTAAAGGTTCCACTTAGACCTGCAGTTAATACAAAGAAAACCATGATGGTACCGTGTATGGTCACTAAAGCCAAATAGATATCCGCATCCATAACACCGCCTGGTGCCCACTTCCCTAAAAGTGCTTCAAAAATTGGATTGGGTTGCGTAGGCCATGCAATTTGCATGCGCATTAACAAAGACATTAAAATCCCGACCACACCCATAATAATCCCAGTAATCAAATACTGCTTGGCTATCATCTTGTGATCTTGACAAAATATATACTTTGTTATAAACGTTTCTTTCGGATGATGTCCATGATCGTCTTGATGTGCGTGAGTATCTACCTGTGCTGACATAATCTTGTGTTGTTATATTTTTAATTTTGAACTAAAGAGTTCTTGAATAATTTTTGTTCTAGTAACCATGCCTTGTAGTCTTCTTCCGATTCTACAATAATTTTCATTTGCATGTTATAGTGTGATTTTCCACATATTTTATTACAAAGTAATAGGTAGTCAAATTCATAGCTATCTAAGGGCTCTTCGCCTTTTGCTTGCAATTTTTTACTTTTTTGAACTCTGATTCTATTAATGTTTCTTACTTTTTCATAAATGTCTGGATTCAATCGCATCTCTTCAGTTGTCACCGTTGGTGTGAAAGCAAATTGCGTTATCATTCCAGGAACGCAGTTCATTTGTGCTCTAAAGTGAGGCATATATGCCGAGTGCAAAACGTCTTGCGAACGCATTTTGAATAATATTGGTTGTCCTACAGGCAAGTGTAATTCTGTAGTAATGATATCGTCTTGTGCATTTGGATCTGCTTCGTCTAACCCTAAAATATTTGCATTGTCAAGGTTGATCAATCGCACATTGGCTTTTCCTAATACATTGTCTTCTCCAGCATAGCGCGCTTTCCAGTTGAATTGTTGTGCATAGAGTTCAACCACTATTGGATCGTCATCTTCGTCTATATTCATTATGTCCGTCCATGTGAATAAACCGTACAAGATTAGTCCTGCTAAGACAATCACTGGAATAACCGTCCAGATAAATTCTAGTTTATCATTATCCGCATAAAACAATGCTTTACGTCCTTTTTCACCTCTATATTTAAATGCGAAGTAGTGTAGTAAAAACTGTGTAATTGTTTGTACGATAAATATTACCGCCATCGAAATGATCATTAATCGATCAATTTCAGGACCGTGTTCAGAAGCAGAATTAGACGTTAGTGGTAAATCGCCCCACAACGCAAAAGAAACAATTGTGATTCCATATATAAACCCTAAAAAGGCCAACATAAGGTATCCCTGTGTTTTGTTATCTTTATTGTTTGCTACTTGTGTTACGTCTTTATTTACTTGTGCTAAATCAAAGATTTTGACCATTTGCCAAATTGCAATGGTGATCCCTAATAAAATTAAGATTGTTAATAAGCCAGTCATCGTTATATGTTGTCTTTTTAAATTTTAATTAATAATGAAAATGTTCACTTTCCTTGATAAAAGGATTTCCTTTTGCTAATAATGGTGCTTTTGAAAGCGCATAAAAAACAATGAATATGAACAATCCTAAGAATAATAATACGGCACTAATTTCGGGGACTCCAATAAACCATCGATCTCCTACAGTTGCTGGCATAATCATATTGAATATATCTATATAATGTCCAAATAAAATCACAATACCAGCCATCACAATAAACCATGGCACACGCTTATAATCGCTATTCATAAGCACCAAGAATGGGAAAATAAAGTTTAAAATTATCATTCCGAAAAATGGGAGGTTATAGTCTTCAATTCGCGTTACAAAGTAAGTCACCTCTTCAGGGATATTTGCATACCATATAAGCATAAATTGTGAGAACCATAAATAGGTCCAGAATACACTAATGGCAAACATGAATTTAGCTAAATCATGTAGATGACTATTATTCACAAATTCCATAAGTCCTTTAGACTTTAAGTATATTGTGATCAATGCGATCACGGTGATTCCACTAACAAACATACTTGCAAATACATACCATCCAAATAGCGTACTGAACCAGTGTGGATCTACACTCATAATCCAATCCCAGGACATAATAGATTCTGTGTAGATGTAAAATACTAGGAAGGCTGCTGAAATTCTAAAGTTCTTTTTAAAGTTTCTGTTGTCGTTCACATCCGCTTGATCTTGCGCTAGTGAGAATTTTCGAGAGAAATAACGGTATAAACTCCATCCTGTAATGAAGATTAAGCCTCTTATAGCAAACCATGTTTTATCTAGCCAACCTGCTTTTGCTTGAATCAGTGCATCATGTGCTACAACTTCTGGATCCATCCATATAAAGATATGATGATCTGCCCATAAAGCAATTCCTAAAACAATTAATCCTCCAGGAAGCACATAATAGGTAATCGCTTCCATGACTCTAAACAGTACTGGTGACCAGCCTGCTTGCGCGGCATATTGAATTCCGTAAAAGGCAAGTACACCCAATGATATCATAAAAAAGAAAAAGGCTGCTACGTATAAAGCGGCATAGGGTCTGTTATGCATTTGGTGCAATACATGTTCTGCGTGCGCATCGTCATGATGTGCTTCTTCGCCATGTGCTTCTTCGCCATGAGCGTCAGTGTCATGAGTGGAATGGATCATTGCAGCATGCGCTTCTCCATCTGTTTTGACGTCATGATGTGCTTCTTCGCCATGAGAAGTCTCAGCTCCGTGGTGCGAATTTTCTTCTGCTAATAGTATTTTCACATCCTCTAAGGTTAACCCATGAGATGCTACATAACTTGTCCCCCACCCTATAGCGCCAACGACGAATAGAAGGATTGAAACAATTTTAAGTCTTTTTGAAAACGTGTACATATGTATATAAATGTGTTACTTTTCTTATTTTTTTAATTCTGCTCTAAGGGTTTCAACATAGGCAGTTACTTGCCAACGTTCTTCCTCATTCAATAAGTTTGCATAGGATCCCATCGTATTTTTACCGTAATAAATAACGTGGTAGATACTTCCTTCAGTGATTGCTCTATCTGCATAACTTGGTACCCCAAGAATTTTTTCTCTTTTGACTAATTTTCCTTGTCCAGCTCCTTTATTACCATGGCAAATACCACAATAAATTTCATACAGCTCTTTTCCTCTTTTAGCGTCTAGTTCCGCAGACCCTATTGGAGACTCCAATTCTGAAAGTGCTAAAGCATAGCCTTCATTAGAATTCTCATACTCATATAAGGAGTGACCTCTAGAGATCGTTCCTTTAACAGGCAATAAGGCTTCTTGTGAGTTTGGAAAAACATCATATTCGCCATAAGCTTCATAGCCTATTGGTGCATACATGTTTGGAAAGTATTGGTAGTTTGGACTGTTATCATTTTGACATGAAAACACCGACCCAAAGGCCAAGACTAAAACGATTATTTTTGATACACTTTTCATATTCCTAATGTGCTTCTTTATCAACGACGTGAACTTCTACTGCACCGGTTTGATTCAGCAGGGTTGTTAATTCTTTTTCATTATCATGAACAGGGATTTCCATTAAAAAATGGTCATCGGTTGTTCTTGGATCCGGGTTTTCTGCATTTTTAAATGGCCACATTCTACTTCTTAAATAGAACGTAATAACCATTAAGTGAGCCGCAAAAAAGACGGTTAACTCAAACATGATTGGCACAAATGCCGGCATGTTTTCGATATAGCTAAAACTCGGTTTTCCACCGATATTTTGAGGCCAGTCTTCGATCATGATATAATTCATCATGACAGTGGATACAATTAATCCAACACAACCATACATAAAAGCTGCGATGGCAATACGCGTTGGTTCTAATCCCATAGCTTTATCAAGTCCGTGGACTGGAAAAGGCGTGAATATCTCTTCGATATGATGTCTTTTGTCCTTAACCGCTTTAACAGCTGCTAATAGCACATCGTCATCTGTGTATAGTGCGTGAATAACTTTTGAAGATCCCATAGGCTACTCTTTTTTCTTTTTAGGTGTTTGGGCTGGGGCTGTATTAGCATCCGTACGTTCATCTGAACCTGTACCAACTAAACTACCACCTGCTTCTCTAATATTTTTATACCGTTGTCCTGAAGACTTTAGGATTGTTTTAACTTCAGCTTGTGCAATTACAGGGAACGTTCTGGCGTACAATAAGAACAATACAAAGAAGAATCCTATGGTACCGATAAAAATTCCGATATCTACAAACGTTGGTGAGAACATTGTCCATGAAGATGGTAAGTAATCTCTGTGAAGAGATGTTACAATAATCACAAAACGCTCAAACCACATTCCAATATTTACGACAATAGAGATAAAGAATGAGAACATAATACTTGTTCTGAGTCTTTTGAACCACATAAATTGTGGTGAAAACACATTACATGACATCATTGCCCAGTACGCCCAAGCGTAAGGCCCTGTTGCTCTGTTTAGGAATGCATATTGTTCGTATTCAACTCCTGAGTACCAAGCGATAAATAATTCCGTGATATATGCTACTCCAACAATAGATCCCGTAATCATAATAACGATGTTCATCAATTCGATATGTTGAACCGTGATGTAATCTTCAAGACTACATACTTTACGCATAATTATTAATAAGGTGTTTACCATTGCAAAGCCAGAGAAAATAGCACCGGCTACAAAGTAAGGTGGAAATATCGTTGTATGCCATCCTGGTATTACTGATGTCGCAAAATCAAAGGATACAATGGTGTGTACCGAAAGTACTAATGGTGTTGCGAGTCCAGCAAGAACCAAAGATACTTCTTCAAATCGTTGCCAGTCTTTTGCGCGTCCACTCCATCCAAAACTTAATAAGGAATAGATTTTCTTTTGGAAAGGTCTTACGGCACGATCTCGAATCATTGCAAAATCTGGCAACAAACCTGTCCACCAAAATACAAGTGAAACTGATAAATAGGTGGATATTGCAAATACATCCCACAATAAAGGAGAATTAAAGTTGACCCATAGAGATCCAAATTGATTTGGAATTGGGAGTACCCAATAGGCTAACCAAGGTCGCCCCATGTGAATGATTGGGAACAATCCTGCTTGAATTACAGAGAAAATTGTCATGGCTTCCGCAGAACGGTTAATAGCCATACGCCATTTTTGTCTGAATAATAATAATACTGCTGAAATTAAGGTTCCAGCATGTCCAATACCAACCCACCAAACGAAGTTCGTAATATCCCAAGCCCAACCAACGGTTTTGTTAAGACCCCAAGTTCCAATCCCCGTAGAGACGGTATAAATCATACACCCTATCCCCCAGCCAAAAGCTGAAAGTGCAATAGAAAATACTACCCACCATAGTTTGTTTGCTTTCCCTTCAACAGGTGCAACAACGTCCAAGGTTACATCATGATATGATTTTTCCCCAGTAACTAATGGTCTTCTGATAGGTGCTTCGTAATGAGACGCCATATTCCTTTTATATTATTTCTTAGTTATTTATGCTTCGTTTGTGTTTCTTACTTTTACTTGATAAACCACATTTGGTTTTGTACCAACATGATCTAATAAATGATAAGCACGCTCATCATCTTTCAGTTCTGTAATTGCACTTTTCTTATTATTTATATCTCCAAAAGCAATCGCTCCTGAGTCACATGCAGCCGAACAAGCCGTCTTGAATTCGTCTGGATTCACTTCTCTACCGTCACGTTTAGCGTCTAGTATTGTTTTTTGTGTCATTTGAATACACATTGAACATTTTTCCATCACACCTCTAGATCGAACCGTTACATCTGGATTGATTACCATACGTCCTAAGTCATTATTCATGTGGTAATCAAACTCATCATTCTCATTATATAAGAACCAGTTAAATCGACGTACTTTATAAGGACAGTTGTTTGCACAATATCGAGTTCCAACACAACGATTATATGCCATGTGGTTTTGACCCTGACGACCGTGGGATGAAGCTGCTACTGGACAAACCGTCTCACATGGTGCATGGTTACAATGCTGACACATGATGGGTTGGAAAGCAACTTGTGGGTTTTCAGACGGAACTTCCATCTCTCCAAAAGTACTTAACGAGCTACCTAACCCTTGAATATTATCTTTTGTGGTGTTATCGCCTTCAAACGTTTCGTCTGAAGAGTAATATCTATCGATACGTAGCCAGTGCATATCGCGACTTCTACGAATTTCTTCTTTTCCTACAACAGGAACATTGTTTTCTGCATGACATGCGATCACACAAGCCCCACATCCTGTACATGAGTTTAAGTCAATTGAAAGATTGAAATGATGTCCAATTGAACGATCAAATTCATCCCATAAGTCGACATCGGGAGAATCCACAGGGGTTTCTTCATGATTTAATGACACCATCGTCATTGGGTTCCAATCTGCAGCAGATTCAGTATTAAAAATCTCCAAAGTAGTTTCTTTGATGATATCGCCTCTACCCATTAGGGTGTTATGCAACTGAACACATGCAAATTCATGCTTGCCATCCGTTAACTCTACAGTAGCTGTTTGTACGGAATTAAAATCGGTGTATAAAGGATACGCGTTAACGCCCGTTTGCATTTCAGTTTTTAGCCCTTCCGTACGACCATATCCAAAAGACATTCCAACGGTGCCTCTTGCTTGACCTGGTTGAATAATCACTGGAACTTTTACGGTTGTACCATTGACGGTCACATTTGCATATTTCCCATTCAATCCACCATTAGCATCATGACTGTTTTCGTTGAAAAAAGTACTGGTTTCTAAAAAGAATCCTAATGCTTTACCATCAAATTCGGATACTGTTAAGTAGTTATCCCAAGTGGTTCTTGTTAATGGATCTGGAAANTCTTGTAACCAAGGNTTGTTGGCTTGTTGACCGTCTCCCATCCCTGTTTTTGGATAGAGTGTCAACTCCATTCCTGAAGTCGATGTTGCTGCAAGTGTATTCGCAGCAGCAGCTAATCCTGAGATTGCACTGCCATCAAAAGCATCAGCCGTATCAATGGTGGCAGAGTTTGATGATACGTATACCCCATCATGTAAACTGTCATTCCAAGACGCGTCTTTTAATATTGTATTTTCCCAAAAGGACTTTACAAAATCATGGTAGGTTCCTGATTCTCCTACTAATTCTAGTAAGACCTCTTGAAATTGTTTGGTATCAAACAACGGACGAATCGTTGGCTGCATGAGCCCGTAGTGTCCTTTTTTTGTTTCTAAATCACCCCATGACTCTAAGTAATGTGACGTGGCAGCAACATATTGTGAGACCGCAGCTGTTTCATCATTTTTCATGGTGAACGCTACTGATAATTCTGTTTGTTTTAAGCCTTCCACAAATGCAGTGGCATTTGGAAGTGTATATACTGGATTCACTCCAGCCATGATCACAGCACCAACCGTCCCAGCATTCATTGCTGTTACTAAATCTGAAACTGCCTTATCATTTCCTTGACGGGTTTGGATGGTGTTTGTAGTATCAAACGCTTTACTGTTTAATTTTTCGTTGATAGCCAACACCAAATTTTGTGCATTTACGTCTTGGATTCCTGTAAGAACAACCGCATTAGAACCTGCCTTAAGCAATTCTGAAGCTGCATTATTAACTGCAGTCTCTAAATGTGCTGGAAGATTTCCGCCAACAGCCGTTCCAACTAATTTTCCATAAAGCTTCGCTAGTACTACCTTTTGTTGCGATGGTTTCAGTGCCACACGTTTATCGGCATTAGCACCTGATAAACTCATGTTTGCCTCAAACTGAATATGTCGAGACATTTTTCCGTTTTTAGGAATACGTCCTTTTGCATATGCAGCATCAAATCCGCCGCCTTGCCAGTCACCTAAAAAGTCTGCGCCAATAGACACAATCGTTTGTGCTTCAGAAAAATCATAATTGACTAATCCTCTTGTACCATATTTATTTTGGTAAGCATCTGCTGCTGCAGATTCTGAAATAGCATCATAAACCACATGACTTACATTGCTGTATTTTTGTTTTAAATCAGAAATTAATTTTGAAGTCGAAGGACTTGCAAAGGTTTGTGTTAGCAACACTACTGATTTATCGGTTTCTTTTAAAGCGTCTAATTTTTGAGATACCTCCGCTGTAAGTTCGCCCCAACTGATGGCTTGACCTTCTTTTTGAGGCCCTACAACGCGTTGGTTATCATATAAATCTAAAACGGATGCTTGTACTCTAGCGTTGATGCCGCCGTTCGCTTTTGCGAGACTGTTAGACTCGACCTTGATAGGACGGCCTTCTCTTGTTTTAATTAGAACACTTGCAAAATCATAGCCATTAGCAATCGCAGTGGCATAATAGTTAGCTACACCAGGTATGATTTGCTCGGGCTGCACTACATAGGGAATCGACTTGATAACCGGCCCTTCACAGGCTGCTAAAGACGCTGCTGCAGTACTGAATCCTACATATTTTAAGAAATCACGACGCGTTGTACTTGAGGATTCTAAGGTTTCTTTATCCCCTAGAAATTCGTCTACAGGAATTTCTTGCGTAAACTCCTTTTGTTTAAGCGTCTCAACAGCGGAACTATGATTCGGATTTAACTCCTCAACACTTTTCCAGTATTTCTTGTTTGATGACATATTTCTTATGTTACTTGTTGATCGTTTTATTTAAATACTAATAATGACATTTCCCACACTCTAAACCACCCATTTGAGCTGCAGTCAGTTGCTCTACACCATATTTCTTGGTGAGCGCTTCATGAATTTTATCGTAGTAGCCGTTGTCTTGAACTTTTACATTTGTTTCTCTATGGCAGTTAATACACCACCCCATGGTGAGTGGAGAAAACTGATACATGATTTCCATTTCCTCTACAGGACCGTGACATGTTTGACATTCCAACCCAGCCACCATAACGTGTTGCGAGTGATTAAAATAAGCAAAATCAGGCAGGTTGTGTATACGAACCCATTTGACTGGCTTTGTTTTTCCTGTATACTCTTGTTCGGCATCATCCCACCCTACAGCATCGTAAAGTTTTTGGATCTCTCCGTCGTAAAATGCTTTGCTATACTCGTCCGTAGCCGTTTCTGGAGAAACTTCATATATAGATTTATGACAGTTCATACACACATTCAGCGCTGGAATCCCAGAGTGCTTGCTCACACGAGCAGACGAGTGACAGTACTTACAGTCAATCCCATTATCACCAGCGTGGATTTTATGAGAATAATGTATCGGTTGAATTGGTTGATACCCCTGATTAACGCCAACTTGCATTAAATAGCCGTACACAAAATAGGCACTCGATAGTAAAAAGAAAACAGCCACAACCAACATTAAAAATTGATTGTTCACAAAGGCTTTCCAAAGTGACTTTCGCTTCACCGCTTCTGCGATTTCAACATTGTTTGCAGAAGCAAAACGACGTAATGTTTTATTTACTAAAAACAATCCTAAGGCTAACAATCCAAAAAGAACTGCTAGAGCGCCCAAAACCAATTCTTGAGATACGCCTCCGTCAGTCTGCGCGCCTTGTGCTGCGGTTGTTACTGCTGCTACAGGCACCGTTTTATCTTGTGCTGTATAAGCTAGAATATTAGAGATATCTTCATCTGAAAATCCTGGAAAAGCAGTCATTGCAGAATTGTTATACTCTGCATAAATTTTGTTCGCATACGCATCGCCAGACTTAATCAAAGCGTTGCTGTTACGAATCCAAGCATTAAGCCAGACGCGGTCTAAGCCTTCCGTTTCACTCAGTCTTGACTCGACTTTTCTCAGTGCAGGACCCGTCATTTTCTTGTCTAATTGGTGACAAGCAGCACAGTTGGCATTAAATAAGGATTTCCCTTTAACAGGATCGCCGTCTTGAGCGTATAGTGATGTGGTTAAAATTGAGAAAAATAAAAGCCTCGAAAATAGTGTTTTTGAAAGCGTGTAAAAGTTAAATCCCTGTTTCATAGTGTTGATAGAAGTCATTTCTAAACTTTGGTTCGATTTTATCATGCAAATAGGCAATATTCGTTTATTAAAAATCTTCCGCAAAAGTAAGATATAATGTCCATTTTTAAAATGTTAGATATGCGTAAGTTTCTAATTTATAAGCATTCTAAATAAGTATTTTTTTTACTTTTAGTTTTATTCGTTTACATTTGTAAAAGCAATCCTATACTATGAAAATTATTTATTCAAAATTATTTATTATAAGTCTCTTATTTACAGCCGCTGTTTGGGCTCAAGAAGGCACTGTAAGCATATATAAAAGTGCAGAAATTGATCGTATTTTAACACTCAAAAAAGAATTAAATTCCGAAAAAGAATTTATCCGAATTCAAATATTTAGCGGAGAACGTCTCGATGCTGAAACAGCTTTTGAAGGTTTCAAAACAGGCTTTCCAGATCAAACTGTAGAAATGAAATATGAAACCCCAAATTATAAAATTTGGGTTGGAAAATTCAGAACTTTACTCGAAGCAGATCGAGAACTCTTAGTTGTAAAAAAATCCTATCCAGATGCGTTCCGACTTATCCCTTAAAAAATAGTAACGTTTTATTGAACAACGATTTTTCTAACATATAGCTGGTCGTTGATTTCAAATTTAGCAATGTAAAGACCGTTTTGAAGTTGGCGCACATCGATGCTGTTTTGGTCAATTTTTGAAGCACTTAGCACTGATTTTCCAGTGAGATCAAAGAGCTGAATATTGGAAACCTCAAAAACCGATTCAATGGTAATTTGAGCTGAACTTGGATTTGGAAATAGTTTAAATACGTTCGCAAACGCTTCATTAGAAGTGCCTAATGTTTCACTTTGAACATCGCCAGTGAGCGTTTCAATCGTTGAATCGCCGTTTCCTCCACAATAGGGAGTTTCTGTGTCTGTCGTCGAATTCTCAACCCAAATACCCAAGGTTGTATCTGGAGGATTTGGTGTCGATTGCGCAGTATTATAATAAATTAAATACGTTTCAGAAAAGTTGCCATTGCCACCATCTGCTCGGAGCTCCCATCGACTATCTGTGTCATTATAAGCGATTTGAAATTCACAGACCCCAATGCCACTACAAGGCTGATCGCCTGTGATTGGTGTGGTTTCAAAAACAGCTCTCCCCGTAGCGTCGGTATCCGTTTGTGTGAATATAAATTCTTGATCATCGAACAACGCTTGACAAGCATTGAGTGTGATCTGTGCAAAACCATTGAAACTTATACTTGTGAAAATAAAGAGTTGAATAATTAATTTCATCTGTTTTTAATTAGGTGTTGGATAAATGCCTTGTAAAGCAATAATATAAGTCACTGTAAGATAGGGTTGCATATTATTAACAGCCTGTCCTCCACCCGTGCTACTCACCATTGTAGCATTCATTGTGGTAGTGGCTGTGGCATCGGAGTATTCCTTGTCCAGTAATTTTGTGCCTGCTGGCAAATTGCCGCCTGGGACGGATGTGTTGCCGTCTGCCGTAACCGCATTGATGGAATGATTATGAGCAGGTAGATTAGCGACCGTTAGCATATTTGTTTCAGAACCTGATCTTTGACTTAGTGAACGTGGTGTTAGACCAGGTCCAGTTCCAGAACCGATAGCGACCCGACCTCTTAAGTCTGGCAATGCTAAAGTAGTACGGCCATCACCGCCATACCTAGTTCCTAGTATTGAAAATAATGCCGTATTACTGGAAATCGCCAGTAATTGACCTTCGCATTTTGCCCAACCTCGTGGTGCAAAATTTCCTGCAAACATTCTGATTTCTCCAATAAAAGGGTCTTGAGCATTGGCGGATTCACTAAAAATAAAACAGCAAAACAGTAGTAACGTTACAATTGATTTTTTCATCCTATAAATTAAATTGGTAACTCAAATATACGTAAACTAATTAAAACAATGGAGGGTCTTTTAAATTATAAAATAATAATTGTATTGCATTACAATTTTGTATAATGCTTGAATTCTATAAAATGGTGAACAAAATCAGTATGTTGAATACAAAAAACCGCATGCCTTTTGGACATACGGTTTTTAAAAATTTATGTATATATAAACTAAATACTGTTTTATTTAAGTGTTTTCTTAACCTCTACCTCACGGAAGGCTTCAAGAATATCACCTTCGCGGATATCGTTGTAGTTTTTCACTTGCATACCACAGTCGTATCCTTTAGCAACTTCTTTCGCATCGTCTTTGAAACGTTTTAAAGAGCTTAATTCGCCGGTATAAACAACCACACCTTCTCTGATCAATCGAATTCCAGCGCTTCTGTATATTTTACCATTGGTAACCATACATCCTGCAATCGTTCCGATTTTAGAGATTTTAAAGGTTTCTCTAATTTCTGCGGTTCCTGTAATTTCTTCTTTAAACTCAGGAGACAACATGCCTTCCATCGCGTCTTTAAGATCGTTAATCGCATCGTAAATAATAGAGTACATTCGGATGTCGATTTCTTCCTTATCAGCAATTTGACGGGCATTCCCCATTGGGCGCACATTAAATCCGATAATAATCGCATCGGATGCTGTTGCAAGTAACACATCACTTTCTGTAATGGCTCCAACTCCTTTATGAATAATATTCACCTGAATTTCTTCGGTCGATAATTTCTGGAACGAATCTGTTAGGGCTTCAACGGATCCATCAACATCTCCTTTCAAGATGATGTTTAATTCCTTAAAGTCACCTAAAGCAATACGTCTTCCAATTTCATCAAGCGTAATATGACGTTGTGTTCTTACAGATTGCTCACGTTGTAGTTGTGTACGTTTGGCAGCAATTTGCTTCGCTTCACGCTCATCTTTAAAGACGGTAAATTTATCTCCTGCCTGAGGTGCGCCGTCCAATCCTAAAATAGAGATGGGCGTTGAAGGTCCTGCAACAAGCAAGTCGTTTCCGCGTTCGTCATGCATGGCTCTAACTTTACCACTGTTTTTTCCTGCTAGGACATAATCGCCAACTTTCAGCGTTCCTGCTTGTACTAAGATGGTAGAAACATACCCACGACCTTTATCTAAAAAGGCTTCAA